>Ga0307966_1002688_pt1 | contig 13428 bp, 15 predicted proteins | sample OrgLakmetagen646_FD_203141 | JGI IMG/M metagenome (GOLD analysis project Ga0307966, IMG submission 203141) | Saline water microbial communities from Organic Lake, Antarctica - #646 | ecosystem: Environmental > Aquatic > Non-marine Saline and Alkaline > Saline | place: Antarctica: Organic Lake... | reverse complement strand
CCTCAAGTTTGTGTCAGATTTAGTTTCAATTTTCGACACTGGTTGATTTTGTTTCACCAGCCAATTGCCATCAGCCAGAAACTCGGGCTGTAGGCCATCCTTGTAACCCCTTGTAACCCCCCATGTATCGGTACCGAACATTTACGGCACCAGTTCATCCACTTATTTGATAATAATTCTGAAGGTGATATCAAAGGTTTTGTTTTTCAACATCAGAAGTTTACAAATTTATTAGTGCAGCTGTCGATCTTTCTGATTGATTTATTTGTTGGGACCTAGAGGTTGAGCAGCCATGCCAGGCTGGAGGCCTTTGCAATCCAAACTAAACCAAGCTTCCGCTCAGATGCCCACCAGAGGCATATATAGCGATGTAACCTTACCCTTACCCTTAAACCGTGTCCAAATCAGGCACACTCTCTCCATAAGGCCATTACTCTCATGAGAGAAGATTTTTCGGCCAAGCCATATGACACCCTTGCTCCTCTATTCTGCTCTTTCTGGCAGGTCTACAAGATTTTTGGAACCCGTTGAAGCGTAGTGGCTTGCTCTTTTTCTGTAAAAATTGGAAGTGATTTACACTGCCTATGTCGCTCATATTTCCCTCCTCCGCCAATCAGATAACAGTGTGCAACTCTGTAGCATGATTGATAAACAGTTTTCACGATAGCATCTTTTACATGCAGAAGCCTTATCAAAAAATCAGTCTAAGCGCACCTCCCACTAAGTTCATTGGGCACGTTAATCAGGGTTGGGCTGGGAATCCAGGCGCACATAACAGCAGACCTACCCCGTTGTATAACACTAACAAACCACAGCTTTGATCTCTGACAAGCATGTCTAGAGCTTGTCCTCATACTCGCTCAAAGGCATGATTTCAGCCTTGATACCCTTGCGCTTACGGATGTCAATGCAAAGGGTGTTGGTCTGGCTACCGGGGGCCAGAGGGTCGGCCATCATGCACTCCCAGTGATCAAACACACACTGCGCGGTGGCATAAGTTGATAAGAGTTTGAGCATGTTGGTTGTTATAAAAGTTTTGAGCATGTTGGTTGCTATAATATCCCCTTCACACGTGTATTGCACGCCCTTACAATCCTACACACGCCCAAAACCCTACACCTACACCTGCAATCACACCCACATACATGATTTGCCACACGCACACATGCATTGTCTTACCTGTGGGAAGGCCTGTCCTGAGGTGGCAGCGCGCAGGGTGCCGGTGAAACCGAAAGACTCGATGACGGGCAAGTAGGCCTTGACGTTGTACATGGGTGTACCAGGCCTCTGCATCTCCTCAAACACCATACCGCGCTTCTGGTTAAGCACTGAGTAGATGCCACCCAGTGCCTGCTCTGGTGTCTGAATCTCCACCTGTGTGTGTGTGTGTGTGTGTGTGTGTGTGTGTGTGTGTGTGTGCGTGCGCGTGCGTGTGTGTGTGTGTGTGTGTGTGTGTGTGTGTGTGTGTGTGTGTGTGTGTGTGTGTGTGTGTGCGTGCGCGTGGGTGTGTGTGTGTGTGTGTGTGTGTGTGTGTGTGTGTGTGTGTGTGTGTGTGTGTGTGTGTGTGTGAGCGTGCCTTATGTGCATGTGTGTGTGAGCGTGCCTTATGTGCATATGTGCCTGCATGCATGTGTGCGTGTAGGCTCAATGCATCAGTAGCAGTGCCTGTGTCCAATTGTAGTTTTTGAGGTATGTACGTGTGCCACAGTGTTGTCAAAGACCAAACTCACGCCATGCCTGTTTTCATTGAACCTGGCTTTGCAATGCACAGGTACCATCCTGTCAAACAATACGTATGTGAGAAGGCACACGCACCAGGTAGACAGGCTCCATAAGGCGAGGCATGGCAGTGAGCTCGGCAGCGTACATGGCACGACGAGTGGTAGGGATGATCTGGCCACCTCCTCTGTGGATGGCATCCGTGTGGAGGACCACATCGCAAACCTCAAAGGACACTCCACGCCTGTGCGTGTGTATGTGTGTGTGTGTGTATGTAAGTGTGCGTACATGTGTATGTAAGTGTGCGTGCATGTGTGCACCATTTCTTGCTCTGTGCAAGCAGTGAAGCAAGAGGCACAGCTGTTCACACTGCAACGCTTTCAAACTTACATGTTCTCCTCTGCTAGACAGCCCTCCTTGGTGGCCCACTGCAGGGCAGCCACTGCTGAGTCCTGCAAGTACGTGGGTACGTGCATGTATGCGTATGTGTTGTGTACTGAGTGCACATCCTAAACAGCCAGCGACTAGAGCAACTAAGATCTGCAGGATTATTTTGTCGTGTTTGGGTAAAGTACAAATCAGGCAAAGAAACAGAACGATGACCAACGATTGCATGGCCGGCCCTGGACGAATCAGAGAGATCCGCAGAGAAAAAAAATTACTTGTTGAAGCGCAGTCAGTTAGCATTTGATGCAATGCGACAAGAAGGGACACGAGCCAAGGATAAGGGAACATGTTCCGTTAAGCTCAAGGAACAGAAATAGCAGCCTGTAGGCTGCACAGATCACGTACGGCGACGGCACCTTCTCGCTATGCTTAACCCACCTTAATTTCATTCAAGTACTGCACACCCTTGGTGACATCGCACATCAAGTTGGGGCCCAGGGTGTCGGGGCCAAAAGCCCAGATCTTCTTGGACACCTCCTTGTCCCAACCAAACTCGTCCACCAGGATCTTGGAGCGGACCTTGGGGTCGTCACGCAGGTTGAGCTGCGGCAAGCAAATGACATGTGCATATGTGAGTGTGACTGTATTCGTGCACGTGCATCAAGCACCAAATCCACCAACAGATTGTGCAGTCACAACAACATGCACGTGCCGTATCCTTGTGCATTTGACAAGCATGTGATATAGACCAGCCTTATTGGCCAGCTTTATCATGCAACCTCCTCACCCCTGTAAAACCTGTTTTGGTCATTAACTAAAATCTGGAGGAAAGCACTAGCCAACAGCTGATCCGACTACCAAGGCATCTGTCACGCACTGTGGCACATCGTGACTGAACTTTCTACTCCTCCTCAGGGAGGTTCTTCTTCCCTTTTCAAAGTGAACGCACACCAGAGGAAAGCGACTTGAGTTTCACAAAGTGACGAGTCACACGTGACTAGGGTTGGCCAGGACTGCATAAACATGCCGTATATGCATGACCGTACATGCAAAAAGTTATCCTGCTAAAAATTATTACACCGTAAATCAGGGTTGTTCAGTTCGATTTTTTGGGAGCAAGGGTTTGTGCAGTTCGATGTGCAATTTCAAAAATGGAGGATTTGCTGGTTTCCGTGGTCCTACTCGTCCATGCTTGTGTTGTCTTGAAAGTATATAATACAATACAATTAATGAGTGCACAAAAAAATTAGAACGTTTGGCGACGATCTAAGGCTCTTTCCTGCATTTTTGGGCTACAATTTTGGACCTGAAATTCAAAAAAAGGGCATTAAGTTCGACGAACTTTTAATAGCTAGCAAACGACATTTTTAGAGTTCATAAAAATGCGTGAAAGTTTGCAAACTCGAACTTGAACAACCCTGCCGTAAATACGTACATACCTAAGTACAGTTTTGGCCAACCCTTCACACGACAGAGAGAGGCGATGATGGCTTGACCAAGGAACACACCACACTCACCCTGCCATCATCAATGGCCTCTGGCAGACCATCCTCCAGAGGGCGTGCTTGCAAGTACATGCGGTTGTGCTTGTTGGGGGACTTTGCCATGACGATGTGGTCAGACATCTTAGTCACGGTCTCACGGAAGGCCACCACGGGATCAGACACCTGCTCGCACACGTAGGGATGTACATCACATTTGTAAATATGGATATCATATATTTGAAAGGGTGGTGAACATATCCACGAGGGTGGAAGCACACACAAGTGGTAAAAAGATTTTCAAAGATGTGTCCATTGGCACCTCCATCACTACCTTCCAGATATTAATGCCAATTCGCTTTTCCCAGGACTTTGTTGAACAAGGGAAATTTTGACACGTACAGCGAGTTTGAGATGCAGAACCATATACATGTCATGCAGCCCACCTTGATCTCAGCTCCACCCATGAAATCGTCTTGCAAGTCCTTGAGGCAAATCTCCAAGTGCAGCTCACCGGCACCGGCCACAATGTGCTCACCGGTCTCCTCAATCATACACTGCAGGCACCAGGGGTCAAAGCAAAGTTGGTGACGATGAATTGGATATGGACAATTTCTTGGTAAAGAGTTGCTTGAAGAAAGCCGTTTTGTGGAAATGTGTGCGAAAAGGCATCTATACATTTACACATTTTCATGTTTTCAATTAGAGGTGGGTAGTTACATGATCATTGCTTGCATCCCTGCCACTCTTATTGGAAGTCCAAAACACAGACTGATTAAGGGTTCGCCCAGAAGTAGAACAGTAACAGAGTTGCAGGTGGATTTGTGACCCTGGTGGCAAGAAAGAGGCACAGCGAATTGCACCACGCACCTGAACCATGGGGTCTGAGCGAGCTAGACGCTTGAGACCTTCCACCAATTTGGGCAGATCTGAGGCGACCTTGCACTCCACAGCCACACGCACGACAGGCGACACACTGTAAGCAGGGGAGTATGGCAAGGCAAGGGACGTCAGATTGCAAAGCCACAATATGTACTCTGCACGTCGATGTGAGGGAGGTCTGCTCACCATAGTGTGCTTGTCTGGACACCTCTAGCATGCACTTGGGTGTGCGGCAATAGGTGAGCCACACACTAGCGCAACTAAAACACGCACACACCAACATGCACACGCACGTACGCATACCTGAACTTCATAGCCTTCATGCCATGGGCCTCCTTCTCGCTTTCGTTTGTGAGGGTGGCCGTCTTAGCAATGAACTGATCCAGACCCACCTGCACGCAGACAGAAGCACACAGAAATAAAGCAAGCACTCCCTGGGGACAAGGGCAGCGTGACCTTGAAATCCTACTGCATTCATGCACAGCGTAAGCTTATATATAAACACTGGGAAAAGGCATAATTTAAGGTAGCTTCAATTAACTCAACACGCACACCGCTCCACCACTCCCCCTTTTTAAGATTCTGCCCTCATCCGGCATCTATACCCTTCTTCGCTCGCAAAAAGTATGCACGCACCAGGGCCACTGTGTTACCGCAGGGCACATTCTCAATGGCGTCCTGCCTGCGGCCCATGCACAGCACGGTACGTTGCACGGCCTTGATGGACAGATCCTTCTTGTCACCTGTAATAATTGCGCGTGCGTGAGAGTTGTATGAAAAGAGTGTGGGGAGGGTGCGCAAATTCACTGTTGAGCAAACTGACTGATTTGCGGCTATTAGCTGAGACTGAATTGAAATAAGGCAAATATTTCTCTGTCAGGTTCGGACAGCAGGGCCAAGTATTTATCGATCTTAAACTATGCTCTTTCCCAGGCCGTTTATCCTTGACTTTCAGTTCATCCAGTCACAAAATGTCTTTACGCGATCTCCAGTGCATCTCACCTGGCACGTAGTTGGGGCCCAGGATGCGGACCTTGTTGCCAGTGCCGACCTTGCCAGAGAACACACGGCCGAAAGCCAAGAAGCGGCCCTTGTCGGAGGTGGGAATCATCTTGGAGACGTACATCATGAGCGGGCCATTGGGGTCGCAGTTTCGGATGGCAGTGGCGTACTGGTCATCCAGAGGGCCCTCGTACAGGGCGTCCACACGGTAGCGCTGGGCCTGCACGTGCGTGTATATTGAGTGTGTGTCACAGGCCTCCTTCCAGTAGTGTTTAGTAGTGTTTACAGGTCGACAATCTTCAGCTTCTCTACTGTGGCTTTTTCCCATTCGTTGTGTGTGTGTGTGTGTGTGTGTAAGTGCAGGTGTAATTGCGCAATTACCCGTGCGGGGGAGGGCAGGTGGTACACAATCATCTCCAAGAGTGCAGTGTTGGCGGGCAGCCATGCTTGCATGATGCACTTCATCAGGGGCTTGCCGCTCTTCTCCCTGTCGTCAGACTTCATCTTCTTGCTGATGCCCAGCTTCTCCAGCATAGGGAAAAGCTTGTCCTTCTTGTCTGACATGGCCATCTCGATGACCTGTGGGGAGGAAAGAGCAATGAAAGGGAGCAACGGTCAGCCCTGAGAGGCTAATAATTTCAAGTGCTGCACATGCTGCGTTTGTCACTGCTCGCAATGATGTAGCTTGTTTGTGTGCATGCATGCATGTGTGTGTGCATGTGTGTATATGCGTGTGTGTATGCGCATATGTGCAAATAATGCATACCTGCTTGATGGGGTTGTAGCAGAACTGGATGAAACCGCGCACACAGGTCTTGGAGTCAGTCTGCTTGCTGGTCCACTTCTTGGTGGCAGGGTCAAAGAAGGAGTCACCCCACAGCCTGCAGAACGGGAAGCGCAATTTGACTCAGGTCAAACGGGCAAGTCCAAGCAAGGACAGCAATTGTTGCGCAGGCGGATCTGTTTTGAAGTATAGTGGATTGGGGGGTGCAAAACTTATTGAAACCACTACCCTTTAGGATAACAACAGAGGGGCTGCTCACCTCTGCATCATCTTGTCCTCGTCAATACCGAACTTGGAAGCATACATACGAGCAAATGAGGTGAGGGTGAACGCCCAGCCGTGCAGGCCGGCAGAGAAGCACACAGTACCCTTCTCGGGGTAGACCTGTCCAGGGTATGGGCAATTATGTTGTCAATTGCACTCTGGCATGCAGCGGGCTCCTGCTTTTTGTATATACAAAACACCCAACTGAGGTAACAGTTAGGAGGACGTGCACATTAAGTGCAAATGGCATCCTTAAATAGTCCTTGTGACAAAAGCAGGCTCATCTGAACATGGCGTGCGCACTCGCACTCACACACACGCACGCACACGCAGGCACGCGCATGCAAGCACGCACTCACACGTACGTATGCACTTATGCACGCACTACACGCGCACGCACACACACAACCCACCTGCAGGTCACCCATGGCTTCGTCCTGGTAGGTGGCCAGGATGACGTTGGAGTTCTCAATCACACGGCTGAAGTTGGCATAGGCCTCCTCTCCGTCCAGCTGCAGCTCCAGGAAGCAGCGGTCCATCTTGTTGACGGTCAGGATGGGCTTGATGCGTTCACCCAGGGCTTGGCGCAGCACCGTCTCGGTCTGCACGCACACTCCCTCCACGCAGTCTACCACCACCAGGGCTCCGTCTGTGATACGCAGCGCGGCTGTGACCTCGGAGGAGAAATCGACGTGGCCGGGCGAGTCGATGAGGTTCACCAAGTAGTCGTTGCCGTCACGCAGGCCGGCGTACCCCTTGATGTCCTGGTCGGAGAGCTGGAAGTACAGCGAGATGCCGGTGGACTTGATGGTGATGCCACGGTCCTGCTCATCCTGCCTCGTGTCCGTCAGCCGCGCATCCCCGGCCTGTGTGCGTGGGGGAACGAACGGGGCACAGCGTTGGGTGTCTGGTCATCAGGGTGACTGGTTCCTTCCTCCTCCTGGGTGCAAGGCTGCTGGACTGCTGTTGCTGCTCTTTTTGCTGCTGCCCTCTCTCTGCTCTCTGCTGCGTCCGCCAGAAAAGATGCCCCCACTTACTTGCAAAATGGCCCCCCAACACGCACCTTTTCCACCGACATAATACCCGCCGCAGCGACCAGGGAGTCCGTGAGCGTGGACTTGCCTGTGCGTGGGGAGGAATGCATTTGGTCGTGCTGGGGGTGCAACGAAACATACAGACGTGCGCAGCCAATTCCCGAGCTTGCTCTCTCGTTCCCGCACACAGGCACTCGAACAGGAATGCTACCCTTCTCACCGTGGTCGACGTGTGCAATGACACACATGTTACGGATGTTCTCCTTCTTGTCCATCAGCGCCCGAATCTGCGTGAAGGGGAACAGGGGGTGAGCCCAGGGGCAGGCCCAAAAGGAGCAAAGCAAGCTTTGGCTGTGTGTATGTGTGCTGCCTCAGGCTGCTTTCTCTGTCTCTTTCTACAGCTGTGCTGGAAAGTCTGGGTAGGGCTCACCTCCTCGATGGTGAATTGCACCTGCGGAGAGGAAATGGGCAGGAGCATAGGTGCCGTCAGCGCCAAGGCATGAATGAAACACACACAGCTTTGTCCACATGCTGTGTGTTCCCCGGTGGGAAAACACAGAGGACATGCAACCTTGTATGTGCGCTACATGCATCCTGAAAGCAGGTGTCAGGACAGCGTGCATGCTCACCATTTTGGTGGTGCTGTCTTGGACAAAGCCAGAGGCTAATGACAAATTGAAGAAAGAGACTCTTTGAAGGGAATTTTTTGTTGAGAACCCTTCTCTTTTAAAGTCTGAAAAATCGGCAATCCCTTATGTATAAAAATACACAGCATCCTGCTACGTCTTCCCTAACCATGGCAGAGCATTGCGCTCTCGAGATTTTTTCCCCACACAGTTAAGCGCTTTCCTTCGGCTCCGAGCCCTCATGCAAGTTCAATAAAGATAGTATAAGAAGGGGAGAGGCGAAGCCCCCCGCCAGGTGACGACTGCACTTCCCCGAGCAGACCACGCAGAGCACCTGAAAAGCACAATAAAATCACAACGTTTTGATAATTTATTTTTCGAGTTTCCGCAGGTGAATCAAGTCTGTTTACACCGGACTCGGCTTCCTGTTGATCATGATTTTGCTAATATAAATATCACGGCAGAGGCTCAAGAGGTCAAGGCCCACAACTGCAGAAGAAAGCTGCCAAAATGGTTATGAAAACCCTCCTTTTTTGCAGATCTGGCTTAAAAAGCTAGATGTATGCGTAGAAGCCAAGGCTTTGACTGCTGCTTGCTGGGACGGATCGACAAAAGGTGCGCATCTGTCTGTACCTGTTATTTCCCACGCACCATGCATGGTTGAGCACAGCCTGCATTTGGTATGATCAAAGCTTGTTAGCTGGGTACGCATTGCTACGATTCACATGGACCTGCCCCACCCGACAGACCTTCCCCCCTTGCTTACAGCATTCCAGCGCATCCCTGGCTGCTTGGTCATTGTTCTTTTCACATGGTTTCCCTAAGAAAAAGGCTCAAAATGATTTCGACTATGCCCTTGAAAATGTACGCTCTTGGGGTGGGACTGCGGGTGGTTGCTTACCTTCGTAGATTTGCCTTTGAACAAGCACTTCCTATGTCTCAGACTTGACAGCTTAACATGACAGGCCTGGCTGGTGGTCAGGTCTGTTGATTCCCTACCTGTCTTTGAGGAGCACGTCCTTGCACCACTGTCCAATGAGGTAAGTACTCTTCGCAGAATGGAATCAGGTCATACTTGCAAAATCAGATCAACATGCCTACCTGCCCCCTCCTACTCAGACCGGCACAGCATGCACGTTACATGCTACATGCTTAACACGTCTGTGCTAGACCTGCTGCGTGGAGTCCTGGGTCCCCAAGTGCATCCAGAGAAACACTTGGTCAGCTGAACCATCACCTTCAGTTGCCACACAACATCCCACCTAAAGAATAAAAGAGGAAGGCTTTTCAATGGGACTAGGTGGTTGGAGGCAAAGGCCTGCATACCAGGAGTATTGCTCAGATAATTTTGAGAATTGCATTCGATGTCGCTTCATTTTTTGTTGTTGTAAGCTTATAACAAAAAAACGAGATTTACATGAGTGCTGTGACTTGCAGACCTTACTCCAAGGCTGTACAGTTTGTCAATTGTATGGCTCCTGTAAATGGTGCCTGTCACTCCTAGGATGGTCTGGAGGGTTTCACAGTGCCCTAAGCAAAGGAAACGTTCAGGGTGAGCACAACAGCACAGCAAAGGATGTCCTCAGCGCACATCCCCTCTCATTCTGTCAAAACTTCTCACATTTCCACCTCACCTCAATGTTTATTTCTGCCGCTGATTTCCTTGCAGGTCTTATTGACAAGCAATCCATGTCGATAAACGATAAACGATGCATTCTATAAATCTTATCAGGGGCACCACCAATCAAAGAGCCAAAACTATCCCAGGAATGACTGCAACAACAGAGTTTGCCTTTAAAATGTTGCCAACAGTGTGATACGTCAGTAGTAGGTACTACAAGAGTGGAGGTAGCACTATGACTCGGAAGGCAGTTCCGAGTTGTTCGTGACCAGTGCCCTAAGCTGACCGAGAAAAGCCGCTAACTTTTTTCCGCACCTAAAATGTGGACCTCTTGGCGACCTAACCTTCCACGCTACAACATCAATGTGAACAAGCTGACTGATCAGTTTCTTTATATTTTCCCCCCAGCAGGACACTCAATTTAGAGCCCAAAGACGTGTCTAGGGCCTTAAAATAAACAAAACGCAGATGGTATAAACACTACCGGCATGGATTAGGAAAGGATGTCGTTTTGTGCTCTGCACCACCCAATGAATGCAGAGACACAAGAACATCCCACTGGAGAATAAAGATAGGAGAAGCTTTTCAGTGGGAATCAAGTGCTTGGGAGGCAGAAGCCTGCATATCGCCAGGAGTATTGCTCACATATTTTTGGGGGTTGTGTACAATGCCTCGTCTCATCTATATGATATTTGTTGCGTATGACAGCGAATCACTGTCAAAGCAAAGTACAACACAAGACTCCGCACATCAACTTACACAAGAGCACTTACTCAGTTAATGCGGATATCATGGTCACTTTGATTTTCCGCAGGGCATCTTGCTGTAGCATCGGCCTGAGTCAGCACACTCGTTCCCTAAAATAAAGCCAGCATGAGCTTCAACCTTGCAGAGACGGATGGTGCCTTTAGATTGCTGGATATGGTGTACAATGGTTTCTTGGAGTTTAGCATGTTTATGCCGTTTCATGCGCTGTGGGTAGAGGATGCTATTTCTTACTTGCCATAGTGCACTAGCGCTGTCTGTCGTGATATGGGTGTGTTCATTTATCAGAGCAGCAGCAATTCCTGCTGGATTGGCTCTGTTTATGGTTTTGTTGATGCTTGTCCCTCCATGATTTACTGTGGTGATGTTGTTGGATTGAGGGTGGTAGACTCCAGCTCCAATAGCTAGACTGAGATCCATTTTCTTTGTTTATAATACAACTCCCGTCTGTGAAGGCCCATTCTTTCCAGTTTGGGGCCGCGAGTTCTAGCAAGCGCTATTGCTGTACATGATGGGAGGGAACCTGGCTGTTGTACTGCATCACTTCTGTCGCCAATATTTGCATTGATAACTCTCTTGAGTCTTTGGGGAGCCTGCTGTTTTTGCCAATCTTGGCAGTTTCCTTTCAGTCGGCGGTTCAAGAAAAGTAATAAAATTACAGATTGCCGCTGGTGATAAGTCTCTTTTTGTTTTTCTAGGTAAGACGGGTTGTTTGTAATAAGTTGCTCCCTGGCGGCTTTGTTCCAGAAAACTAGAATGCACATGCCCCAGTCCCATGTTGCTTCTGGCAGGGGTGGTGTTTTGCTTTGCTGGTATTGGAGTGGCATGTAGCGCACTTTTGTCTTTGGGATATTTCCAAGAACAATGCAAACATCCTTGTTGTCAGTGCAGATTTTGTGAAAAGCATTGGTGCTGTTTTCCATCCAGTTTGGGAGCAGCAGGAATGTAGCGGTTGCTTCTTGGTAAATAAAGGGAGAAATAACAAACGCAGGCAATAAAAAACCACGCTCCACATAAAATAAGGAAAAGGAGCCACTTTGGTACCGGGAACCGTATGACTCCCCCACCAAAAGAAATAGATAAAGATAAATGGGGATCAGGAGGGTTGCAGGCTTGACCTTAAACCGGCTCCTGATGAGAGTTTATAATAGTGCTAGAAAGGGCACGTCTGGTATGAACAAGTTTGGCAGCGTAATTGACAGAATGAACATGAAGCTTGGAAGCAAGTTTCTAAACTCTCTGAGAATCGAGACCCAGCTCCTGAAAAGGCTCCAGCGTGTGATTGTTGTAGATGGTCCGCCCACACCCAAAAGGATGGTGCGGAGGGTAACGGAGGCTCCTGTGCGGTGCTCAGCTGGTTCTGCGGTCTAAAGTCCTCACAGTACTTGACCTCGATGAGGCGTATGTCACGTTGAAGAATGCTGAGATCTTTGGGCCGGTGCTATCTGGGGAAGGTGGACTTGCTAATGACTGGCGGTGCTGCTGAATTGCTCCTGGTCTCCCTCAGCTGCCCCCTGCCACTCCTAAGAACCCACCCCCCTTCATTTATAGCTTGCTATTCTGTTGTTTTTTAGTTTTCGCGCCAGTACAGCATCCGGACGGCTGGAGGTAAACCTATTTTTGTCTGAGAAGCAAGGTGGAAAGAGCCACTTTGGTATAATTCTGGTTTCAGTTGTATTGGGAATTTTGCATAGCCAGCCGCTATTGCTACTACCTATATCCATGCAGACAAAGCAGAATCCTAGGGAGCCTGTCTTGCTGGTGGCTTTGGTTCCTGCAAGCTAAGGTGTGTCTCTCAGTGATGTATAATCACTCTTCTTATTTGTGTGTTGGCATCCAGAAAGGACATGCCGGGCACTGTCTAGTTGAGAGCAGAGGGGGCATGTGAGGCTTATTGAATGTTTAAACCATACCGCATCGCATGCTTTTGGTTGTACAGGGTTCCTGTTCTGTACTTCATAATGATGCACTTGGTTTTAACAGGGACATAGGATGCTGTTAGGTCAGCGTTGCTAGCGGCTCCCATGGCAGTGCCATTTTTTACAAGGGTCTAGTAGTATTCATGGTAGTCTGCTACGGTATTGGCATTTCCTAGTTTGTGGAGGGGGTGCATGTGTGCTTGTAAGGCGTCATGGTAATTGGATAGGTACCAAAGCCCTGAGGTAGGTAACTGGGTTGTGTTTGGTTGATTTTGTTTGATTCGGTGTTCTTCATATTCCTTTGCAAGCCTTTAGATGTTGTAGAAGGGATATTCCTCAGGGCCAGCTGTTTTGATGGAGGTATCCACAACATCAGAATAGTTTGTGATTGATTTTCTAGCAAGAGCGTCAGAGCGTCAGCATATTCATTGCCTATAATACCTGCGTGAGATTTGACTTTGTGGAAAAGAATGGGCGATGGTGACTGGTGGATTGCTTTGGCAATGGATTGGAGGACATCTCCCTGGATGTGGTGGCGGTGGAGGTTTGGGTGTGAGAGCTGTTTATCAATTTGGTGCATTGAGGTTAGGCTATCTGCGGCTATATGGGAGTAGCCGTGAATGATTGCGGCTGCTATAGCTGCTAGCTCTGCACGTGAGATGGTATTGATCATACCTACGCCTCTTGGGTTATGTAATGGGATATGTTTTAGCAAGGCGCTTAACCAATAATTGCTGGTGTCTATTACTGAAGGGAACAGAAATCAAATAACACAGATCTCGATTGTGGCAAGACCAGAGGGAATAGATGGGCTGCTATGCTTTTAAGTAGCAGGGTACTTCAGTAAATTTAAGTAGGGGGGTACTTAAAAGCTAGTGCCTTTAAGTAGGGGGTGCTTAAATAGGGGGTTACCTAAATGGAAGTGCTTAAGTAGGGTACTTAGC
>Ga0307966_1002687_pt1 | contig 13429 bp, 9 predicted proteins | sample OrgLakmetagen646_FD_203141 | JGI IMG/M metagenome (GOLD analysis project Ga0307966, IMG submission 203141) | Saline water microbial communities from Organic Lake, Antarctica - #646 | ecosystem: Environmental > Aquatic > Non-marine Saline and Alkaline > Saline | place: Antarctica: Organic Lake... | reverse complement strand
CCAAAATTGCACTGGCAGTGCCAGCCCCCGAGCTGATGCAGCCCCAACCCAGCCTCAGGGTCGATCATGGAAGCATTGTGTGGCGTCAGCACATGGGAGGAGCACACCGAGGAGCGAAAATGGGAGGTTTTGGGGCGGAGAGGCCATTCTGAGGCCATTTTTGCACTGGCAGTGCCAGCTTGGCACCGTACCGTACACCGTACCGTACACCGTACCGTATTTTACCGTAATTACGGTAAAGTACGGTGTGATAATTACGGTATTACGCCGTAATTTAACAAGTACGGTGCGTACCGTACAGACCGTCATCGTACCGTACCGTACAACTCGACAAGCCTGGTGTTTTGGTGACCGTAGTTCACGGTGTACAATACGGTGCCAAGCTGGCACTGCCAGTGCAAAATTGGCCTCAGAATGGCCTCTCCGCCCCCAAACCTCCCATTTTCGCTCCCCGGTGTGCTCCTCCCATGTGCTGACGTCACACAATGCTTCTATGAACGACCCCAAGGCTGGGTTGAGGCTGCATCAGCTCGGGGGAAGGGACCAGTAGTGGCTTGCATAAAAACTCAAAGTCAGACGCAGTATTTGAATTCTGTCCAATAATTTTAAAGAAAAGAAATGTTATGGGCCGAAATTGGAGCCAAACGGCCAAATTACGGTCAGAATCGTATTGTACGGTGGCACCGTCCTTGTACGGTTGGGACCGTACTTTTCAAACAGACCGTACTAGCACCGTCTTGTACGGTGCAAATACGGTACAGACCGTCTAGACGGTCAAAAAAGCCGAAAGACGGTGTAGTTGCACAACACTGATTATAAATCAACTCCAGAATAGATATTGGCGCAATCCGCGCAAGTGTCAGAAAGTGATTTTTTAACCATAATGCACCAACTAGGGCCTATATCGACGAGCCTTGCCCCCGACGAGGCTCGTTCAGCCTCGCTGGCAAAATTATACACCCTATTTACCCATGCTTAACCATGAGTTACGGGCTTCCTACTCACAACATGAAGGCTGCGGAAGCTTGTACACACAGTGCGCTTAAGAATGTCCTCAAGCCTAATTCATAATATTATTCTAGTTCTAATTGTTCTGGACATCGTCCTCTGCCTTTCTCAACTGCAGGGTCTCGCAAATGCAGCCTCTGCCGGCATGCTGCTCTATATTTCCCAGCAGCTTGTTGCAGAGCACAACAAGTATGTAGCTAAACAGTATGCCGCTTATGGTGCGGGAGCAGCAGCGGCCGCCGCGCCTGGCCTTCCCTCTGTCCTGCCTTTTGGTGCGAGCAGCAGCTTGGAGGCCCCTCCGCTGAGGCATCAGCGCATTTGCTTTGTGCCTGGCACAATTTTGCTGAGCCATGTGGCCTTGGTGGCAGGGGCGCTCTCCATGCTGATGATAGGGTTCTGGGCATGATTTGTCCAAGTCAGGGCTGCTCCTGTTGCCTGTTGTGCCTGAAGGATGAAATATTTAGAGCAAGGCAGGTCCATCTCCTTTGCTGAGACCTTTAGGACTGCGAACGAAAAATGATGAAGTACACATTGCTTTCTCTAGGTTACATCAGTTTAGCTAGATACTTACTTGGAACTTCTGTTTTCCTTAATTGTTTTCCTTAAAGCACCTCATAGTAAGGGAACAGCGTGGGGATCTCTTTATTGATACACGGCTTCACTGTCTTCCAGACTGATTTTATTCCTCCTCAGGCTGCCAATCCCCGTCAGGCTTCATTCTGTGAGAGTATTTATTTAATCCGTCCTCATATTTATGTTCAATTTTCAAGTGCATTCGGCAGGCTAATTATAATTCACATCTTCAGAACCACAGACAACCACAGACAACAACATGGAGAAAAAGCAGTGCGCAATTAAGAGTGGGCCAATTTAGAGCACGAAGAAAGCTCGTGGCTTCAGAAGTTAAGGTATTATTCCTTTTTTTACGCTTTAGAGTTTACAGATAAAGCCGCCAGTCAATAAGTATGACTGCTAGGCTGCATGTTAAACGTTACGAAAAATTGAGGAGTATTCTTTTTTTTTGGCCTCCGTGGCATTGCACGATTATGTAGTGACGGTGTACTTACAACGTGCGGATTGACAGATTAATTGATTGATTAGGTAATGTATAAAAGCGTTAATCCACTTTAAGGTACACAACGAGTTAATTAACGCGGGCTAATTTACATAAATATTAATTGAGAGGGGAGGGTCGACTAAGGAATAATGGTGCGGATATAATTACTTACAGTAGCGTTGACCAGTTATAAAACTTGATCTTAACTAGTCTGAACTAGGCACTCACACTACAAACTACAGGGCACTCACCAAACTAGTCTGAACTACAGCAGGGCACTCACACCAAAACCTACAGGGCACTCACCAAAATTATGGGCCGAATTGAGCCTGTGGCATAACTTTGAGCACCCAAAACCCCGCTCTTTCAAGATCCTGCAGCCTGAATACTGGTTTCTAGCTTGTATCTCACTGCCATGCTGCTCGAAGAGGGCAGAGGGATGGGGTTTAGCCAAAATGGTAAAAATCGAGGAGCATTGTTAACGTGCATGGATTAATGCTTGAATGCATAAATAATTCGTCCCGCGTTAATACCGCGTATTCAAAACTGTTGAAAATCGTGAAAATGCGTCATAAGCCATAAAAAGCGAGGCCACGAACACGAATGATACGGGTTACCAAGTAACTTGTTAAATACATTTTTCATGAAGCAAAGGTATGCTTAATCGATTTCCCGTGAAATTTCAGTTACACTTTATAACATAAATTATACGAATACAAGTTCAAATTTGTAGAATTCAATGTTTAACGAGAGAGTTCCCGTTCCACCCCGCTTTCAGGCAGGGGCGCTCATTGGGAGGGGAGGCTCAAACATAAAGTCCCTTGAGCGCCTCTCTGGCTGTCGTTTCTGGGCAGAAGATCCATTCTTGGCTGTCTCCGTATCCGGATACTCGCAAGAGGCGGTGTCGGAAGCGGTGAGACTTCTACAGCTGCAATTCAAGCACTTGCCACAGGTGAGTCCCATGAAGAGGAGAAGGCAGTGCAGAATGAAAACTTTCCAAACACGCTTGCATGCGCGGCGTAGTACCACGAGGCAACACCGCACTTCTGCATGTGTGTTGCACACGCACACACGTTGGCACGAGCAAAGGAGTGAATTGCATGTGTGGGGCACGGGGCACGTAGTCCAATTGATCTGACTTTCTTACACGATGCTCGTCAATCAGAAGCACGCCTTGCATTTCAGGGGGAGGTTACCCTCATCCAGAGAGGTCGTTCTACTGTCTTGTTGGCTTTGATGGGCCCCAGCCAAAAGTGAAGTTCATGAAGGATTTAGGTATGTGGTATGTGCTTTATTATTATTATGTGGTATGTGCTGTACTATAAGTATGGCTATGTTTCAAGGGAAGGGGAATCAACACCGAGACTACAACAGACTGACGCGAGAGAATCTTTGGAAGCTGGAGGGAAGAATTAGAAGGCATACTGGAACCAAATGCTGAGCCGTCGACACCCATGCCTGCCAAGAAAAATAACGGCACGTGTCAGAGGGCGAAAGGAAAAAAAGAGCAGGGATAGGGATAATATTCAGCTTATATAAGGCGCTATAGGCAGGGCTGAGGGTGTATAAAACCTTTAGTCTTTGAATTGCAAAAAGAATAGGCCAGCTTTGTGAAAGTGAAGGCTAAAAAGGAAGCATTGTGCAATTGAAACACAAACGTCACACGTCTGCAAGATCGTAAGTTCTGCGTGCTGCCGAGAAGGCTTGACATGTGGTCAAAGCCACCCCCAGGAGATTGGTTACCTCCATGGCGTAACCATGTACACGTATTAAAGTGAGAATGCATCTGCTTATACTTACACCGGAATACAACTGACATTAAGGTCATCAACCTCTCGCATCTCACTTTGAAAACCTCTCCATATGTGACAGCTCATGCCCATGCCTTGAGGTCTAATTTTTATTTTATCATTCAGGGGAGGTAGCAAAAGCTGCCCAGCGCACCGAGGCTCTGTACAAGCTATCCACTCCTGTTGAGGCATCGAGTGCCAGTGTCCAGGTGTGTAGTCTCTTCTTTGGCAACCAAGATCGACACAGGGCATACTCAGATTATGCTGCTTAACTGCACTAACAGTGTACTGTTCTATGTCATCATGCTCTGTTCTGCATCTAGACGCCTTGAAACGCACATATAAATGGCAGCCACGGACAAGTGGAATTGAACGTTAAATGAACACGAATGGCAGCAGCAGAGCTAGGATTTCCAACTTTAGATATTGATTCCATAATATCCCACCCGCTGGTCACAGATACTTTCCTTTTTTACGTCTTACTCAATCGTTCAGGCACATACAAGCAGCTCTGCCAGCAGCTTTTGGCCAGGCAGTGATGCTCGGGAGGTGTTAGTCAGGGAGATCACATCTGCTGTGCAAAAAGCGTGTGCATACACACCTGCCTTTGATCAGCTGAAGCTACACAGCAACTTTGGTAGGTGATGCATGTTTGCCATGGATGCCAGTATCAAGTCCTTGTTAGTTTTTAGTCAACCATACTATCTCAGCCGGAGCATGTGGCGTGGTTTGGCCCCGGCTAGATGAAATTGTATGGAGATTATCGGCAAGTCCTTGTTTTCAAACCCCGTTGGTGACAACAGGGTCTTAACCCTGTGGCACCAAGCATTCCCACACATTTAAGTCCAACTATCCTTCTCATTTGCTGTAGGCAAAAATTTCTTCTACGAGGATTCACGGATGGTCCGTCCACGGGCATGGCGGCTAAACGATGGGAGGGAGTGCAGTTTTTCTGAGCTCCAGGTACGTCTGAACCCAAAAAAGGACCAATCAGGATGTTAAAAAATGCAAACTGAGTTGTAAACTCCAGCAAGAGTTCAGTTATTCCATTTTGGGGGCCTTGGTTCTCGTTGATAAGCACTTGCAAAATCTCATGCTGCTCCTTCCTCCCTTATTTACACAGGAAGCAAAAGTCCCAGACAACTTCAAATCTGTGTACAGCAACGGAGTCAGTGAGCATCATGTCTCCTTGCTTGAGTCTCAGTTGCAGGTATGCTGTAAGAAATAGGTGCGTTAAGCAGTAAATACTTTAGTATAATGCTTTTCTTTATGGGCGAGATTTTGAGCAAAGTTTTAACCCTATGCTACTGCAAATTGCAGACCACGCTGGACTTCACCAAGAGGCCATGCCACAAGACCTGGTCTCTTCACATGCTGCTTCAGCCGGACAACAGTCTGTTCAGCATTCATTTCTACAAGGATGTAATTGGGTGCGCCGTTTACTGCTGCAAGCTGTGTAATTGTATTGATGTCTATTAAGTCAGGCAGGAAAAGTACATGCACCTCTGTTTTTGCACGATACAGCTTAGTTCGACTGCTATTGAACTGCTCCAAAAGTTTAGCAATACATCAAGAAAGCTTATATTTACAGCAAAAATCTTAACAAAAGAATGCATGCAGTCTAGTGCTTTTTGATGGCTCTGACCACCATAGCTGCCGAAATGTCCTCTTTCCATCATAATCGTTATGCAACATGCTCCTGGACAGGAACTTGGTCGACAAAAAGATCAAAAGTGCCAGTCAAAAGCTCCTGTTCATCTCAAATCTTGGAAACTCGGACGCAGTTGATTTTCGCAACAAACTGCTCGGGGAATACAAGACTAGCCTGGTGCGGCTTTTGTTTAAATGTTGATAATTTGCTCTTCATAATTGCATATTAGGATTGCATACCGATCACCAAAGCAATTGGCTTAGAGGTTACACAGCACGGCAAAGACAAGGAACACCACAGGCAGGCAGTGAAAGCCATCCCTCACATTTTTCACGGGAAAGCAAGCACCATAATTGCTATCGCGTGTTCAAATTTTTAAGTTATGCCCTTTGTTACTCATATTCTGCAAAGGATCCTCAAGTTAAGGAGAGGCTATTGGAAGTGGCAGCAACTTGCACTTTAAATTCAAGTGGAGGATTTCATGTGGGCAATTGCTATGGTAACACGATCAACATGCTCAGGGCCAAGGAGAAGCAAGCCTACACAGGCAGCTACAGCGCGGTAAGCTGGTGGCTTTACTTCATAATTGGCAATTGCATTTGCACACAAGCTTGCAGAGCATGCCAACATATGTGGCATCCTTGCCTACATTGAGGCCCTGTCCCTTCACTGTCTTGCAATTTCTTGCACACACTCTCCGCTCTTTTTTCCACCATGCAGGACGTTGGCATGACCTCAAACGTGAAGGTCACTGTTATCAAAGTGCTTGATGTGACAAAGGGGGAGGTGCACACCGAGATGACCTGTAAGTCTTTGCAGTGAGAAGGCACTGGCGTAGTGCACGTGGCATTCTTGCTATATTTTATATTTTCCAAGTATCATGAAATAAGGGGAAACAAGTAGACCTGCATTTACAATAAAAGCCACTCCCCAAATTATTGAAGGAAAGGAGCCCCCAGTAACGTAATATCCTTCAAAAGCAGAAAGCAGGAAAACATTGTCAAGGATCAAGGGGGTTGCAGGTTTGGCCTGAAACTGGATCCTGGTGAGAGTCGGAATGGTACTGGAAGGAAATTAGGTTAATCGTTCTCACCCCTTTATTGAAACAAGTTATAAACTCATTCTGACCTGCAGGCCGGAGTGAGGAGACGAAAGAGTGCCTCCAGGATTTACTCTTACACGGGGCAACCGGTCCTGCACTTGAGCGTGCCTTGAGTGCGTGCGTTGCGGTGCACGAGTTTGGCAAGATGCTGATGGGGTTCTCTGAAATACCAATGTAATGTGACACGTCAGAAAGTGTACAATAGGAAGTGATAGTCTGGCTACATCGTGGCTTTGTATCTCACCCCGCATGACTTTGTTTCACATCTGCTGAGTTCAGGTGTGATACTTGAACTCAAGCAAAGTCCGTGATCTTTAATTGTATGTTCCTCTTGATTCTTTTAATAATTATAAAGCATGCTGTTTTACTGTAAAACCACAACTGACACATAATCGAGGTGCAGACTGTTAGTTACTCATAACCACCTTATATACTGAAATCTTGTGGGGAGCAATTTTTGATGCCTGCTTCAGCCTGCCTGCGTATTTGTTTCTTTTCTTATTCTTCAACTGAAACATACTTGCTGGTGTCAGTGCCCATTCTTGCTCACAAATCTACCTGCTAAAGTATAAAATTGACACAGGCACAGGCAGTGAAATGCCGCTCCCCACATTTATCAAGGAAAAGGAGCCATTTTCGTGCTGTGTACTGTGAACCTCCTTTGCTACAGAATGGAACTAGGTAATCTAATAAGACAGCTGCAGGTCTCGCCTGAAACCTGCTCCTGTTGAGAGTTGGAAAAAGAAAAAGAAAAACTACGCAGGCAGTAAAAATCACTCCCCACATTAAATAAGGAAAAGGAGCCGCTTTGGTACCAGGTACCGTAAAACTCCTCCGCTAAAGGAAAAAAAAATATCAATGAGGATCAGGAGGGTTGCAGGCTTGACCTGAAACTTCTCCTGATTAGAGTTGATAATAGTTGCTGGAAAGGGCACGTTTGGTATGAACAGGTTTGGCAGCGCAATTGACAGAATGGACATGAAGCTTGGAAGTATGTTTCTTAACTCTTTGCAATTCAAGACCCAGCTCCCTAAAAGGCTTCAGTGCGTGATTGTTGTAGATGGTTGTTAAGTGCTGAGGACGCATGCAAGGCCAAGGAGCAGACTGAGTACATGCTATGAAACAGTGAACAGTTCTTCAGAGATGTCCATATTTACTTATGTAGGTAATAAATAGGCAGCCAGACTGCAATCTGAAGAAACTTTTCTGTGAGAACTTTTCATCCATCTCGCTCCTTGGTTCTTCGCCTGTATTAATATATCTGTTATATCATAACAATGGTGCCCCCATTCCCAAAAGGATGGTATGGAGGGTAAAGGAGGCTCCTTGGAGGATGGAGCAGAAGCCTTTGTGTTGTTCCTGCGCGGCGCTCAGCTGGTTCTGCGGTCTAGTGTCCTCACAGTACTTGATCTCGATGAGTTGAATGTCACGTTGTAGAATGCTGAGATCTTTGGGTCGGTGCTGTCTGGGGAAGGTGGATCTGCTGAATTGTTGTTACACACCATCTAACTTACTAATAATAGTAATATGGGCTAGGCACAATCCAAGGAACATCATGACGAACTGCCAACAAACTTTCCCATCTCCACCGGCTACTGCGGTTTTAATGCACACCTCCTCTAAGCAATGATAAAAATTGCTTTGAACGACACTGTTGTTTCCTGTAATTTTTGCGACCATCAGAACTCATTGAGCTTGGCAACTGTTTGCAAATAGTTCATGTGATACAAAAACATATTTGGCTCATAGACACAACGGCTACTTATCAAATTTATCAAAGGGGAAAACACAATATCAGCAAGCGCTAAGCAACTTACAAAGAGAGAGCTGAGATACAGCAACGTGATACAAATTATGGCGATGCTAGAAAACTGAGCTATAAAATACATAATACTTTTTAAGGATGAACCCTTTGCTCTCTGCCAAAAACGGGTGTACCGTTTTGTACAATCATTGGTTCCCCTACTGGCAATGGTGCACTAACTGTCAAGGCACTGCAGCCACATGGTAGTTCCAGCATGCAAAACTAATAAGCCAGGATATCAAAGCTAGGCTTGCACCACTGCCACTTGCTGCTTTATCAGAACTTCCGCCTTGCCATCTTTTTTTTGGTACATTCAACCTGGCCGCAGTGTCCACAGCACTTGCCTGCACGAGCAAAGAACACGGGGAAACCTCATCCGTTATCCTTCTTCAATCTGCTCATGTTGTTTCGCATGGCACATTGAGGTAAAACAACACAAACCATTTAGGACTATTGCCTTCGTTTTACCTGTGCAAATGTCATTTTGACACACATCTGATACTTCAAACTCTGTGTTCCACTGTACCTGCTGCTTGGCTCCATTCCCTGCCCCTGCCACAGCATGATTGGATCTTCATGCCGTTCTGCATTGAAAGGCTCATGAGAGGAAGAGATGCACAGCTGAATGCCAGGGCAGGTATCATGAAGGGCTTCAACTAGCAGGGCGAGCTTCACTGACAACCACGCCAGCTGCCTCATGCCTGGAACCGTGCTTGAATCCTTCACATGCAGCTCACGATGCAGCACACGGTGCAGACCATCAACAATGCCGCCCAAGCACGAGCGCTGCTCTGCTGAGGGGCCGTCCGTCAAGCACTGCTGTGTTTGCTCCATGTGCTCCATCTTGCTGGCAGCCCAGAACCATGCACGGTGCAGCTGAACACGCAAGGAAACGGCTGCAGACAGCACACCTGGTGTAAGCAGTTGCGCACATTGGTTTGTGCTTGAAGTTCTGGCATGCAACGAAAAAACGTACAATTTCAGGCAGGAGTTTATATAAGCTTGAACAGGAGGTAGATTGAGGAAAGCAATAAATATTTCTGCTTTGAATGTGAGATACCTGGTTCTGTGAAAGAGGGCAGCAAGGAATTAATAAAAGCACAGTTTGAACACTAATACTGCTGCAAGTCCTTGACAGTCCAGAAATCTTGAAATTCGCTGGTGTCCATCAAATCTTTATTACAGCTGGCACCTACGAAGATCCCTTTCCTTCATTGGGTGGAATAGGTCATTTCATTAACTGCAGAGTTTTATCAATTGCGTTCTACGCACCTGCAGAGTCTGGTCCTGGCTGCACCCTGCAAGCCTGAAACAGAGGCTCCATCGAGGCTATGTTGGGAAGCTGCAGCTGCGAAGTGTGGGTAATCAACACCCCCAGGAGGCGGTGCTGCAAGCAAGCATTGCCTGGGCTACCAACTTCAATGGCATCTAAGGAGGCATCTTGGATGCAGGCTCCAGGGCCCTTCTTCAACGCAGCCCTGATCTCGTCACGCAGCTTGTAGGAGCGAAAGAGCAGCAGCGTATTGGAGGCCACAGTGCTGAGCTGGCTGGACAGCATACCAAGCAAAATGCGTTGCTCCTGACTGCCAAGACCGATTTCAAACGACAAGGAGGGCGTATCATCTGTGCCCTGTGGTGGGTGCTGCTGCATTTGTGGGCTGATCTGCAATAAAACTAACATAGAAATAATTATTATTTGGGTTTTCTCATTTGGTAGCAATGATTTTGATAAGCCAGGCACTGATGCTGCACAAAGTTTGGTGTCACAGGAAGACAGAATGGAAGGGCAGTTGAATATTACATTGGCCATTACACATGCTCTTTATGTTGAAAAGGAGTATGCATGGTGTTAAAAGATTTACCGTGCCTTTTGGTTTTTTGATTGAAAATAGATGCATCATCGAAGTATTAACAGGAGTCACTGTACAATAAGAGTAGCGTACGAGTTTAGCCAAGTACTCGACTGCGTGGAACTCCTGCAACGCCCCCAATCAGACATCGCCCAATACATCCTCTTTGGGTGTAAACACACGTTTATCAGGCATTTGGTCATTCAGGCTCAACATGTTGCAGGGTTACTGAAGCAAAATGGCTCAAAACAGCTCCCTGCTTTGTGTCCATGAACACAGGCAGAAATAAATGACTGCCTCTAAAACACGGCCGTGGTGTTACCATGACTGCATTTATGGCAGGGAGGTCGCAATTTTGACCCCAACCAGCCAAAGCCATGAAATTTTTATATCCAAGAGACAACCTTATTAAGCAAATCTTTGTTGGCGGAGATCAAAAATAGCTTTTCTCGGCACCCTTTTTGGTGACTTTCTCCAAGGGAAACTGGGTATAAAAAACATATTTCTCTTTTTAAGTTATTCTGCAAAGATCAATTGCATCACTAAAAGGCCCAAAGCAGCTTTCATTTGTCTTTTTGTCCCTGGATGATCTGGCAGAGCAGAATCTCTGTTGACATGCACACTGCACTTGTGAGGCCTGCCTGGCCCATTTAGCCCGTCTTTTAATTTCAGTACTTTTTAATATACAGTTTAGTGCCTGGTCTGAGAAGGGCAAATATTGGCAATCCTTCCTGCCATGAGCATATGAGGCACCTCCCTTTTTGGGGAGGGAGTCGTCCGTCTGGAAAACTTCTCACTCGTGCATACACATTAGCCGCTGCCTTAATTGCAATGCTTCTTGACCATAATACCAGAGGGATCTATCTGAGCACAAGTCCAAACATGCTCATTTCTGCATTAAAACTACTTGCACATGTACTCATCGAATTGGCCCCAATTAAGCTTCACACTGATGCTGACTATATAACTACCAGGGCATGTGCTCAGGTTTAATTAAGTCGCCCTGCGAAAGAAGTGACAGGACTATTTGCATTTGCACACGACGTGTACCAGTTCCCCTTTATGGGTGCTTTGCATGGGGAATGGCGCATTAATTTGCATATCTCGCCAAGCACTTGATGTTTTTGCTGCATTGTTTGGCAATGGTCTTCATTTATTTTAAGGATTAAACACAAAAACCTTTCAGTTTAGTGCGCTGGCTGGTCAGATACAGCATATGGCTTCTCAAAAACTAGGGTTTATGCGGCCGATCAGGTATGGCTCCCCTAATCTGCCTGTTTGAAGCTCAGCTGCATTGGATTCTCAGGGCTGAGCTTGACACTAGCATGTTAGGGGAGCCATACCCTAGGAGCATGCCAAAACATACCCATTTTTGGCCTCAGATAACCCCTTCTGCCATAATACTCCCCCCTCCCTCTTCTATATCCCACTGCCTTTTTATGTTCCTGCAAGCTGTTTGAAATTTTAATGTGTGTTGTTGTCCAGCCACACAGACCCTGTCCAGTCTGCTGTTTTATATCTCGACTTGAGGCTTTTGTGTACCTCAAGCATGTTTCCAAGCTTTTCACATGACGCCACAGTGAGTCGCTTGCCTTCCAGCTTCGTCCTGTGTCTGTCTGTATAAATCCAGGAGAAAAACAATCTCACCTTCATGGCTTCAAGCTCAAATTCCAGGTCATCAATGGCTGCCGTCTTCTCTGACAGCCTCTGCTCCAGCAAGGACCTGTCACTTTCCACATGCTTCTTGTCAATTTCCATCTGCCTGAAATTTTGCGCCTGCAGGCCCCTGTCATTTTCCAGCTTTGCCACATGAGCCTGCAAGCATATTGCGTGATATGCAAAAAACAAGTAGCTTTCTGCAGCATGCAGAAAGTGATGCACAATTTTGCATACAAAGCATCCCTTTCTTTTCTCTGCACGTTGCGCTACCTGTGTGGTTCTTTGGGCATTGGAGTCGAAACAAGCCAAGCCCTTCAGCCCCTGTTACTTTTGTTGTGTAATTTTGCTTCAAAGCCATATTTCTTGCCTTTTGCTTTTGGCAGCAAAGCTACAAAGTGAGTCTTGCTTCTTTTGCTACTGTTTCTTTTTCAGTCCTCAGTTGGTTCACATCTTGCATGATGGAAGGCTTGTGCTTATAAACTTACAGAGAGAGGTGTTGTAGGTGGTCTAATGTCAGTCTGTCTATGGCCAGTTGTTTGTAAAGACACAAAGAAATTCAAACTCCTTGCAGGAGGGTGTAGAAAGATAAATGTTGGACGTCCAAATCCTGATAAAAAATTATATGTTTGGAATTTTTACGTCGAGAGCTTTCGATTGGTATATGTATGGGTCCAATCAGAAGGGGGGGGAAGGGGGGGGTGAGTTTTTCGGACCCCCCCTCCAGAATTTTTCTGGGCCACTTTCTCGAAATTATAAATACACCAGCGGAATCCTCAGCTCAAGCAAAGTTGATTGGCACCCTTTGAGTGCGAAATGGGTAAAGGGGGGGTCTGTGTGTATAACATGCATAAAGTAAGATTTACTTATCGCTCATTCATCCGGTTAACCATTTTGGCCACTACGCTACATTTGGTTTCAAAGCCGAGGTTCTCGGTTCGAGTCCTCCGGCCCGCAAAAACGGTGTTTATTGCGCACGCTTTATACTTCGCCGCATAACCTCCGAGTGGACTCGGTCTAAAATCGAAAGCCTCTATCATGTAAAAACCGTACAGGTTAGGGGGTTGTGATATGCTTACGAGGACGCAAGCACTTGAGGGTGGGGCGAATGTAACATGCATAAGTAAAGTAAGATTGACTTATCGCTCATTCATCCAGTTAACCATTTTGGCCACTACGCTACAGTGTGCACACCTACAAGTCAGAGCCACGCGCGCATTGGTGTGAGCCACAGGGTGTGTAAAGCCAAATGAGCAACTGATCACTCCAAACTTGCAGGATAGTATTAAAAGATGCACAATGGAATGCTGAAGAAAGGAAAGCAATCTGTGGGTGTTTAAGGCTACTTGTAAGTGCTTGGCAGGTCATGTATGCAAGAGTGTCCGCGTCTCAGTTTCTGCCCCATAACTCTGCAGCAAGTCAATCTTTGGTTGTGGCGAGTATGCAAATGGATGCCTATTTGGAAAAGGAGCAGAATGGACCCTTTTTGTCTGGGTGGGGGCACCGGAAGG
>Ga0307966_1002685_pt1 | contig 13434 bp, 12 predicted proteins | sample OrgLakmetagen646_FD_203141 | JGI IMG/M metagenome (GOLD analysis project Ga0307966, IMG submission 203141) | Saline water microbial communities from Organic Lake, Antarctica - #646 | ecosystem: Environmental > Aquatic > Non-marine Saline and Alkaline > Saline | place: Antarctica: Organic Lake... | reverse complement strand
TCAGGCCGCCGCAAAGACATGGCGGCGCCTGAAGGGGGCCAATCAGTTGCCTTTGGTCATCGAAGGCGTCACATTCACCGACGGTGTCGCCGAGAAAGACACCGCAAACCGCGCCGCTTGATCAGGCTGCGTCACCCAGATTCCAGCATAGCTCCAAGCGAAGTCAGATGGATGATCCCCATGTAGGCCAAGAACTTGAGAAAACCGTCCACACCACCTTTCGGCGCCATGAATCTGCTGAGGCGCAGCAAAAAGGGAGTGAACTGTTTCATCGGTTCGCCACGTAGGTCGCCGATGCTAAGAGAGGGTTAAGCACCGGGGTTATCGATCGACTGTCTGTGGTGTCAGCACGATCGTGCCCAGTTGGGCGGCACGCGCAAGGGCAGGATCAAGGGACATGGGGATGTATTCGCCGCGTCGCCACAATTCGCCCAGATCTTCGTAGTGCCGCGACAACGGGTGCCCTGACTGGCCCGTCGCCGTGATGAAGACGCTGCTGTCAGGGTCTGCAAAATCGTATACGCCACGGTAGCCCGCCGCGTGTACGTTCTGGAACGGGTTGGGCCCTGTGCCACTGGTGCGCCCGCGTTCGAGCGTATTGTCACCGCCGCTGGTGCTTTGGCGGATGTTCACGAACCAGTTCAGCACCGGCACCTCGCCCAAGACCTGATGGTCATGCGTCGCCTGATGGGCCTCCCCCCAGCGGAGGCTGGCAATGGTTGTGCCATAGGTCTCGTCGATCCAGATCAGCGCATCGTCCAACGCCTGACGGCTGATGTCGGTGCAGGTTTCGACCTGCGCGGACTGCAGCACGTCGCACCATGCCGATGCGCCATCCACATCGCGGAAGACCCGTTCGATAAAGACCGGGTCAGGATGGGTGAACGCGCTGGTCAGTGGCCCCAGTTCGTCGCGGATCAGCCTGTCTTGCAAGGCCCGCAGCCAGGCCGCGTAGATCAGAGGTTCGGGCAGGTGTTCGTTCATCTCGCCGTTCCAGGCTGCCAGAAGCTCCAGCGCCTGTTGCCGACGACGTTCCGGCGTGCCGTCGGGCGAAGGGTCGCCGGTAAACCAAAGCTCGGCACCAATGAGCGGAAGAAGCGCCCGCGCCGTGAAGCTGACCGTATCAAGCTGTGCCTCGACAAAGCTGCCCAGTGTATGCACCTCGCGCGATTGCATGAGCCCGAGCCAGCGGTTGATCCGCTGCGTGTCGCCCCAGGTGAAACTGACGTGCTGTGGAAACGGGCGGTCGATCATCTTGTTGTTGGTATTGCCAAGGATGCCGCCTTCGGGCTCCAGAAACTCCGGGTTGGTGTCATAGGGCAGCAGGCCCTGCCAGCGGTTCTCGGCCCGCCAGCCGGGGGCGGGCAACCGGCCCTGGCTTTGGTGGTCCGGATCGCGCGCCGGCATGGCACCGATGGTCTTCATCGCGATACGGTTGCGGTCTGCGAGGATCAGGTTCTGGCTGGGGGCGATGAAGCCTTCGCCCGCGCTGATGCCCTCCTCGATGGTCCGGGCGCGCATCAGCGCCATCGCAGAAGACAGTGACGTGTCCTCGCGGCTGAGAGCGGTCCAGCCAAGTGTCGCCACATGACCTTCGGGCAGCACATGGCCCAGATTGAACATGTCCCGCGACAGGACAGGGCCATTCTCGCTCCACCGCAGTTTGATGGTCTCGGCGACGCTGTCCTTGACGGTGATGATGCTGTCGCGGGACGTGAACGTGGCCCAGCCTTCGGGGGTGCGGTACTGGGTGGAATCCTCGGGGTTCAGTTCCTCGAGAAACAGGTCCTGATCGTCGAGATTGCTGGATGTGATGCCCCAGCCCAGATCGACGCTGCGCCCGGTCAGGATCACCGGCACCCCCGGAATCGTGCCGCCGATGACGCCACCGCTCTCAAGTTCGATCCGCGCCAGATACCAGATCGTCGGCGCCGAAAGCCCAAGGTGCGGATCGTTGGCCATCAGCGTCGACCGCGTCGTCGACCGGCTGGGACCGGCGGCCCAGGCGTTCGATGCCCCCGCCAGTGCCCGGGGTGCGACAGGCCAGAACGGGTCGGACCCTGCGGGATCGGTCAGGGTGGCAAAGTCAGTCGGCGCATCGGGGAAAAGGCTGGCAAACTCGGGCAGGGCTGCAACGCCGGTCGTCGGATCGTCCGGCAGTATATCGTTTATGCGCTCGTCGGGGATGGCGGGTTCTGACCCGATGCGCAAGGACACGCGGGCGCGCAGCACCTCTTGTTCGATATGGCTGGACAATTGCAGCGCCATGACCTTGAGGATGGCAAGACTGTCGGCGGGTTGCCAGGGTGCGATGGGCTGGTTGAACAGCCACATCTCGGGCGCACCGCGTCCGCGCGCGCCTTCGTTCACCTTGCCAAGCCATGCGTTCACCCCGGCGGCATAGGCATCGAGCGCCGCTTTGGTTGCGTCATCCTGTGCCGCGACCGAAGCGATGGCCGTGTTGTAAAGGTCGAGCCGCCGCAACAACCGGTCAGTGGGCAGGGTGCGCGGTCCAAAGAGTTCCGACAACCGGCCCTGTGCCGTGCGGCGCAACATGGTCATCTGCCACATCCGGTCCTGCGCGTGGGCATAGCCAAGCCCGAAGAATACGTCCGGGTCCGTCTCGGCGAAAATATGCGGGACCGCCGCATTGTCGCGGACGATCTCCACCGGTGCCGAAATACCGGCCACCGTCTCGTCGGCGTCGTAGTCCACCAATGACCGCGAAGCAAAATAGTAGGACAGGGCGAAGGCCGCGACGGTCAGCACGAACAGTGCCGAGGCGATACGAAGCAGCCATCGAAAAACAAGCGCCATAGGGGGACCTTTGGGGATTTCCGGTTGGTCCTCCTTAGCGAATGGCGCAGGGTGATCAAAGGGAAACGGGTCAATTGACCGTCAGCAGAGACAATCAGCAGAGACAAGAGGACGATATGGGCAGCACCGTGGTCTTGCACGCAATCGACACAGGGACCGAGGAGGTCGCGTTTCACACCGATGACCTGATCGAAGCGCCGAACTGGTCGCCCTGCGGCAGCTTTCTGATCGTGAACGGTGGCGGGCGGCTCTTGCGGCTTGATCTTGCGACACCCGACCGCTTGCATCCCATCACCGTCACGGGGCTGGACGCGCTCAACAACGATCACGGAATCTCGCCCGACGGCAAGCGGCTGGTCGTCAGCGACAGTCCGGGGCGTGGCACATCGATCATCTACACGCTGCCGATCGACGGCGGCACGCCACAGCGGATCACACCCGACACACCCTCGTGGTGGCACGGTTGGTCGCCGGACGGGGCAACGCTGGCCTATACCGCGCGCCGGGACGAGGCGTTCAACATCTTCACCATCCCTGTCGAAGGTGGGGACGAAACGCAGCTGACCTTCGGTGGCGGGCACAAGGACGGACCGGACTATTCCCCTGACGGCAACTGGATATGGTACAACTCAGCTCACCACGGCGAAACACCGGACCTGTGGCGCGTGCCCGCTGATGGCGGCACGCCCGAGCGCATGACGGCGGACGAGCGCGTGAACTGGTTCCCGCACCCGTCACCCGACGGGCGTCATGTGGTCTACCTGTCCTACGAAAGCGATGTCGAGGGGCACCCTGCCGACAAGACCGTCGAGCTGCGGTCCATTGCCCCGGACGGATCGGGCAAGCGGACGCTCGCGTGCTTCAATGGCGGGCAGGGAACAATCAACGTGCCCAGCTGGTCACCCGACAGTGCCCGCTTTGCCTACGTCCGCTACGACACGCCAGCCTAGCGCTACCGTTCCGGCACCAGCCCCCGTGGGCTGAACCGCAGGACCAGCAACAGGATCACACCCATCGTCAGAAGACGCATGTGGGCTGCCGCATCGATCAGGTGGCCTTTCATGAACGATCCGTCGGCCATGCCCGAGGTGATCAGCCCCATCAGCGCCAGACCCATCGGTTCGACCTGCACCCAAAGCCACCAGATCAGCATGCCGCCCAGAACGGCGCCGAAATTGTTGCCGGACCCGCCGACGATGACCATGACCCAGATCAGGAAGGTAAAGCGCAATGGCTGGTATGTGCCCGGCGTCAATTGTCCGTCCAGCGTCGTCATCATCGCACCCGCGATACCGACGATGGCCGAACCGAGGATGAAAATCTGCAGGTGCCGACCGGTCACGTCCTTGCCCATCGCCGCGGCTGCGACTTCGTTGTCGCGGATCGCCCGCATCATCCGGCCCCACGGGCTGTGCAGCGCCCTCTGGGCCATCCACAACAGCACCGCCAGAAAGATGGCGAACAACACGGCGTAGCCCATCTTGGTATAAAGCGTCGAGGCCATCGTCGGATCGAGCCCAAACGAAGCTGCGCGTTCCACGAAGGCAGGATCCTGCTGAAGGTCAGTCTCGTAGGGCACCGGGCGGGGCAGGCCGGACACGTTCTTGACGCCGCGCGACAGCCAGTCCTCGTTTTTGAGAACGGCGATGATGATCTCGGCAATCCCAAGCGTCGCGATGGCCAGATAGTCGGACCGCAGACCAAGCGCTGTCTTGCCGATGATCCATGCGGCCCCGGCGGCCAGCAGACCGCCGACGGGCCATGCGATGATCGTCATCCAGCCCCATTCGCGGTAGTTCTGCATCCCGAAGTTCAGCCCGCCCAGATAGCCGGTGCCCGCCGGATTGACCGATTCAACCAGATCGACGCCGACGTCGAAAACAGAGCGGAAGACGAAGAAGCCGATCAGAAGGATCGCGACGACGGCGATGCCGCGCGGCCAGCCTTTCGCCATCCGGTTAAATGCCATCACGGCCGCGACGATCGTCGCGGCGCCCAAGGCCAGTCCACCCAGAATATGCACGCCGCCCGCGTTCCATGCTTCGGGGACCGGTGGCATCGAGATCAGCACGGCGGCCAGCCCCCCCAGTGCCACAAAGCCCATGATTCCAACGTTGAAAAGCCCCGCAAAGCCCCATTGCAGGTTCACGCCAAGGGCCATGATCGCCGAAATCAGACCGTAGTTCAGGATCGTCAGTGTCGCATTCCAGCCCTGCACCAGTCCGGTGCCGACAAGAAGCGCGATCACCAGCCCCAGCAACAGGGGTGCGCGCATGGAATGGGTCATATGGATTGTCCCTTGAACAGGCCGGTGGGGCGGAACAGCAGGACGACCAGCAGGATCACGAAGCTGACCGCGAATTTGTAGTCGGTGGACAACAGCTGCACGAGCCCGCTGGGCGCAAGGCTTTCGGGCAGCAGATAGCCAAGCACCTTTTTCAGCGGATAGGTGATCAGCACCTCGGCGAAGGCGATGACGAACCCACCCACGATGGCGCCCACGGGATTGCCGATGCCGCCCACGATCGCTGCCGCGAAGATCGGCAGCAGAAGCTGAAAGTATGTAAAGGCCTTGAAGCTCTTGTCGAGCCCGTAGAGCACGCCTGCCGTCGTCGCCAGCGCCGCCACGATCAGCCATGTGACCATGACGACCTTTTCGGGGTTGATGCCGGACAGAAGCGCCAGATCCTCGTTGTCCGAGAAGGCACGCATCGACTTGCCGGTGCGGGTCTTGTTGAGAAACCAGAACAGCACCGCCATGACGATCACGGCTGTCACGACGGTGATGCCCTGCGTCGTCTTGATCGCCAGCCCTTCATCGAGGCCCGACCATTCGCGGAAATCGCGCGCGCCGATGATGAAACGCTCACCGTCCGTGAACCCGATGTCACCGACGCCGATGATGAAGCGCACAAGGCCGTTCATGACGAACATCACGCCCAACGACACAATGACAAGGATCACCGGCTTGGCCTTCTGGGCACGGTAGAACCTGTAGACCACGCGGTCGGTGCCCAGAAGAAACACCCCGGTGATCGCGATTGCAAAAGGCAGGGCCAGCAGGGCCGTCGGCAAGGGACCGAACGAGATCCCAAGCGCCTGAAAGCCCCAGGTGACAAGGATCGCAGCCATGGTGCCGAACGCCATGGTATCGCCATGGGCAAAGTTCGAAAACCGCAGAATGGCGTAGATCAGCGTAACCCCAAGCGCGCCCAACGCCAACTGAGCACCATAGGCAAGGCCGGGGACGATGACGAAGTTCGCCAGTGTCACGAGAGCGTTCAGAAAATCCATGCGGATGCCTTTCTTGCGGCGGGGAGACGCGCGACCGTGGTCATGGCGTCACCTCGCATGTACCGTCGATCGCCAGACCTTCGCGTCGGCTCGTCAACTGTGCCGTGCCATCCTTGTGCACGACAAACATGATCTGGCTGTCGCCCGCGCCCTCGGCGTGAAAACCGCGCATGTCACCGATCAGGAAGGGCTCGGCGGGCAGCGTATCGTCGCCCATCCGGACCACGGTAACCTTGCGGCGGATCGGCTCTTCGGGGCTGACGGCGGTCACGAACTGGTTGCGGTCGATCACGAAGGACAGGGGCATGCCATCCACGAGTTCGCAGTTGACCGTGTCGGCCTGTGCAGGAAAGCCGAGCAGGGACAAGGCAAGGGCCCGCATCATGCCGGCTGTTCCTTGCAACTGCCTGTCATCTGTCTCCGCTGGGGCAGAACATACATCGCCATGCGCTGGATATGCAGGGTCGGGCGAATGCGGTCATCCGTCGGGACGACGACGGTCCAGAACTCGGATTGACGGTGGGCGTTCGTGCCCGCGATAAGCACGAGGTCGTCCTTCTGAACGGCTGCCTGTTGCGATGTCATGTTGTAGACGCGCGACGACGGTTCGCCCTGATCGTCAGGCAACAAGGCGGGCCAGCGGCTTGCGGGGCTGTTCCGGACGTGGCTCAGTGCGGGCGACGCCGATACGGCGACAAGCCCCAGACCGCTTTCGTCCAGCGACATGAGCGTCATCTCCACAGAGACCTCCACGGCGACGCAGTCCTGCTCGCCACATTCCACATCGAAGACGCAATCCAGCGGCTCGGGCAGGGGGTCGGCCAAAGCGTCTGTGCCAACCGTCAAGACCGCAAGCGTCAGGATATGGGAAATCACCCGCATCATCCGCCCAGAAAGCTTTGACGGACCTCGGGGTCGGCCAGCAGTTCCTTGCCGGTGCCGGTATGGGCATTGCGACCCTGAACAAGAACGTATCCTTTGTCTGCAATTTCAAGGGCCTGTCGGGCGTTCTGCTCGACCATCAGGATAGGGATGCCTGTGCGGGCGACCTCGATGATCCGGTCGAACAGTTCATCCATCACGATCGGGCTGACGCCAGCCGTCGGTTCGTCCAGCATCAGCACCTTGGGCTGCGTCATCAGCGCACGGCCCACAGCAACCTGCTGGCGCTGCCCGCCCGACAATTCACCCGCGGCCTGATAGCGCTTTTCCTTGAGGATCGGAAAAAGATCATAGACCTGCTCCATCGTCCCGCGAAAATCATCCGTCCGGATGAACGCACCCATTTCAAGGTTTTCCTCGACAGTCAGGCCGGTAAAGATGTTCGAGGTCTGCGGCACGAAGCCCATGCCCCTCTTGACCCTGTCCTGCGGCGTCAGCGCGGTGATGTCCTCGCCGTCCAGCATGACATTGCCGGACCGCACGTCGAGCATCCCGAAAACCGCTTTCATTGCGGTAGACTTGCCCGCACCGTTGGGGCCGACAATCACTGCGATTTCACCGGGGTTTACCGCGATCGTGCAGCCATGCAGAATATCCGGCCCCTTGCCATAGCCTCCGGTCATGCTGTCCCCGACCAGAAAGGGGGTGCCGGGGGCAGGATGCGTCGTGCCGCTGCGCCGCGTCGTATCGGTCGTTCCGCCTGCAGGACGTGTGATCGACCGGTCCTTGTTGCCACGATCGTTCTGGTAGGGGTCACTCATAGGGTTGCCACCTGATCCTTGTTCTTCAGCCCCGTGCCCAGATAGGCCTCGATCACCCGCTCGTTGGCCTTGATCTTGGCAAGCGAGCCTTCGGCCAGCACCTTGCCCTCGGCCATGCATATCACGTGATCCGCCAGACGGCCGATGAAATCCATGTCGTGCTCGATGACAACGAAAGTATAGCCGCGTTCCTTGTTGAGCCGGATGATCGCGTCGCCGATGGTGTTCAACAGGGTGCGGTTCACGCCAGCGCCGACCTCGTCCAGAAAGACGATCCTTGCGTCGACCATCATCGTGCGACCCAGTTCCAGAAGTTTTTTCTGCCCGCCCGAGATTTCGCCGGCCTTTTGATCGGCCAGATGTTCGACCGTCAGGAACTCCAGCACCCCGTCGGCCTTGGCGTGCAGGGCCCGTTCCTCGTCGGCTATGCGCTTGCGGCCGAACCACGTGTTCCAAAGGCTCTCGCCTGACTGTGCGCCGGGCACCATCATCAGGTTCTCGCGGCAGGACATTGAGGAAAATTCGTGGGCGATCTGGAAGGTGCGCAGCAATCCCTTGTGGAACAATTCGTGCGGGGGCAGGCCGGTAATATCCTCGCCGGCCATCCGCACCGTTCCGGAAGTAGGCTGAAGAACGCCCGCGATCACGTTGAAAAGAGTGGTTTTTCCAGCGCCATTCGGTCCGATCAGCCCGGTGATGGCACGGTCCTCGATCTGCAGGTTTGCGCCATCCACGGCCCGAAAGCCGCCGAATTGCTTGACCAGACCTTCGACTTCGATGATCGCCCCGTTTCCCGCCATGAGAAAGATCTCCCAAAGTATTGAAACGGCGCGAGAAAAATCCCGCGCCGTCTAATCGCGTTGCCAGTCTTAGCGGAAGTTGACCGTGACGATCTCGCCGTCCTGGATCTCGATCTCGCGGTAGTTGCCCGCGCTTTCACCCGGTCCGATCAGCTCCACAGAGGTCGCACCGACATAGTCGATCTCTTCGCCCGCCTTCAAAAGCTCGATGGCCTTGGCCAGCTCACCGGGGAAGATTTCGGTGCCGGGCGCGTTGGCCACGGTCATCACATGCGACATGTAGTCGGCGGACTGGTTCGAGCCTGCGGCTTCCATCGCCAGCATCATGAGTGCGGCGGCGTCATAGCTTTCGGGCGCAAACGCACCAGTGCCGTCAAAGCTGTCACCGGCCAGTTCCAGAAAAATTTCAGCGCCTTCGCTGTCGGTTCCGGGGAACTGCCCGAAGGACCCGTTCAGCGCAGACCCGATATCGTTCACCAGTTGCTGACCGACCATGCCGTCGGGCAGGACGAAGGTATCGAATGCGCCGCTGTCAAGGCTGGACTGGATGATGCCCTTGCCGCCCTGGTCGGTGTAACCGGCCACGACCAGCACTTCACCGCCAGCCGCATCAAGTTCGGCGACTTCTGCCGAATAGTCGGCCTTGCCGTCCTCGTGCGAGGTCGAGATCGTGACGACGCCACCGGCGTCCACGAAGGCGGCCTCGAAGCTGTCGGCCAGACCCTTGCCGTAGTCGTTGTTGGTGTATGTCAGCGCCACTTCGGTAATGCCACGGTCCATCAGGACGTTGGTCATGACAACACCCTGACGCGCGTCAGAGGGGGCGGTCCGGAAGAACAACCCGTCGTCCTCGGCGGTGGACAGCGCAGGGGACGTCGCGGAGGGCGAAATCATCACGATGCCGTTCGGACGTGCCACGTTCTGCAGGACCGCACTGGTCACGCCCGAACAATCGGCGCCCATGATGCCGTGAATCCCGTCGGACGTGACCAGACGTTCGGCAGCCGTCTGTGCGGCACCCGAGTCGATGCAGGTCGAATCGGCGCGGACCGCTTCGACGGTGGCACCGTCCAGCAGGGTGCCCGCCTCGTTGACTTCGGCAATCGCCAGCTCGGCGCCGTCGGCCATTGCGGGTGTGATCGATTCCAGCGGGCCGGTGAAGCCCAGCACGATGCCGATCTTGACGTCGCCGGTGTGCGCCTCGCCAAAGGCACCCGAAGCGATCATTGCGCTGGCCGCGGAGGCCATCATCAGTTTTTTCATTTCTCAATCTCCTTGTTGGATCTTTGTCCTGCCGGTCAGGTTAGCAGGCGCGGCAGGGATGTGAAGCGGTCAATCGCCTGTTTGCTGCCATGTTAACGGTCGAAAGCATCATTCTAACGTCGCGATATCCAACGAAGACATGGATGCGTCGTGGTCAGCACCCGAACGTGAGGCAAACCTCACTGGGCTATCTTGGCGACCTGCGTTCCGCGCTCCCGATAGGGCGTCGTGTCGTAGTGCGACCGGTAGCATTTCGAGAAATGCGACGGCGATGCAAAGCCGCAGGCCAGCGCCACGTTGATCACGCTCATATCCGTCTGCATCAGCAGGTTGCGCGCCCGCTGCAGTCGCAATTCCATATAATAGCGCTTGGGGCTGCGCGACAGATACCGGCGGAACAGGCGTTCCAGCTGACGGGTGGACATGTTCACGTCTTCAGCCAGGATCGCGGGGCTGATCGGGTCTTCGATGTTCTGCTCCATCATCTGAACCACGCGCGACAGCTTGGGATGGCGCACACCGATGCGGGTGGGAATGGACAGTCGCTGGGTGTCACGGTCCGTGCGGATCGACGAATAGATCAACTGGTCCGCCACGGAATTGGCAAGCTCTTCGCCGTGGTCGTTGGCAATCAGTTTCAGCATCAGGTCGATGGACGCGGTGCCACCCGCCGTCGTGATCCGGTTTCCGTCGATCACGAAGACGGATCTGGTCAGAATCACATCCTCGAACTCTTCTGCAAAGCTGTCCTGATTTTCCCAGTGGATCGTCGCGCGCTTGCCGTCCAGCAGACCGGCGCGGGCCAGCGTGTAGCCAGCCGTGCAAAGCCCCGCGACGGTCGCACCGCGTCGGGCCTCGCGCCTGAGCCAGTTCAGCACGGGTTTCGTCGTGGCGGCCTGCACCTCGATGCCGCCGCACATCAGGATCGTGTCGTCGCGCGAAAGCTCGTCCAGATCGTTGTCGAGCGCGAATGTGCATCCGTTGGAGCAGGTCGCCGTCTGTCCGCCCTCACCGATGGTGCGCCAGTCGTAAAGACGCTTGCCACTGACGTAGTTCGCGATGCGCAGGCTTTCGATGGCGGCAGAGAAGCACAGCATGGTAAACTTCGGCATCAGAACGAAAACGAACCGTCGGGGCTTGCCGGAATAGTCGACCTCGACTTTGAGCGGCTCGTTGAGCATTGCGAAACCTCTCCAATCTATACTGTCGGCGCGAGCAGAACACCTTTTTTCGAACCCACGCAAGAGCACAGCATGCCGGTTTTCGGCCAAGGCCCTTGGACTATCGCAAGCTGCGGTCTATAGAACGCCCGTGAAACCGCTAACATCCGACTTTGGAGCATGACGATGGCTGACTGGCAAAAATCTGACTGGCGCAACAAGCCGCGGGTCCAGATGCCTGATTATACCGACGCAGGGCCGCTGGCCGCCGTGGAAAAGCGTCTGGCCAGTTATCCGCCTCTCGTGTTCGCGGGGGAAGCGCGCCGCCTCAAGGCCGAACTGGGTGCCGCCAGCCGTGGCGAGGCTTTCCTGCTGCAAGGCGGTGATTGCGCCGAAAGCTTTTCGGAATTCGCTGCCGACAATATCCGCGACACCTTCAAGGTGATGCTGCAGATGGCAATGGTTCTGACCTATGGCGCAAAAGTGCCGGTCGTGAAGGTCGGTCGTATGGCGGGCCAGATGGCCAAGCCGCGGTCCGCGCCCACCGAAACGGTCGATGGTGTGGAACTGCCCAGCTACCGGGGCGACATCATCAACGGCTTCGAGTTCACCCCCGAGGCCCGCAACCCCGATCCCGAGCGGATGGCGCAGGCCTACCTGCAGGCCGCAGCTTCGCTGAACCTGTTGCGTGCCTTTTCGACCGGCGGTTTCGCGGATGTCCACAAGGTCCACCAGTGGACCCTTGGCTTCACCGACAAGCCCGAGGCGGAAAAATACCGTGAACTGGCGTCACGGATCGGCGATACGCTGGATTTCATGGAGGCAGCCGGCCTGACCTCTGCCACGAACCACGAATTGCAGACGGTCGATTTCTACACCAGTCACGAAGCGCTTCTGCTGGAATACGAAGAGGCGCTTTGCCGGATGGACAGCACGTCGGGCAAGTGGCTTGCTGGCTCTGGCCACATGATCTGGATCGGCGATCGCACACGTCAGCCAGACGGGGCGCATGTGGAATTCTGCAAGGGCGTGATGAACCCGATCGGCCTCAAGTGCGGCCCGTCGATGACCAGCGGCCACCTCAAGTCCTTGATGGCGACCCTGAACCCCGAAAACGAGGCAGGTCGCCTGACCCTGATCGCGCGCTTCGGCGCAGGGTCCGTCGGTGAACATCTGCCGCGCCTGATCAAGGCCGTGGAAGAAGAAGGCGCCAACGTCGTCTGGTCCTGCGACCCGATGCACGGCAACACGATCAAATCCTCGTCCGGCTACAAGACCCGGCCCTTCGACAGCGTATTGCGCGAGGTCAAGGAGTTCTTCGCCATCCACAACGCAGAGGGTACGATCCCTGGTGGCGTGCATTTCGAGATGACCGGTCAGGACGTGACGGAATGCACGGGCGGTGTCCGCGACGTGACGGATCAAGACCTGTCCGCCCGTTACCACACCGCCTGCGATCCACGCCTGAACGCATCGCAATCGTTGGAACTGGCGTTCCTCGTGGCGGAAGAGTTGTCGGGACGCCGCGCCGGAATGGAACGCGCCAAGGCGGTCTGACAACAGGTTTGCCGATGCAAGAAGGAGCGTGGCCACGGCTGCGCCCCTTGTCGTTCAACCGTTGTCGACGACCAGTCTCAGCTGTGGCCGCCCCATGCGCGACGGGCGGTCCTTGGTGGTCTCGCCACGCAACGGCAAAGGCAGAACCTGCGGTTCGCATCTGATCTCTGCATCGCGGTCGAGATCGAAGCGAACACCGCGCAGCGCTGTCAGTCCGTCCGGCACCAATGCGCCCAGCACGCGGCCCGACCGACCGTCCAGCGGGGTCATCGGCAACAACAACAGGCTGGCGCGGGCTGGCTTTCGGATCAGGCGACGGGTGACCACCAGCGACGCGCCGACGATGGCGGGAAGGGTGAATGCCGCTTCGGCCAGTTCCGCCATCGTCTCGCGGCAACCGTCCTCAAAAAACGTCGTCAGCGACAGGCCGCGTGTTTCCATCCCCGCTATGCTGTGCAGGGCCTGACCCGCGACGCGCAACCGCATGGCCCCCGGCGCGGTGCGTTCCAGCATGAAGGTATAGGGCAGCGCCGTGTCCAGCCGTGACGGGTCTGCCAGTTTCGCCCGTCCGTTCATGCGCGCCCAGTCGGTTTCGAGCGCGGACAGAACCGACGCGGCCACAGGGTCTGTCGTCAGGCCGTGGCCTTGCGGGATGATTGGGGAGTTGGTCATGGGGCCCTCATTTTTGAACTTTCACCTATTTTTAACAGAAATCGTAACTCCCAAGCACCCTCTCCGATACGGGGTGCGGGGGTTTGTGCCGTCAGAGCCGTGCGATGATCTGAGATGGTGGCAGGGTCAGGGTTTCCAGGATGTTGAGCCCGTGTTTTCTGGCCGTCG
>Ga0307966_1002681_pt1 | contig 13447 bp, 7 predicted proteins | sample OrgLakmetagen646_FD_203141 | JGI IMG/M metagenome (GOLD analysis project Ga0307966, IMG submission 203141) | Saline water microbial communities from Organic Lake, Antarctica - #646 | ecosystem: Environmental > Aquatic > Non-marine Saline and Alkaline > Saline | place: Antarctica: Organic Lake... | reverse complement strand
TGGTTCGTAATGGGATGAAATATCGAACTGCCTCGAACCCCGTTTTCACAAACGAGGCCACCCGCCTTCGCTCTCCGAGACTACGGCGTGGCATGCGTAACCGTTCCGAGGAGCTGAGCGACGACAAGACCGGATCCCTTCGAGAGGGATACCGGACCAAACCAGAGAACCGAAAACCGAACAACTGGTTTTAAGGTCACGGCGAATGAATTCTTTTTGGTTGGCACTGTGGCAAGCATTATGAAAGCTAGGGATATGTGGAATAAACGTCGATTGCCGCGACTTCCTCCGGAATATTATCAGGGGCAGGCGCATGTCCATTGGACGCATGTGAGTCAGGCCCGCCGACGTATTGGTTGGAATGCGGAGATGCATGCCTATTTTCGGGAAGTTCTTTTACACACCTGCGCACGTTATCACCTCGGCTGTGCGAGGTATGTGTGTATGCCGGATCACCTGCACTTGATCTGGGTGGGTGCATGTGCGGAAAGCGACCAACTGAAAGCGACCCGTTTTTTGAGGCGACATGTCGATCTCACCTGGCAGAAGCAAGCGCATGACCATGTGCTCCGGGAGTCGGAGCGGGAGCGTGGAGCCTTTTCCGATGCCTGCCAATACCTGCGGGACAACCCTCTTCGCGCGGGACTGGTTTCATCGGCAGAAGAATGGCCTTTCGCTGGCAGTATGGTGCCCGGCTTCCCCGATCTCGATCCTTGGGATAGCGATCAATTTTGGAAATGTTTGCTCGCCTATCGCGCCGCGCACAGCCCGGCTTGATCATTGTGCGGTCGCCGCCTTCTTCGTTCCCTGAGCCTTGGGGCTCCGCTGCGCTGCGCTACGCCCACAAACGAGGCCACGAATGAGGAGTAGCCTCAAAACTCTGTTTTGGGGTGATTCGTAATGAGATAAAATATCGAACTGCCTCGTCCCCGTTTTCACAAACGAGGCCACGAATGAGGAGTGGCCTCAAAACTCTGTTTTGGGGTGATTCGTAATGAGATAAAATATCGAACTGCCTCGTCCCCGTTTTCACAAACGAGGCCACGAATGAGGGGTGCCCTCAAAACTCTGTTTTGGGGTGATTCGTAATGGGATGAAATATCGAACTGCCTCGAACCCCGTTTTCACAAACGAGGCCACGAATGAGGAGTGGCCTCAAAACTCTGTTTTGGGGTGGTTCGTAATGGGATGAAATATCGAACTGCCTCGAACCCCGTTTTCACAAACGAGGCCACGAATGAGGGGTGCCCTCAAAACTCTGTTTTGGGGTGATTCGTAATGGGATGAAATATCGAACTGCCTCGAACCCCGTTTTCACAAACGAGGCCACGAATGAGGAGTGGCCTCAAAACTCTGTTTTGGGGTGATTCGTAATGGGATGGAATATCGAACTGCCTCGAACCCCGTTTTCACAAACGAGGCCACGAATGAGGAGAGGTCTCAAAACTCTGTTTTGGGGTGATTCGTAATGGGATGAAATATCGAACTGCCTCGAACCCCGTTTTCACAAACGAGGCCACGAATGAGGGGTTGGCCACAGTGCAAGGAACCTTGCATCCAATGCTTTGACTCATAATCTGTATATTAACTTATGAAAACACTTCTTAAAATCTTTCTCGTTCTTTTTGTCTTAGTTCTAGTGCTCCTGGGTTCGGCGCTTTTCATTCTGACCCGGCCCGGGGTGCAGAAGCGCCTAGTCGAGAGCCAACTGCCGGAGGGGAGCTCGATCCGCACGGTGCGGGTGACAACCAGTTCTCTGGAACTCTCCGAGCTCAAACTGGCACTCCCCGACGGCACTCGCGTCCGCCTCGACACCTTTGATACCGACTTCAAGCCACTCGATGCCCTGTTCAACCGCACGGTGAAACTCGGTGCGTTGAATGTGGATGGACTGGTGGTTGAAATCCCTACGGCGCTCATTCAGGGGCCGACGCCATCCGATCCATCGGTGAGCCGTCCCGGCACGCCTCAAGACAGGAAGCAGGATCAAGGCGAAGTCTCCGTGCCGACTAAGGCAGCGAAAGCGGCCGGCTCCCCTGTGGACGCTCTTTACGCCATTGGCCAGCTTGACTGGCTCATCGATATCGACTCGATCCAGCTCGACGGTGAGCTTCGCGATGCGGCGGGTAGCCGCTATGCCATGGACTTGCGCTCCGGGGCCATCCGTCCCGGTGAAGAGACGACCATCGAAGCTTCGCTGAAGTTGAGTGCCGGTGAAGCGCTGCATGCCGGACTCAAGGAGTTCGATGCCAATGCGCGCGTCTTTTTGAAACAGAACCCGGGCGGGGGATTTGAGAAGGTTCGAATCGAGTCGTTGACGAATGCGAGTGACCAAAGCGGGAGCAAGCTCCTTTCGCTGAGTCAGGAGCTGGATCTTTCCGTGCAGGGTTTCGAGGAGCGCGCTTCGCTCACCGCGAAGTTCAATGCCGATGTGCCGCGCCCCGAAGTTTTCTTGCCCGAGATGTCGGGCGTGGGAGCGATCAATGTTCAGGGCAGTCTCGCGGCGGTCGCGGGAGGCGATGCGCTAACGTTGAGCGAAACCAATTTAGTTCTTTCCGCTGCGGGTGCGGAGCTGATTTCCGTAAAATTGAACAAGCAGTTTACCTTGGGGGGGAAGCAGGACTTGAGCGGCAATTTAATCGACCTGCGGGTGACGAATCTTCCACTCGCCTGGCTGGCTCCCTGGTTGCCTGAAGGCATCGCTTTAGTTGGGGAAGACTTCTCGGCGCAGTTCAACCTGGCCGGTCTGGCGGGAGGTGGGCTGAAGCTGAGCCCGATTGCGCCGCTACGTGTCGGGCCGATCTCGCTTTCTCAGGACGGGGCCCCGCTGCTCAATCAAGTGACGATTCTGGCTCAGCCGGTCCTTCGTCTCGCAGCCGACCAATCCATTGCTTGGGAATTGAACGAGTTCAAGATTATGGATCGTTACGGTGAAGTCCTCTCCGGGCAGAGCACGGGGCGCTTTGATCCATCGGCCTCGACGGAAGGCTTTTTTCCCGCAGGGCTGCAAACCCAAACCAAGCTCGACATCGGACTGCAGGAAATCACGCAGCAGCCTGCACTGGCCGCTTATACCTCCATCCTGGCCGGCCGCGCCTCGCTCGATCTCAAGGTGGCGCCGGGCGAGAAGCACCCGGTGCAGGTCCAGGGGCGCATGGAGGGGCTCTCATCTCGGAGCTATCCCGGTCAGCAGCAGAATTACCGATTTGCGCTGCAGTTGAATGAGCCAAAGTCCGGCCTGCTGGGGCTGGGTGCCAACCTTCAGGCCGGGTCGGAAAACCGCCCCAGTTCGAACCTGCAGTTTACGGGGCAGCTCCGGTCGGGTTCCGCCCCGTTGGAATTCAAGGCCGATCTGACCGCCCCGCGACTCAGCCAACGCGATCTCGAATTTCTCAGTGCCGCCTTCCAACCACAGGAGCAGGCGACTCCTGCCGGCTCGTCTGCGGGCATGATTTCCCCGCCGACGCCGAAGTCAGGCTCCGGCAGCGGGACTTCAACACTTGATAGGGCGGACCCCGCCGGGCCGCCCTGGGCGGGTTACGATGGCGAGCTGAGTGTTTCGATTGCCGAGTTCGTCCTCCTTTCCGGTGAGATCATTTCCGACCTTAAGGTTCAAGCGAATGTTACCGAGCCACTACTCAGCCTGAATCAGTTGGAGGCTTCGCTAAAGTCGGGCAAAATATCAGGGGCGGGCGAGGCGCGGTATTCCCAGCGCCAGCGCATGGCTTATGCCATCCGCTCCAACCTGAATTTTGAAAATGTGGACCCTTCCGCCTTCTCGAAAAAGCCTTCCAACGCCTTCCCGGTGCAGGGCTTGTTTAATGGTAGCGCCCAACTCTCCGGGCAGGGCGAGACACTCGATCTGGCGCTTGATTCGATTGAGGGGGAAGTCATCGTGACCGGGCGTGAAGGGGTATTGACGGCCTTCAAGCTCGATAACCGCAGCAATCTGGGACTCATCGGGGCCGGCTTACTCGGCGCCCGACTGAATCGGCCGGGCATTACCGCCCTGGCGAAGACGGTGCCTTACTTTGAAAACATGCCTTTCAGCGATTTTACTCTCAAACTGAATCGTCGTGGCGACAAGCGTATCCTGATCCCGGAACTTCGTTTCGTCGGACGGAATGTCTTGATTGACGGGACAGGAAGCATCGCCGCATCCAGCTTGAAAGAGTCGATGAGCCAACCCCTTGATCTGACGCTCCAGCTTGGGGCCAAAGGACAACTGGTTGACTACCTAGAAACCCTCAACCTGCTGGGCCCCAATACCGCAGAGGATGGCTTTCGCCGCTGGGACAAGGCGATCAAGATCACAGGTAGCTTAAGCGATCCCGACACCTCTGCACTTGAGCGTGTGCTCAAAGAGGCGGCTAACCGTGCGCTCACCCAATCCGGTAAAAATAACGAGGCGCCCACCGCCGAGTCATCGGCCGAAGGGGGTGCAGCACCCGCCGAGCAGAACCTGCAGCCCAAGCCGTCGAAGGAAGAAAGGATCCTGCGCGATGTGGAAACCGGGCTGAATCTGCTCTTCGGCAAGTAGGCCACTCACGCCGATTGCATAAAACGGCTTCGATATAATTAGCGGATTAAATTGAAATGTTAGATAAAAAACGCCAAATTGAATGATGCTCAAACGACGTATTTTATCCGGGCCACTTACGGTTATCACGGTTTTCACCCTGCTGCTTAGTTCGTTAGCTCCGCTTCAGGCCATCGCCGAAGTGGCGAGCAAGCCCTTCACTCTTGTGGCCGAGGGAGATGCAGTGGACTTTTTTATCGCCGGGGACGACTGGAAGGCTGCCCGCATTGCTGCCACTGATTTAGTTGAGGATGTCGAGCGCGTCACCGGTATCAAACCGGCCCTCCGCCACGATTCCGGCGAGCTCAGTTCGCGCGCTGTAATCATCGGCACCCTTGGACGCAGTTCAGTCGTCGACCAGTTGGTCGAGCTTGGTAAGCTGGACGTGTCAGACGTCGCGGGTGAGTGGGAGACCTTCGTGATCGCTACGATCCAGGATCCGCTTCCTGGCGTGGAGCAGGCTCTGGTCATCGCCGGTAGCGACAGACGCGGCACCGCTTACGGCGCCTATGAACTCTCGCGCCGCATCGGTGTGTCGCCTTGGTATTGGTGGGCCGATGTTACACCGCAGACCCGTGACGCACTTCAGGTTTCCACCGAGCGAATTAAGATCGGTCCGCCCGCAGTGAAATACCGCGGTATCTTCATTAACGACGAAATGTGGGGACTCCGCCCTTGGGCAGAGGGCACCTATGCGCCTGATGAAGGCAAGGGCATCGGCCCCAAGACCCACGCCCGGATTTTTGAATTGTTGCTCCGACTGCGCGCGAACTACCTCTGGCCTGCGATGCATCTACATACGATTCCTTTCAATACCTACGAGGAAAATAAGCAGGTCGCTGATGACTATGCGATTGTTATGGGGTCGAGCCACATCGAGCCGATGCTGCGCAACAGTTTTCCTTACGCCGAATGGGACCGTGAAGGGGGAGGCGACTGGAACTACTTTACCAACCATGATGAAATCTATAAGTTCTGGGAGCGCCGCATCGTCGCCAATGGGCAGCTTGAAAATGTCTATACGCTCGGCATGCGCGGGCAGGACGATGAGGCGATGGTTGGTGGTGACTCAAAACAGGCAAAGATCGACGTCCTTGAACGGATCTTTGCCGAACAGCGGGAAATCCTTACCCGCCATATTGATCCCGACCCGGCGAAAATCCCCCAGGTCTTTATCCCTTATACCGAGGTGCTCTATCTTTACGACTCTGGTATGGAAGTGCCGGAGGATGTGACGATTTGCTGGCCGGAGGACAACTTTGGTTACATCCGCCGCCTGCCGACCAAAGCTGAGCTGAACCGCTCCGGCGGCCACGGGATCTATTACCATATTCAGTGGATCAATGGTGCGACAAATGCTTATCCATGGCTCAATACCATGCCACCCTCGCTCATTGTGACCGAAATGAGTAAGGCACTCGACTACGGGGCCGATCGGCTTTGGGTGCTCAACGTGGGTGATATTAAGCCCGGCGAAATTGGCACCGAGTTTTTTCTCGATATGGCATGGGACCCCGAAGCCTTTCGCGAATTGGAGGTGCGCGGTTGGCTGACTCAATGGGCAGCCCGCGACCTGGATGCAGGTTTCGCTGAGGAAATCGCCGACATCATGATGGAATACTACCAGCTCGGCTTCACCCGTCGGCCCGAGCACCTGCTGCAATTCAAAGCAGGTCAACCGCTCATGTTCTCCTGGTTCAGCCATGAGAACTACGGCGATGAAGCCTCGAAAAGACTGGCTCGTTATGCTGCAATCGCCGAACGCGCCGAAGCCATCTATGCGCAGCTCCCGGATGCGCGCAAAGCAGCCTTCTACCAACTGGTGCTTTACCCGGTTAAAGCGTCATCGCTCATGAACCACAAGATCATCCACGCGGATAAGAGCCTGAATGACGGCGCCCACGGACGCGCCACTGCATTCACACACGCTGAAATTGCCCGTGAGGCCGCCGCTGAAATCCGTGAGATGGACCACCACTACAATTACGAGCTTACCGGTGTCGGTGATAAGTGGCGCTACATGATGACCAGCACAGCAGGGCCATGGGGCAACCAGCGGCATCAGTTTGAGATGCCCCCGTTGAGCGACTTTGCTGGTGGCGGCCCACCCGCACTCGAGGTCGCAACCGAGGGTGGAGAAAGCGGTGTGCTGGAGGACCTGAGCATTTACACCCAGGGCGAACGCTTTATCGACCTCTTTAATCAAGGTCGTGGTGAGATCAAATGGAAGGCGGCACCTTCGCAGCCATGGCTCAAAGTCGAGCCCAGTTCGGGTAGCTTTGTCGCCGGCCAGCGACTCGCTGTGCGTATTGACTGGGAAGTGCTTCCGGAGGATTCTCGAGAAGCTAAAATTCGCTTCACCAGCAATGCAGGCGATGCGACGGTCAAGGTGCCGATTTTCGCCCCCGTCGCGCCAAACCGCGACGAAGTGCAGGGCTATGTGGAGAGTCATGGCTACGTTGCAATGGAAGCCGAGCACTTTACGCGTCGGATTGATCGTGACGGCCACGGCTGGCGAGCCGTAGAAGGGCTGGGTCGTAGTGGTGATTCAGTAACAGTGATTCCGTCGACTTTGGCCAGTCGGACTGATGTTGAGGCGATCAAAGCAACTAGCCCCGCCCTGGAGTTTGATATGCACCTTTTCAGCACCGGCGAGTTTGAGCTTCATCTCGACTGCCTGCCGACCCACGCAGTATCTCCGGACCACGGCTATCGCCTGGCAGTCAGTCTTGACGGGGCGGACCCTGTCTTTCCGGACGAAATCAAAATCGACTGGCGCGAGGCTCGCTGCGCCAATCTCCGCCGCTGGTCGACCACGCTCAAGGTGGACGAGCCGGGTAAGCATACCCTGACCGTCTGGATGGTCGACCCCGGCGTGATTCTCGACCGCCTGACACTCTACACCGAAAAGCCTGCAGTGTCCTATTTGGGCCCGCCTGAATCCTACCGCCGGAAGTAGGGTGGAAGGCCGAACCGGAAGTAGAGAGTTTTCTTTCGTAGCGTGCCGCTTTAGCAAACGTCCCCGCCAGGTTTTTAGACTCTAGACCCGTCCTAGTTTTTGAGTATTGGACTTCGAATTAAGTTTACCACACTGGCTCCTCTTTCGTAACATGGTGGACATTCGATAGTGCCACGCCCAAAATATCTCGCCTCGATCAAATATGACATTCCTAAAATTTATTCTCACCGCGTTGACCCTCATTGGTGGACTGAGTTCAGCTTGGGCCGAAAGCAATCTCGATGGGGCCTCCGGTCGTTTGTTTAAGCCTGACCTCGCCAGTCGCTCCTTCGAGCTGCTCAAGGAAACTGAATACGATCCGAAGACCGATATCGGGCAGTCACGTTTCACGATTTACTGGTCGGAGGATGTCGAGATTGTCCAGCTTGGTGAGTTGGAGGACTTCTCAAGTGCCCCCAGTCCAATCAGTGCAAATTTTCGGGGGATCGACAATTCGAATGCGGAAGCACTCCAGTCAGGCCAAGCTTTCGTCGCCCGGGTGGCAACGCTTTTCGAAGGCGTCGCCGCCGAGCCAGTCAAAGACAAGCACCCAGGACGCGCAGTCAGCGGCCTCTTTACCCCTGACTCGGGCGCATCTCGGGCAGGCACCATCGAAGTGGAGGGTAAACCTGTAAAGGTGACCTTACGCGAACGGAACTGGCGCATTTTTTACCACAAACGCATTCAGCCAGTCGATCTGACGAAGGGTTTCTGGTCGGTCACGGTGCACGGTGCAGAGGATGGCTCCGGTCGCTTCTTCGCGGATCGCTTGGAAGTCGCCCCGCTGCACGACCCGCGTTTGACCGACGATCCGAAGCTACCGCGTGTCCTGGTGATCGGCGATTCGATCAGCATGAACTACCACGATGCAGCGAAGCAGGCGCTCGCCGGTGTGGCTAATTACCACCGGATCGAAGGCAACGGATTCTCCGTCATTCACGGGGTTAACAACGCCGAACTCTGGCTCGGCAACTATCATGAAAAGGGCTTACACTGGGATGTCATCTTCTTCAACCATGGGCTGCACGATCTCAAGCAGAGCTACGATGCGGCGACCGACACTTTTGGTCCCTATGCCGTCTCGCTAGAAGCGTATAAAGCAAATCTGGAGAAACTGATCGGCATCCTAAAAAAGACCGGAGCGACCTTAGTCTGGACGAGCACGACGCCGATCCCCAATGACAACAAGAGCCAATACGCGCGGCGCAAGGGCGCAGCGCACACTTTCAACGCCGCCGCCATGGAAGTCATGCAGCGCCACCCGGAGATCATCATCAACGACCTCTATCAGGTGGTGCATGATTCGCCGGTATATGATAATTGGCGAAAAGGACTGGACGTGCACTTTTACACGGAGGAAGAACGCAAACTGCTTGCCGAGGCGGTGGCCTCGGCGGTGCGTGAGGCCACCGCGAAACGGGCAGACAAGCCCAAGAAAAAGCTGCCCCTGGCCGGTGAAGTTTTTCAGGTCGAGGGCCACATTGCTTTTCTTATCCGGCCCAATGGCGCGTCGGGTGATCAGCCACTGCCCTGGGTCTGGTATGCGCCTACTTTGAAAGGCTATCCGGCGATGACTGAACGTTGGATGTTTGAGCAATTTACAGCAGCGGGGATTGCAGTGGTGGGAATTGATGTCGGCGAATCAATGGGAAATCCAGAAGGTCGCCGCATCTTCAGCGCACTCTACACAGAACTCACGACCAAGCGGGGCTTAGCGGCGCAACCTGTCTTGCTCGCCCGCAGCAGGGGTGGTCTGATGCTCTACAACTGGGCTGCCGAAAATCCGAACAAGGTCGCTGCCATCGCCGGAATCTATCCAGTGGGCAACTTGGCGAGCTGGCCGGGGCTAAAAAAAGCCTCCAAGGCCTACGGAATGGATGCAAAGGCCCTGGGCGAAAAACTCGCCGATCATAACCCCGTCGAGCGCCTCGCGCCGATCGCTAAGGCCCGCGTGCCAATACTACACATTCATGGCGACAACGATGCCGTCGTGCCGCTGGAGGAAAATTCCGCGCTCCTCCAAGAGCGCTACCATAAACTTGGCGGCTCCATGCAACTGCTAATCATCCCCGGCGGCGGGCACGATCTGAAAGCACATTGGTTCCACAATCAAGCCCTTGCCGACTTTGTGATCGCAAACGCCCGCTAGGTTTCTCTCCACCTTTTATCGTAGCCGAATGCCTTCGCATTTGGTCACACCCCTTTTACGGTAGCCGAATGCCTTAGCATTTGGTCACACCCCTTTTACGGTAGCCGAATGCCTTAGCATTTGGACACACATCTTTTAAGGTAGCCGAATGCCTTCGCATTTGGACAAACCCCATTTACGGTAGCCGAATGCCTTCGCATTTGGTCACGCACCAGGCCAGTCGATCAATCGATGCCGATATCACGTGCGAGCTGCTCTTGAAGTGCTGGTTCAAGCTCGGCACCGATCACCCAGCTGAGGGCGGCCCGGGCGTCGTTCTCCGCCCAGCTGCGGACTGACTGCGAGAGTTGTTCCATTCGGCGTTCCGGATCGGAGAGGGTATTGGCCCAGGCGGCCGCTGCTTCCGGTTCAAAGCGTTGGATCGATTCAGAGAACCCGACGATGGCCGCGTCTCGTGTTGGGCTGGGGGCTTGTTGGCTGAGCCATGCCGAAGCGGCAATCGAGTCGTTCTTGGTCCATTCTGAAATGGCGGCTTCGGTGTATTGGGCGAAGTATTCCGACCGATGGAACGGGTCACTTTGCTCCAGTGAGCTGAGCCAATCGACTGTGCTGGCGGGATCGATCTCGGCGCGTGCCTGTATGTAGGCTAAAGTGCCGGAAGGGTTGTTTTCTTCTTCGGCAAGCTGACGGGCAAATGCTTCTGCCCCGGCCGGATTCTCCAGCGCGTATTGCCTCAGGCTATTTTTTAGAGGGCGCACATCCCCGCTGGATTGAGCTAGCTGAAACGCCCAGAGGCTGGCCGCCCGAGGATCTTTCTGCGGCCATGTCTCGGCCAATGCAAGGGCGGCGGTCGCCTTGATTTCGTCGTCGGGTAATGTCTTAAGCCACGCCGATACCTTTTCCGGGTCGCGGCTGCCCCAGCTTACAGCGAGGGATTTGGCGGCGGCAATCTTACTTCCGTCGTTGGCCATGCCGTCGATCCAGTCGGCGGCGGCACGGGGGTCACGCTCGGCCCAGAGCTCGATCCCGCTGTTCAGCGTCTCCAGGCGCGCCAGGCCCTGGGCGTTCGATTCCAGCCATAGGAGCGCCGATTCGGAATCTTCGCCCGCCCAGAGCGCGACGACTTCGAGCATGCCGCGCAGTCGCTCCGCCCCAGTGCCCCGCTCCTGCAGCCATTGCATGGCAGCTTCCGGATCTGTTTGGGCGCGTTCACGGGCTTCAAGGATGAAGGGGTCTAGCGTGTCTGCTTTTGTTGCCTGTTCAGTGGTCGCCACGACTGGTTCGGGTGCCGTAGGCGGAGCAATCATGCGCTCGCGCATCTTTTTAGGGTTGGGCTTTTCGGGTTGCTGCGCGTCAGTGATCTGCCGGTTCGGACTTCTGACGTGCTGCCAGGTGGCGTAGATATTTCCGGCTTCCTTCTTGATGGTCGCCCAGTGCGGTAGCACGGCAAGGCAGGCTAGCAGCAGAATGACGCAGAGGTAGAGAACTTTGCTGAGTAGGCTCACTAGGCGATTAAGTTAACCCAAAGAATGCCTTAGTATTCGCCGTGGTCTGAGCGGCAAGTTCCTCCGTATTCATTGCCAGGACTTGGGCGCAGCGCTCACCAATGTGTGGCAAGTAGGCCGGCTCGTTGGCTTTGCCTCGATGCGGCTCGGGCGTGAGGTAGGGGCAGTCGGTCTCCAGCATGAGCCGGCCGATGCCTTGGGTGTGCACGGCTTCGCGCACGTTTTTTGCGCTCTTGTAAGTCGCGATCCCCGTGAAAGAGGCGCGGCCGCCGCGTTGGTTGATTTGGCGAATTTCTTCCGGCCCGTAAGAAAAACAATGAAAGACGATGCGTTCCCATGCGACGCCAGACGCATCGATCAGGTTTACGGTCTCATCAAAGCAGCTGCGGCTGTGAATGATGAGGGGGCAATCAAGTTCCGACGCGAGCAGGAGTTGTTGCCGGAAAGCGGCCTCCTGCTCTAGGATGACTTCGCCGGCCTGGACGAGGTCTTTTGGCAGATGAAAGTAATCCAGCCCCATTTCGCCCAGCGCCACGGGCGCATGCGGTGGCATGAAAAACGAGGAGATTTGACCGACGGCATCTTCCCAGCCTTCCTCCACATGGCAGGGGTGCAGCCCCACGGTATAGTCAATTGTTCCGGGATAGGCGGCATGCATCTCGCGGTAGGCCACCCAGTCTTCCGGAGAAGTGCCTACGGTGATAAAACGGCTCACGCCGGCCGCTTTGGCCCGTGCGAGCGTGGCATCCAGCTCCTTTTTTCTTTTGAACCCTAGCAGGTGGCAGTGACTGTCAATCCATTCCATAGTGTAAGACGCTGTTTTGAATTTCGCTTTATGGAAAGTGGAAAATTAACGGGAATTCAGTGCGCCTCGCACTGAAGGATGCTTGGATGTCTCAGGCAGGGCGTTCTTCTTGCGTTGGCCCATTCAACAGAACCCAGATCAGGACGAGGCAGCCCCAATAGGTAATTGTGCCGACGATTTCGTGCATCAGTATATAATGGTTCATCATGTAGGGGGCCAGCAGCACAATGATGACGATGCGCAAAGTGTTAAAAATGAAGCCGATGATGAGGCCAACGATCATGTTGAGCGCGGTGTCCAAAGCGCCCAGGCGGCGATAGAGGGCGAGCAGCAAAGCGATCAGCAGACTGGTGAGGATGACCCCGAAGCCATTGCACTCGGATGCGACATGGAACGGGTGTTGTTCGACCCAGAGCATGAGCTTGGGCGGGCCGCCCTCTGCGCCAACCAGCCCGAGTTCGACGCTCTTCCCAATAAATCCAAGCGCAGAGGCGCTCCAGGTTCCGGCCAGTCCGCGCAGTGGCCAGTCGAGCGGTTCCATCAAAATGCTGAGTAGAAGAAAGGCGCAGAATGTGCCTGCGGTGGTTCGGGTAATCCGGCGCGTGCCCTCGCCGAAGACGAAGCGAATAAAAGCGGCTAGTCCGCAGCAGTAGGCCGGGATGATCAGCAAAGAGACCAGGCCCTGCCAGCTCGCAGGTGCGACGCGTGCCCCGATGAATTGGGCGAGCAGTAAAATAAAACTGACGCCCAGCGCACGGCGTGCGGCGGGATTCAGGCTGAGTGTCTCCCTGATTTCGACTCGACCGTATCGGATCAGCACCACGGTCGCGAGGCCCAGCACGACGAGGGCATTGAATAGTCGGCTCTGGTCTTGGGCACTGGAAGTAAACCATTGGGTGACCGGCCAGAACGTGAGGCCGAATAGAATGAAGACTCCGAGCTGTATCCAGAATTCAGTTGTTTCCTTCTTTTCCAGAAAGCTGTTGAGGAGTTGCTTACGGACTGGCATAGGCGAGATGATTAGGATTTTCAGAAAGGAAAAACGAGTGTGCGAGTTCTCAGGTGTCTTGGCAAGCAAAGGTCTGTTCGCTCAAGCTGGACATCCGCGAGCGGAGTCCCTGTGATCACAAGGGACTGGCAAAAAAATACTAGAATTTTCTGTCTGGTAGTCTAATTTGCAAATTATGAGAGCTCAAAGGTTTAAGGCTTATGGCGGCGTGAGTGTCGTTTACCACTGCATGACGCGGACGGTGAATGGTGCGCTTGTTTAGAGATCGAGGGTGCTTTAAATACACAGTCTATTTAAGTCGCTTAGGCGCCGGGCGACACCGGCAACAAATGCTGCGCAACACACTTTCTTCCCTTTCGCAAAACGACCCTCAGGTGGCCCTTAAAGTTTTCGAGGAGGCAG
>Ga0307966_1002677_pt1 | contig 13460 bp, 12 predicted proteins | sample OrgLakmetagen646_FD_203141 | JGI IMG/M metagenome (GOLD analysis project Ga0307966, IMG submission 203141) | Saline water microbial communities from Organic Lake, Antarctica - #646 | ecosystem: Environmental > Aquatic > Non-marine Saline and Alkaline > Saline | place: Antarctica: Organic Lake... | reverse complement strand
GAAGCGCACATGGATGTGCTCGTAGCGGTTTTCTGGAGGCACTCCCCCGGCAGAGGTGCGAACAGGCACCATAATAAGAGAACAACGCCATGCTAAAAAAACTCCTCATAGCCAACCGCGGCGAAATCGCTGTTCGGATCATCTGCACCGCCAAATCCCTGGGTTACCGCACTGTTGCCGTCTATTCCGAAGCAGATACTAAGGCACTGCATGTGGAAATGGCGGATGAGGCTGTTTGTATCGGGCCTGCTCAGGTGAATGCATCCTACCTGAATGCTGAAGCCATCCTGGACGCCGCCCGCAAAACCGGCGCCGACTGCGTTCACCCGGGCTACGGCTTTCTGTCCGAGAATGCCAGCTTCGCCAAGGCCTGCAAAAATGCTGGGCTGGTGTTTATCGGGCCGCCGGAATCTGCGATTGAACTGATGGGCAGCAAGCGACAGTCAAAAATCGCCATGCAGAAGGCAGGCGTTCCTGTGGTGCCGGGGTTCGAGGGCGATAACGCCAGTGATGACGAACTGATCAAGGCGGCGAAAGACATTGGCTACCCGCTGATGATCAAGGCATCTGCCGGTGGCGGCGGCCGCGGAATGCGACTGGTGGAGCAGGAAGCTGATCTGGCCGATGCCATCAAGCGCGCGCGCTCGGAATCAAAACAGGCCTTTGGTGATGACGAACTGATTCTTGAGGAAGCGGTGATCGAGCCACGCCATGTCGAGATACAGGTATTTGCGGACCGCCACGGCAACGCCGTTTACCTGGGCGAGCGGGATTGCTCGATTCAGCGTCGCCACCAGAAAGTTGTGGAAGAAGCGCCCTCGCCTTTCGTGACACCGGAACTGCGGGCAGCCATGGGCGAAGCGGCGGTGAAAGCTGCGCTAGCCTGCCGCTACGAAGGTGCAGGCACCGTCGAGTTTCTGGTGGACAAAGACCGCAACTTCTATTTTCTGGAAATGAATACCCGCCTGCAGGTGGAGCACCCGGTGACCGAGCTGATCACCGGGCAGGACCTGGTGGCCTGGCAACTGGCGGTTGCAGAAGGTCAGCCGTTGCCACTGAATCAGCAAGACATAAAGCTGAATGGCCATGCCATTGAAGTTCGCCTCTATGCTGAGGACCCGGCCAGCGGTTTTACGCCGCAGACTGGCCCGTTGCATGAGTTTGTTCCTGCCCACGGTGACGGGGTGCGATTCGACAGCGGCGTACGCTCCGGCGATACCATTACCCCCCACTATGACCCAATGCTCGCCAAAGTCATGGCCTGGGGCCAGAACCGCAATGAGGCGCGCCGGCGTTTGATTCGGGCTCTGGAAGACACCACCGTATTTGGTGTCACCACCAATCAATATTTCCTCTCACGAATCATCGCTAACGACACCTTCGGCAGAGGCGAGGCCACCACAGCGTTCCTGCAAACAGCGTTCGCTGACGATCCGTCGATGGCACCTGCGAAAGTCTCCATTCAGGAATTGGCATTGGCGGCCTGCGTGTTCAGCCAGGGCCTGAATTATCAATCCGCCTGGAGCAATGCACCGGCCACCGTCACCCCGATAAAACTGGAGGTGAACGAGCAAACCTTTGAGCTACTCGTAAGAGTGCGCGATAGTCGGGTCACCGTGACCGAAGGTGAACAACAATACGAGCTTATCGTCGAAGGTCTCAACGATAAGCGTTTATGCATCATCGACAAGGGGGTCCGTCAGGCTTGCCAATATCACCGGCGAGGCGATCACCTATATTTGCAGTCACTCGGCCAGACCATCGTTTTTCGCGACATCACCCATCAACCGGCTAGCCAAAAGTCTGCCAGTGGCAGCGGCCAGATCAAAGCGACGATGGACGGCGCGCTGATCGATGTTCTGGTGTCGCAGGGACAAACAGTGAAGCAAGGCGACACGCTGGTGATTCTGGAAGCCATGAAAATGGAGCACCCGGTCAAAGCCGATCGGGATGGTATAGTCACCAGCCTGCTTGCAACCAAAGGCGATCAGGTCAAACGCAGCCAATTGCTTGCAGAGATAACGGCGGATGAAGCCTAACCTGTTTCTGGACTAAAACAACTAAGACCCTTCAAGGATTGAGAACCTATGACACAGGATTCGATTTCCCCTCGCGATCTGGTTCGCAGCGTTCCCGGAATCATCCGGCGGTTTCCAAGCATTGCCCGCGGCTTTTACTACTATGCCGCGAAAGCGCCACACAAACCGCTAACACTGGGCACGCTGATAGAACGTAACGCCCAAAATTTCGGTCATCGGCCTGCCATTCTGTATGAAGACCGCAGCCTGACCTGGCGAGAATTCAATGGCTGGGCAAACCGGATTGCACGCTACCTTGCGTCAGAAGGCCTGACCAAAGGCGATGCCATTGCAGTGTTTCTCGAGAATCGACCGGAACTGCTGGCAGTTGTCGCTGGCGCCGCCAAACTCGGCGTAGCCTGCGCCATGCTCAACACTTCTCAGAAAGGCAGAGTGCTGGAGCACAGCATCAGCCTCATTGCTCCAAAAATGGTGATCGTGGGCGAAGAAACGGTCGATGCTTTTGATGAGGTGAAAGACACCCTTAAGACGAATCACCGACACCCTTTTCAGTTTCTGGCTGACGCCAACACTCTCAACATCTTTGGTGATGCTCCCCCGGGTTACATCAATATGGCCGCAGGGGTCAGCACCCACCGATGGGAAGCCCCGGATGTGGCAAACCCACCGACCATGGGCGATACCGCGATCTACCTCTTTACCTCCGGCACCACGGGCCTGCCCAAGGCCGCTCCCGGCTCGCACCGCAAATTTATCAAGGCCTACGGCGGCTTTGGCCTGATGTCTCTGGCCATGGAGCCTAAGGATGTTCTTTACTGCACCCTGCCCCTCTACCACGGCACTGCTTTACTGGTGTGCTGGGGCTCGGTGCTGGCCGGCGGCTCGGCACTGGCCCTGCGTCGAAAGTTTTCCGCCAGCGAATTCTGGAACGACGTTCGCTATTACCGCGCCACCACTTTCGGCTATGTAGGCGAACTCTGCCGCTACCTGCTTAACCAGCCCACCAGCGATCAGGACCGCAATCATAAACTCAAGAAGATAATTGGGAACGGTCTGCGCCCGTCGATCTGGAACGAGTTCAAAACCCGCTTTGGTATCGACACCGTGGCAGAGCTCTATGCTTCCAGCGAGGGCAATATCGGCTTCAGCAATTTCTTCAATATGAACAAAACCGTCGGCTTCTCTACCGCCCCTTACAAACTGGTGGCCTTCCACGACGGCACCCGCGACCCGGTGCGGGACGAAAAGGGTTTTATCAAGGAAGTGCCAAAAGGCGAACCGGGCCTGCTGATCGGCCAAATCACCAAAATCTGGTCCTTCGAGGGCTACACCCAGAAAGAAGCCACTGAAAAATCCATTCTTCGGGATGCGTTCAAAAAAGGGGATGAATGGTTCAACACCGGTGACGTCCTGAAAAATATCGGTTGTGGCCACCTTCAGTTCGTCGACCGCATGGGCGACACCTACCGGTGGAAAGGCGAAAACGTCTCCACCAACGAAGTGGAAAACATCATCGACGGCTCTGGCCTGGTCGAAGAAGCCATCGTTTACGGCGTCGAAATCCCCGACACCAATGGCAAAGCCGGCATGGTCACGCTGGTTGCAAAGAGCCCGGCCGAGTTTGACCCGGACCAGCTCTACAGCTACCTGAAAGACAACCTGCCACCCTACGCCATCCCGGTTTTCATGCGCATGACAACCGCCATCGAGAAGACCGGTACGTTCAAATATCGGAAGGTGGATATTCAGAAGATGGGGTATTCACTGGATAAAAAGGAAGACAACGTTTACGTGCTGCTGCCAAAGAAAAAACAGTATCAACGGCTGACGCCAGAACTGAAAAAGCAGCTTGATTCGGGTGAGATCGGATTCTGAGGTTTTATCGGGTTTGTGGTGGTCTATTTACTTCTGGCCCTAGCCTGCCCGACATGGCATCGCCACCAATCAAGTCAGGCTAGGATCCCAAACTCGGTTCTAACTCAAGAACCAACCTTAAGTACAATTTTTCCGGTAGCCGTCCGACCAGTCAGTGCACCAAGGGCTTTTTCATAGTCCTCGAATTCAAACACCTGGCTAATCTTCGGATCGATCTTGCCTTCGGCGAACATCTGCAACAGCTCCATCATATTCTTGGCGCTGTTCTCAGGCTCCCGCTGAGTAAAGCTGCCCCAGAAAACACCAATCACAGAACAGCCCTTCAACAGCGCCAGATTCGCAGGAATCTTGGGAATATCACCCGCCGCAAAACCGATAATCAGATGACGACCATTCCACGCCATGGCTCTCAGCGCCTGTTCGGTGTATTCACCGCCCACCGGATCATAGATCACGTCTACGCCCTTGCTGTTGGTCAGCTTCTTGATCGCCTCTTTTAACGGCTCTTCGGAATAATTGATCAGGTCATCCGCGCCGGCTGCTTTGGCCACCGCCAGTTTCTCCGCGGTGCTGGCCGCAGCGATAACGTGAGCTCCCATCGCCTTGCCTAACTCGATGGTCGCCAGCCCCACACCGCCGCTGGCGCCGAGCACCAACAGGGTTTCACCCGGCTGAATGTTTGCCCGCTGTTTAAGTGCGTAATAAGAAGTGCCGTAGACCATGGAAAAAGCGGCGGCTTTCTCATCAGACATGGACTCGGGGATCGGCAGAATATTCTGTTCCGGAACAATCACTTCTTCTGCAAAGGCACCGTAACCGGTCAGGCCAGCCACCCGGTCACCCGGTTTGAAGCGCGTGACTTTCTCACCCACTTCCATCACCTCACCCGACATTTCTCCACCAGGTGAGAATGGCATGGTGGGCTTGAGTTGATACTTGCCTTCGATGATCAGCGTATCCGGAAAATTCAGCCCGGCTGCCTTGACCCGGACCTTCACACCTCTGCCCTTCACCTCGGGGCTGGGGATATCTTCAATCACCAGCTTGTCGGCAGGACCGTATTCCTTGCAGAGAATTGCTCTCATGGTGTTGCTCCGTTCGTCAGCGTTTTTAACAGGGTCTTTCTAGGATAGTTGTTAATAGTGCTGACGCTAAACAGAGTAACGCCATCAAGCAAATGAACAGTTCTTATCTTCGCGAATCAGTCACTCTTATGCTGCGTGGATCAGACTCCGTAAAGCAGGGGGCTGGACGTATTTCATGGACCCGTTGATGAAGGCTCTGCTGGGCAATTCTGGCATAGACCGGACGAATTAAGAACATGACGAATCACAGGAACATTCCCTCGGCGTCACTGAGAAGAGTAAATAGCCAGGTATAAAAGGGGCCGCTGGTGTTGACGGTCTTGGCCTGACTGACACCAGTCGGTAGAATGCAGCACTTCTTCCGTTGCCCCAACCGGGCGCGACTCATCCGGCATCAGCAAGGCAGGCAGCCGTTATGCTCGAACGACTTTTCAAACTCCAGGCCCATGGCACTTCCGTTCGCAAGGAAGTCATTGCCGGCATAACAACCTTCCTGACCATGGCGTACATCATCGTGGTCAACCCAAGCATTCTGTCGGCGACCGGCATGGATTTTGGCGCCGTGTTTGTTGCGACCTGTCTGGCGGCGGCGATTGGAACCCTGATCATGGGCTTGTGGGCCAACTATCCCATCGCCTTGGCTCCGGGCATGGGTCTCAATGCCTTCTTTTCTTTCACGGTAGTCGGCAGCATGGGCTACAGCTGGCAGGTGGCGTTGGGCGCTGTGTTTATCTCTGGCGCGATCTTTTTCCTGCTGAGCCTCTTCAAAATACGGGAATGGCTTATTAACAGCATTCCAATGTCTCTGCGGTTTGGCATTTCCGCCGGTATCGGTTTCTTCCTGGCGTTGATCGCCCTGAAAAACGCCGGCATTGTGATCGATAACCCTGCCACACTGGTGGGACTTGGCGAAGTCAAAATGGCGGAGAGCCTGCTGTTTTTCGGCGGCTTCGTGCTGATCTGTGCATTGTCGTTCCGTCAAATCACCGGAGCGGTAATGATTGGCATTATTGCGGTAACAGCGATAGCAATGATGATGGGACTGGTTGAATACAATGGCATTGCCTCCGCGCCTCCCAGCCTGGCGCCCACCTTCATGCAAATGGATCTTGCCGGTGCCTTTAACATCGGGATGATCAGCGTTATTTTTGCCTTCCTGTTCGTCGATTTATTTGACACATCCGGCACCCTGATCGGCGCGGCTCAGCGTGGCGGCTTGCTGGATAAAGATGGCAAACTGCCGCGCCTCGGCCGCGCACTGATGTCAGATTCTGTCGCGACCATGTCTGGCGCCGCTCTGGGCACCTCAACAACGACTTCCTACATTGAATCCACCGCGGGCATCTCTGCAGGCGGTCGCACGGGTCTGACCGCTGTGGTTGTCGCAGCCCTGTTCCTGGCCTGCCTTTTACTGTCGCCCATCGCCCAGATCATTCCGCCCTATGCGACGGCCCCGGCACTGCTTTACGTTGCGGTGCTGATGGCCAGCGGGCTCAAACTGATCAACTGGGACGATATTACTGATGCTGCCCCGGCCATCGTGACTGCCCTGATGATGCCGCTCACCTTTTCGATCGCAAACGGCATCGCATTGGGTTTTATCACTTACGCCGTACTCAAAGCACTGAGCGGCCGCTGGTCTGACCTGAACGCCAGCGTGGTAACCATTGCGGTGATCTTTGTTCTGAAATTCATTTTCCTGGACGCCGCATAGGCGGTGCCCCGGCCCGGAACCATTACCGGTACCATTACCGGTACTATTAAAGGACATCATGGACTATTTTTCCGACAGCATTAAAAAAGCGATTCGTACAGTGCCTGACTGGCCCAAACCGGGAGTCGCCTTTCGCGATATCACCACCGTTCTTCAGGACCGGACCGCCTTTCGCAAGCTGATTGATGCCTTCGTTCACCGCTATCACGGGCATGGTATCGACGCCGTCGCTGCGGTGGATGCCCGTGGCTTTATTATCGGCTCGGCTTTAGCCTATGAGCTGAACGCGTCACTGGTACTGATCCGCAAGAAAGGCAAGCTGCCATTCGACACGCTGGTGGAAGATTACGAGCTGGAATACGGCACCGCGTCCGTAGAGCTGCACAAAGATGCGTTCAAACCGGGCGACAAGGTGGTTCTGGTCGACGATCTGATCGCCACCGGCGGCACCATGCTTGCGGCAACGCGGCTGATCCGGCGCATCGGCGCAGACATCGTGGAAGTCGCAGCCATGATCGACCTGCCCGATCTGGGTGGATCGAAGAAGCTGCAGGACGAAGGCCTTGAGGTCTATACTGTCTGCTCATTCGAAGGTAACTAGAGAGGCACTCCGTGACGGAATATCAGCACCACTGGAAAGACGGAGCACCCGTTCATCTGCCTTTGGGGAAAATCGTCTGCGTCGGGCGCAACTACGCTGAACACGCCCGGGAACTGAACAACCCGGTGCCAAACCAGCCGCTGCTGTTCATCAAAGCTGCCACGTCCGCCGTTCATCTGACGCGCCCGATCAGCTTTCCCCGTGATAAGGGCGCAGTCCACTTTGAAACCGAGCTTGCGGTGTTGATAGGCCGACCGCTCACCAACGCTTCCGCCAGCGACGCGGAAGCCGCCATTCTGGGTTACGGCCTGGCACTGGACCTGACGCTTCGCGATCTACAATCCGAACTGAAAGAACAGGGCCAGCCATGGGAGTGCGCCAAAAGCTTCGACGGCGCCTGCCCGCTGTCTCCTTTCGTGCCGGTCGACCGGCTCCCCCGCGACCACCTGACGTTCACGCTGGATATTAACCAGCAACGTCGCCAGACCGGCGACACCCGGGACATGCTGAACCCCATTGTGCCCCTTATCACCCACATAAGTAGCCACTTCACATTGCTGCCGGGGGATGTCATCCTCACCGGCACTCCCAGCGGAGTCGGGCCGCTTGAGCCCGGCCAGACACTGTCTCTTGAGCTGGAACGGGCGTTATTTGTGGAGACTCATGTAGTCAACGCCACAGACCCCTGAACGCGTTCCGACAGTTCTGGTCCAACCGTTCCAGAGAACGTATATCCGGCATGAACAAAAAACCTGTTACAACCCGTAGTGGACGATTCTTCAAACTGGCTGGCATGACCGCCTCCGTGGCCGGTCAGTATGCTGGCCAACGCGCGCGACGCATGTTCCGTAGTGAAGAAGACAACGAAGGTGCCCGTTCAAAAAGCTATACCCGGATGGCAGACCAGATTGCCGATACTCTGGGTGAGCTGAAAGGCGCGGTGATGAAGGTCGGCCAGATTGCCTCTCAGACTCAGGATTTTCTGCCCAAAGAATTCTCAGATGCGCTGCAGCGGCTACAGAAAGAAGCCCCGCCCATGCCCTTCGACGTCATCGTCGGCCAGATTGAGAGCGAGCTGGGCAAGCCCATATCGGAATTGTTCGACTACCTCCAGGAACAACCCTATGCCGCCGCCAGCATCGGCCAGGTTCACCGGGCCAGATTAAAAGATGGCACCGACGTGATTATCAAGGTGCAATACCCAGGGGTGGATGAATCCTGCGACAGCGACCTGAAACAACTTCGCATGGCATTGAAACTTGGCGGCTTGCTGAAACTGCCTAAAGAACACGTAGACCAATTATTCGGCGAAATCCGGGTTCGACTCAAAGAAGAGCTGGATTACGAGAACGAAGCCCGCAACCTCGCGCTTTTCCAGGACTTTCATAAAGACGATGACTGGATCGTCATTCCCCGGGTATTCAGCAGCCATTCATCCCGCCGGGCACTCACCATGGAACTGGTGGAGGGGGACCACATCAGTGCCGTCACGCCGGAAAAATACGATCAGGACACCATCAACCTGATCGGCCACCGAATTTTTACCATGATGGCAGATCAGCTGTTCCGCTATCAGTGCATACACGGCGACCCCCACGCAGGCAACTTCGCTTACCGCCCGGACGGCACTGTCATCCTCTATGATTTTGGCTGCGTGAAAAAGCTGAAACCGGAGATAATGCAGGCCTACCGCAAGGCCCTTATATCCGCTCTGGATGAAGACTACGCAGCACTGGACCATCATCTGATCGACCTAGGCGCCCGCGTCGAATCTCAGCCCGCGGTGGATGAAGCTTACTACGCCATGTGGCGGGATATTCTAATCCAGCCCTTTAGCAGCGACACGCCCTACGACTTTGCGGCGTCAGAGCTGCACAAAGACGTAGCAGCCAAGACCACCACCGTGTTCAAGTATCTGAATTACTTCAAGCCGCCGATAGAAAGCATTTTCATTGACCGGATGATCGCCGGTCATTACTGGATGATGAAACGATTGGGGGTGCAGGCGGCCTTTCGGGAAGAGTTGGAGCAATACCTCCAAAAATAATTGGCAAGCTCTGGCGGGTGCTGCCAACACCCAAGGCCGGCCAGCTTAACAACAGCAGCATGTCTTTAGAAGATTAATAGCCTTCTTCTTTGCTGTGCCTGACGCGTACGATCACCACACGATTGGTTTCTTCACGATAACGGATAACGTAGCTTCCGTTACCGAATGGGATAAATAGCTCTCTGAAGGGTAAAAGTTCTTCAACCGGTTTACCGGCCTCAGGATTGTCCGCGAGGATCTGCACCGCTTCTTTGATACGACTGGCCGCTCGAGCCGCAGCACCTGGATTCTTCTTTAAGATAAACTCTCGTAAGCGAGCCACATCCTTAACTGCTTCTGGGAACCAGACTATTTCACAGGGCATGGCTTGTCCTGATCAGTGCCCCAGGAGTCCAGCCAGTTCACCATGTCATCATTGTTCACGACTTCACCGGTTTCCTGGTATTTCTCCCAACGCGCTAAGGTTTCTTGCTTCTCGGACTCCTTGATTTCTTCTTGCTCGATGTAGCGCGTTAACGCTTCTTTGGCGAGATAACTTTTTGAGCGGTGGGTCTTCTCAGCCAGCGCATTTAAACGGGCTTCTAGCTGTTCATCTAATCTCACACCCAGCATGGCATTCACCTGTTGTTCATCGGCGTTTAACATTGTTAACCGATTCTACGCCACCTTTATTTCCTCTGCCTAATTATTTTCTTCAGAAGCCAGGGGCTCATTCCGTGTATTTTTCCCGTTAAAGAGTCTAACGTTCTGTCACTATCTGATCTTAGGCGCTTGTGGCATCAAGTCCGTGATTCGGTTTACGCCAATTAGCCAGGACAGGCCTTCAGATTCCCCAAGACTTGGGTATGTTTTCGATCCACTCGGCAACCCCTTCACCGGCACCCTTGCGGATAACCCTGGCCCGCACTAGCGACGTCGGTGCGTCTGGATCAATAACGGTAATTGACACTGTCATATCCACTTCATGGGCCAGGCTTGCGGCCGGGTAAACCGGTAGCCAATGTCGTAAACAAGGTTCTGATGAAGACAGCTGCGAGCCTTGGTCAGCTCACCATGGAGATGAATCACGTTGGAGGAACCACCCCGCTCGTGAAGGTCGTCCACATTCTGGGTGATCACCGTTACCCTGTCGTTTTTCTCTAACTGCGCGAGAAGCTGGTGGCCGCGATTGGGCCGGCGCCGGTGAGAACAACGATGTGATCTTTCATGATGTAACCTGTTTTTATTGATTGCCTGAAAATCTAGCGACAACGATTTAGAAACGGCGCGATTCCGGCCTTTTCCGTTTCTGAATCGTAATGCCGTATCGCTGAAGGATAGCAAGTAATGCGGCGGTGTCGTCCATATTCAGAAAGCCACCTAGGGAGACTTCTTCATTGCGGAACTGCAGGTGCAGTTTGGCGGGCGTGAAGGGATGACGCGGTTCGTCCTGCCATACGCGGGTGTACTGGCGGGGCATTTCCCATTCCGCCTGTTTGCGTTTGATGCCTTTTTCAAGCCGAATGACTCCGCCGTGGCCAAGATACAACACTTCCTGCTTCTGGCATTGGCGGGATGTGTAATAGAAACCGCCTGCCAAGGCTGCCAGCTCCAGACCAGCAAACGGCAGAATCATCCAGCCACCGATCAGGCTAAAGCCGGTCACAATCAGGGCAGAAAGCACAAACAACGCCAGCCAGATGCGCACATTGCCCTGCCAGCTCATGGACCGGTTAGGCGTGAGCAGATAGCGGCTGCTTTCGTCGTCAGATGGAAGCTTTTCAACCATGGCAGATACCTTGCTACCCGCGCCGCTGCTGCCTTGGTATCAGTCGAAGATCTTACCGGGGTTCATCACCCCGTTCGGATCAAAGACCTTTTTGATACCCTTCAGGTACGCGATTTCGGCGGCACCGCGGGTGTACTCCAGATAGGGTTTCTTGGTCATGCCCACGCCATGCTCAGCAGACACGCTGCCCTGATAACGTTTCACAATGTCGAAAACCCACTTGTTCACCTGCTGGCATTTCTCAAAGAAATCCTCTTTGGCCATGTCTTCCGGTTTGAGGATGTTCAGGTGCAGGTTGCCGTCCCCGATGTGGCCGAACCAGATGATTTCAAAGTCCGGATAGTGCTCGGTAACCACTTCATCGATTTCCCGCAAAAAGCCCGGCACCTTGGATACCACAACAGATAGATCATTTTTATACGGCGTGCGCGGCGCGATGGACTCGGAAATCCGTTCACGCAATTGCCACAGATTCCGAGCCTGGGTCTCGCTCTGGCTGATTACGCCGTCCAGCACCCAGCCGTTCTCGACGCACTGTTCGAACAGGATCATGGCATCATCCATTACCTGGTCGGAGACAGACTCAAATTCCAGCAACGCGTAATAAGGCGCTTCAGTTGCAAACGGCGCCTGAACCTGGCTGTGGGCCAGCACGTGTTCCATGGCCTGATGGGAAAAGAATTCGTAGGCAGTCAGATCAATTTTCTTCTGGAAAGCCTGCAGCACGTCCATGGTGTTGGTGAGATCACCCAGCCCAAGCACCAGCACCGTGAGGTTTTCTGGCTGGCGGGCGAGTTTCATAGTGGCTTCGGTAATAAAGCCAAGCGTGCCCTCGGCACCAATGAAAAGGTGGCGAAGATCGTATCCGGTGTTGTTTTTCACCAGATCCTTGTTCAGATCCAGTATCTCACCCTTTCCCGTCACCACCTTCAGCCCGGCGACCCAGTCCCGACTCATGCCGTAGCGAATCACCTTAATGCCGCCAGCGTTGGTAGACAGATTGCCCCCAAGCTGACTGGAACCGGCAGAAGCAAAGTCCACCGGATAGTACAGATCGTTGTCTTCGGCAAAGCTCTGAAGCTGCCCGGTGACAACGCCCGCCTGGCAGTGAACCGTGCGGTCGCTCGCGCTGAAGTCCAGAATCTGGTTCATGTTATCGAACGCCACCACCACTTCACCATTGGCAGCCACGGCGCCAGCGCTCAGCCCTGTGCGCCCACCAGAGGGCACCAGCGCAACCTGATTTTCATTGGCGAACCTGACTAACGCCTGCACTTGCTCTGTCGTTTTCGGAAGCACGATGGCGACTGGCTTCGGCGGATAGATCCTGGTCCAGTCCTGGCCATAAGTATCTAGATCGGCCGGGTCAGTCAGGACTTTGCCCTGAGCAGGGCCCTCTTCCATCAGGGATTTCAGAGTGGCAATAATCTGTTCAGAATTCATGGAATTGCAGTCTCACAAAAAGGTTGATCAGGACGCGCTGTAAAATGCGTCAGCCATGGTATCATACCGCCCCTGTTCTGTGAGCCCGGCCGCTGTCAGCGCCGCCCACAGGTCATTTTTAATGACGAAAGGTTCGGAATCCAGCCCATGTCAAACACGTCCCTTGAAAAGAGCAAAATTCGCATCCTGCTGCTTGAAGGCGTCCATCAGTCCGCGATTGATACCCTGAACGCCTCAGGCTATACGAACATCGAATACCTGTCCCATTCACTGGCCGAAGATGAGCTGCTGGAGAAGGTAGCCGACGCCCATTTTGTCGGCATCCGCTCGCGCACCCAGTTAACCGAAAAGGTATTTGACGCTGCCAATAAGCTGGTAGCCGTGGGCTGTTTCTGCATCGGCACCAACCAGGTGGACCTTCAGGCCGCAACTCGTCGTGGCATCGCGGTTTTCAACGCGCCTTTTTCCAATACGCGCAGTGTGGCCGAACTGGTTCTTGCCCAGGCCATTCTTTTGCTTCGCGGTGTGCCTGAGAAAAACGCTAAGGCCCACCGTGGCGAGTGGCTGAAGTCTGCGAAAGACAGTTATGAAATTCGCGGTAAGAAACTGGGCATTATTGGCTACGGTAATATCGGGACCCAGTTCAGTGTTCTGGCGGAAGGCCTGGGCATGGACGTGTACTACTATGACATTGTGTCCAAGCTGTCGATCGGCAACGCGACCCAGGTCGGCACCATGCAGGAACTGCTGAACACCTGCGATATCATCAGCCTGCACGTGCCGGAAACGCCGTCTACCCGCTATATGTTCAAGGCAGAGCAGTTGGCCCAGATGAAACCGGGCAGTATTCTGATGAATGCCTCACGGGGCACGGTAGTGGATATCGAG
>Ga0307966_1002672_pt1 | contig 13477 bp, 15 predicted proteins | sample OrgLakmetagen646_FD_203141 | JGI IMG/M metagenome (GOLD analysis project Ga0307966, IMG submission 203141) | Saline water microbial communities from Organic Lake, Antarctica - #646 | ecosystem: Environmental > Aquatic > Non-marine Saline and Alkaline > Saline | place: Antarctica: Organic Lake... | reverse complement strand
GGTGGGAGAGGGGGTGTTATTGTGGGTCGGGTTGGGGGGCTGTGGGCTGTGGCTTGGCAAAAGGTATTGATACGTGGTGTAAAATAAAATATTTCACGACTAAATGGTGTATTATGATTTAAGGACAAATACGTCCATGATTGACCAATGGGGTGAGGGCATAGGCACACCCTTGCACTAAGTGCTTTGTGTTTCATCGCCAACGCAGGTGATGACATGTTTGCATATTTATAAGCATACATATTAGCACACACACACACACAAGCACACACGTACATGTCATGTTGTTTCCTTTTGCTGCGTGGCCACGACAAAGCACCCCCGAGGTATTTGCACGCATTCATGCACGCCTTTGCTTTTGTAGATCTTGCGCAACGTGACGACCAATGAGCTCGCCAACTGGCACCGCTACAAGTACCTGCAGACTCAGAACGGAAGCTTCTACAACCCTTTCAACCAAGGTAAGGCGTGGAGCACAAACACACACACACACCTGTCTGTGTACGCACATATCTGTACGCACAGAAACATGCACGCACATGCATGCGCGTGAGCACACACATACATAAAAATACGTCAAGGTAACACCGGCTAAGTGAAAACAATGACAATGGGTGTTGGTACGGGTGTCGGTACATGGTAAGGAGCCTAAAGCTGTGCTGACAACTTGCTGGACCTGAAACAAGCAAAGGCCGCCAAAGAAGTTTTTAATGCAAAGCAGTAGGTAGCACATGTTAACAGTTGTGATGGTAAAACGTAGCAGTTGGGTTGGCCAGAACGGTACGTGTCAATGAGCAGAGACTGCATGTTGGAGTCGTGAGTACAGCAGATGCATATGGTGATTAGCGGCCTCTCTGTCTGGCTCTGTTATGCCTCTTGGCATTGCGAGTGCACAGAGTCCTACACGCATAAGGCAAGCAGTCAGAAAGCGCAGATGGGCCGCAAACAGAAACACACATGCAGCATGCAGCATGCAGAACAGGTGCAAAACAAGTCATTTTCTCAAAGCTTCTCCTTGAACACACAAAGCATTTTTGCTTACTGCCTGTGTTCGCAGGCCCCTGGCTGGATTGCCTGAGCGCCTCCACACCCCATGAAGCCTCTTCTAACATCCTTGCCTCAAACCTGCCTCTTCTGCAGGTCCCTGGCTGAATTGCCTAAGCGCCTTTACCCCCCATAAAGTCCCGCCTGCCCCTGTCTTTATCTTTGGGGGGGCTGGCAAGGCAGGAGGCGACATCGAAGAATGCTGTAAAGGGCATTAGCTCTGTGTGGTTTGTGGTGGGCAAGCGTGCACTCTTAAGTTGCTACAAAGGACGAGCATGCACTCTAGAGTCGCTGCAAAGGGCAAGCGTGCACTCTTAAGTTGCTACAAAGGACGAGCAAGCACTCTTGAGCTACAAAGAGCTAGCGTGCACTTTTGAGTTGCTACAAAGGACGAGCATGCATCCTGGGTCACTGCAAATCAAGCGTGCACTCTTGAGTTGCTGCAAAGAGCTAGAGCATCACTGCCAAGCCTTTTGGTCATTCTTCTCACCAGACAGAGTCACCACGGAAAGGGAACTAGCATAGTGTGGCGCATAATGAGGCTGTGTGCACGTATTAGGTGTTAAGGAGGTTCCTTTCAGGTGCGTGCGTGCAGTAGGTCCTGTGTGTACCTAGAGGTGGTGTGAACGTGAACATATGCGCACAGAGAAGTGCTATTGCTGGGGCAGCCTTTTCCTTACAGTTGTTTTGTTTATTAGGAGGGAAGTGAATGGGAGAAAGGGAGAAAGGTAGCTTCCTTCCTGTAAGAACATTCTTCCGAGCGTTTTCCTGTTGCTCATTTGTGTGTTGGTGAGACTTTTGGCGGCACTTTAACGTAGTGCCTAGAACATGGATCATTTTTACCAGTGGGGTTGTGGTTTGCAGCCCATGGCTTCTCAAAAGTGTGTCCTGTCAACCACTGTGAACCGGCGCTGTGATCCATAGTACGCATCCTCTTAGCCTCCTCTGCTTAATGTCAGCGCATGAATGTCGCCTGTTTCTTAATCACGCTGGATTGTCGTGTCTAATACAGTCTGCCAATTTGATCGTCGTTGTCCAGGTCCATGCCTTCAACAACAAGTTTAAGAAATCATGAAACCTGCGTCCAAAAATAGGTCTGTCCCACCATGTCTGTGAGGTTAGTTGGTTCACCTAAGCTAAGCTAAACATGTTTATTAGAAGGATTTCTACAAGAAGCTCTTGGCATCCGTTTGTAAAGAAGGGTTTACAAAAGGGGTAACCGGCAGCCACATACGTTGGGCTGATAGGCATTGCTGGATCAGCCAGCTTAAAGTAAACATGAGGTAAAAAGCAAGAACTGGTCTCCGCCAGTGCCATTTTGTTCTCTTAGGAAAGTGATAAGAAGTAAAAGTTTATGAATGAATGATGAAAGGCAAAACCTGAGACAATAAAAAAGCCTGATGGAGAGCCACAACAAACAGTTTAGGAGCTAACTGAATACCAGAATGTATGACATAAGGGGAGGAAGAAAGTGCCACAGTTAGAGACTCATGACTGCTCATGCAAACAAATTGGAAGCTGAGTTCAAATTTGACATTTGACTTACAGTAATGCACCAGCATGTACGTGTTCAATAAAGCCCAGGAAAGTGTTGCAAGGGAAAACCTTCACCTCATATCGTTAGGTTGTTTGAGCCCCATCCTGGCCTAGCCGGTTGCTGCATATACATAGAACTCAACCATCTCAGACTACACACGGGTGTTCAAGCCACAGCAGGCTAGCCAACTAGTACCACAGCGTTTTTTCACCCTAGAGGTGCAACTCACAGCAAGCAAAGGCACCACGACAAACAGCCAGCTCAGACAGTGTTAGAAAAGGGGAGTTCCTGTATAAGTTGGGGCCTGGCTCTGTCCGTTTGTAAGAGGTAATGGAAACTGCAGCTGATGAGTATGGAACTTTAGGTTGAAATCCTTTGAAGGAAGAGTTACTACTGGCATAGCTCAAATTATCCAGGATTGTTTTTGCTTTATAAAAGCGTGGCTTATCCGCGTTTGTACCACGTGGACAAACGCCAACTAAACTCAACAAAACTGAGCAAAAATCGTCCTAACCTTATGGACTCCATACGGTTACGGACCGCCGACCAAGCTTGGGTCAGCTGCTCCCCCACGGACAACAACGCGTTTACAACGGGAGTGAGAACAACTTCATGAATGCACGCTCAGCCACCTGAACCTAACATGAAAATCACTACTGACAACGTCCTGGGCAATCACACGCACAGTGCCCTCCCAGTCACACACTGCAAGAGAACGGGGATGCAAGCAGTCCCAATTAAGCACAACGAGGGAGGGGGCACAAACTCTACAACGAACCGCAAAGAAGCTTCTTCACACCTCAGGTGCCACTAGCTAGTGCCCAAACGCTTAATAACAATACTGAATGGGTGGCTCACAGAACAGATGTCCTCGAAAAAGGTTTCATTCATGTTGATGCTTGCCTGAGCGCAATACCTTTACACGAACAGCAGTGTGCTTTTTTTGTGAGGAATATTATGAACAAACATCAGTACATCTTGGCTGCAGAGTGCTGTCGATTCCAAGGCAGATATAAAGAGTCAAATACACTGTTTCAGTTGAACAAGTCCTTGGTTCTGGTTTTGCTTTGCTGTGTGAGGTGTTGGAAGACAAACAACGGGAAGTGATCTGCTTAATATCTGATTTCAATTTCGCTTTTTATACACGATTTTACAGTCTTAGCCAGGCAAGAAGTGCTGGTTCTGAGTTCATCTAGCAGCAGGGCCCGCAGCAAAAGAGTGATGAACCAGACCATGTTTGATGTTCCAGCCCCCCCTCTCATTGTGCATGTGCTGCTCCTCACACATGAGTTTACGTATAACGTCATTTGCCTCCCTCATTCTTGGGCATCCTCATTGTGACAAATGTTGAGCAACATGAAGTTTATGTGCCCAAAACACACATATGATGACCCCCCCCTTTGATTTAGTGCGGTCGGTTGGTCCTGGCAGATGCTGATCGGTTACTGGTTTTATTCAGTGCTGCAATGTCACAAACAGCGTTGTGCCTATTTTCCCTTTCCAAGGGTTTTTTTGTAGGTGCTACAACAACAATTATCAAAATTTTTACAATTGTTACATACGCAGCCTAGCAGTTGCACGTTTTGACTGATGGCTTTAACTGTAAACTCTGTAACCATTGGGCAGAGATCAGCCTACAGGAATTTGTGCGCCTGCAGCCAAGTTCCCCCTGTCTAATGGCCGCCGTGGTGACCATGGTCACTTCATATTTCAAACCATCCTCGACAAGGGCTCCTTTCTCTCTTTGGGATCCTTGCCTGTACATTGTTATCATTGTAAGCTCTCTTTACGGGGCAACGAGGCAAGCTTACAGCAGCCACGGAAAAGCTAATATTTTCCTCATCAGTCTTTGACACACCAGATAAGATAAGTTGAACACCCAATGCGCAGTCGTTGTCAGCAGACTTGAATGAAATATAACTAATACAACACTATAAGGGGAATGCTGTCATTAGTCAGTGAGCTACAAGGCACGGCCGTTTAGCAGCCACGCAATACAGTGAGGAGCGGCCATATTGAGTACACACGCTCCTCTAGTAGCAATTGTACACAAGCGAGGAGCTCACATGGACTCACGGATAGGTTTAGGTCTGCTGCTACTGCAAAAAGCGGGCACAGCAGCATTGGCTGCAAGCACGGGATGTGAGGTTTTGACCACGGTAGCTACCCAACTTTGTACAAAAAACAAAAACAGCAGGTGAATTTTGTTCCCCAGCTTAGGAGCAAGTTTGCATCCTGCTCCTGTCCTATCCTGCACCTGTGCTATAGCCTTTAGCTCTGTGTGTATCTGGCAGAGCACAAAACACTAAAACAGAAAACCAAGAGGGAGCCTTTAAATAAAGTACCTAAGCACCTCTGTTATTACAACACACGCACCACTGCTGATCAAGCACCAGGGAGCTCCGTACGCACCAGAGCACCCCTTACTTTTGAGCAAGCAGGCAAGGCGGCAACACACAGATGAGTGGCAGGCAGGATCACATACTCATGCTTCCACAGGTTCCCGTGCCACCCCTTTCACTGCGTGCCATACCTCTCAATTGATCAGTACGTGTGTGTGTGTGCACGTGTGTGTGCGCGTGTATGTGCACTTGTAATGGCGCTACCACAGAGGATGCCAACCAAGATGACAGAGAAAAGAAAGAAGCGTTCACAAGAATGCAGCAGTGATCATCACTGCGTAGATACACCGCGTACATGCAGTAAGTCACTGCGTATCACCGCGTACATGCAGCAGTCACTGCGTACATGCACCGCGTACATGCAGCAGTCACTGCGAATCACTGCGTATCACCGCGTACATGCAGCAGTCACTGCGTATCACTGCGTACATGCAGCAGTCACTGCGTACATGCACCGCGTACATGCAGCAATCACTGCGTACATGCACCGCGTACATGCAGCAGTCACTGCGTATCACTGCGTACATGCACTGTCGGCTAATGTGCGCTTGCAGCTGCGGCTGCGTCAGGAGCTGCTGTGGTGCTGAAGAACTCGCTTTCTAAACTGCGTAGCTGTTCCTCCGTTGTGTTATCAGGCACCTACAGGCAAGCACGTGGTTAAAAAGCTTGTTTGTGTGTGTGTGTTGTAAAGATCTGCAGGCGGAGTAGGCCTTTGGCTCTGTGCGTGTGTGTGTGTGTGTGTGTGTGTGTGTGTGTGTGTGTGTGTGTGTGTGTGTGTGTCCCTGTTTGCATATGCTGAGTGCCCCACCTCAAGCAAGCAAGGTGGTTTGTGGTTTGAATAAAGACAACCATCCAAGCAATACAGGCACCTGTGGTTCTGTTGTGGTCTAATCCTCCTGAGATATGCACAAGAGGAGCGACCTTGTACTTTTGTCCATTGACTAACAAGCGTTGCCCTCAACTACCCCTTAATTACATGAAACATGATCAGGGTTGGCCAGAACCCTATATATATACGGTGTGTATAAGGTATTTTAAACAGAAAAATCACCAAATATACAGTCATATATACGGTGTATTTATATACGGTTCTGGCCAACCCTATACATGATGCCTGCAGAGAGGGAAGGCACTCATGACATTTAACACCACTCATTCAAGGCAACGAGGTGCTCATCAGGAGTTGCAATTTCCATCGTCCAACCTCATCACCCACTCACCGCCCACAGCTTGGGGCAACACCCACACCAATCATCTGATTTCAGCTCCTGTACGTTGCCTGCCTGTGTCACTTGCAACGCATACTCTTATTTACTACCAGCTTCTGCACTCTGAATGACCCAAGAAAATCGAACACAACCATCTCTGTCATTGCACGCGCCCTATGCGCTGAAACTCATACCTCTTGTGATTGTCGAGGCCTGGCTACCACACCACACAGTACTCTTGGCAGGGAAACGCCCACATTCATGGTCATGTTACATTCATGGTCACGTTACATTCATGGTCATGTTACATGACCAGAGCTTGTGAATAACAGGGGCATGACCCATGTACGGGGAATGGTCACACGCTCTTGCAACTCACACACACGCACAGCCACGGCAGAAATAACACAGCCTTGCACAGCCACAACAGAAAATACACAGTCTTGCACAGCCACGACAGAAATAACAATTTCTATGCCCCGTTTTTTAAATCCACACTCCCCTGTCATTCACAAGCTCTGGGCAGCCGCCTTTATTAAAGCATATGAAACTGACCAACCAAGCTCTTATGCATCAAGCCTTTTTTAATATCGTCACTCAGCTCCGTACAAGCTGCCTACAACACCCGCTCAGTCAGCCTTCTGCTATTCTGTCCCCTAATAAAAAATCTCACCTTGCGCTCTCGCAACCTGATCGCTTTGCACGATCTAAGGACCAGGTGACCGTCATTTATTTCACCCAACTTCCTTTCCTTCACACAGTCAGTTGCTTCTCTGATCATGTAGCAACTCACTCTATTGCTTGACCAAATTCATCACTAAAAAAAACAACACCCCCTCCCCCCCCCACAACGCCCACCTCGTCCTTCCGTCCCTGGTCCTTCTTGGCCTTCACACGCGCCTCCTTCATCGCCTTCTCTAGGTTCTTCTCACGCTGCGTCTCTCGGTCAAACTGGGCACGGGACAAAGCAATGAAGAAATTAGATATATATATGTACTCAACTTCCTTGTTTAAACGGGTATAAGAGACAAGACGTTTGGAATAAGTGCTACACTCTAATCCTTGCTTAAACCGAGTTCAAGAGACAAGACGCTTGGAATAAGTGCTACACTCAAATCCTTGCTTAAACCGAGTTCAAGAGACAAAACGCCTGAATAGAATGCTATACCGGACTTCCTCGGGACTGGGGTCAAGGGCATGGTCAAAGAAAGGGCAGTGCTACACATTGGAATGGAGACTGGACGGATGGCGTGGATTTGAATATGCACATCCACTGGGTAGGCACTCTGTGGTGTGCACTACTTGACAGCACCAAGGCCAAGCTGACGAGGAGACCCTTCCACTGCTAACCTTTTAGCCACTAGCTTAGTAATGCAGCTGACACGCTTGCTGCACCCGTACCACATTTCCCAGAGCCGCCTCCTGGTTCCATGCCATCTTTCTCAGAGATCACGATCCTTAAAAGCCGCCACCTGGTTCCATGCCATCTTGCACTGCACCATGCCATCTTGCTCAGAGATCACAATACTTTAAAAGACGCCACCTGGTTCCATGCCATCTTGCACTGCACCATGCCATCTTGCTCAAAGATCACAATACTTTAAAAGCCGCCACCTGGTTCCATGCCATCTTGCACTGCACCATGCTATCTTGCTCAAAGATCACAATACTTTAAAAGCCGCCACCTGGTTCCATGCCATCTTGCACTGCACCATGCCATCTTGCTCAGAGATCACGATACTTAAAAAGCCGCCACCTGGTTCCATGCCATCTCGCTCAGACACCACAATACGTCAAATCACGTCCCGAATCCCACGGCACATTTCCAGCCACCCCTCACCATGTTGTTCATGGCTGACTTCTCATTCAGCGCCATCTCGCTGAGACCCGCGCTGAGCTGGAGGATGGTGGTGGCACCATCAGCTGTACCCACAGCCATGGTCGAGCCATTCTCATGGGCGGCGAAAGAAGTGAGCGGCTGATCTGACACCTGTACGTGCAATTGTGCATGCGTGTGTGTTTTTACGTGTGTGGTATCCAAACGGTGTGAAGCATGACATGTCCAGTCTTTCTACTTGGTTTTGAAGTGCTTGTCACTCAAGACCTTTAACCATGTGCAGCCACATCACCACAAGGAACGACCACACTTTGCGAGGAAAAGATTAAGCTGTTCAGCAGCACTGGATTAATATCAGAATTCGTTGAGGAGGCTGGGCAGTTTTAGTATGATGCAGCTTTTACTTGGCTATCTACATCCTTTTTGCAAGCCAGTGATTGCGGTATGTGATTTGTGCCTTTTGTGCAGGCCAGTGTAGGTGTGTGGTTTGTTCCTAACAAGACCGACAAAAGAAGGAGCATGCTTGCTCAGAGCACATGGGTAGGGTTGGCCAGAACCATATATATACACCGTATATGACCTTACATTTGGTGGTTTCCCTGCCAAAAAACACCGTATAAACACCGTATATACATATATGTATGGTTCTGGCCAACCCTAGCAATAAGCAATCTAGTGCATTGTAGGTCCAGCTAAGGGCATGTACATACATGAGCGCTGTACTGCACAACACGAGCAACTATCGGCAAGTGCTATAAACACTCTTCTGCACGACAAGTACAGCCATAGGCAAGTATGTGCAAAAAGGGTGACTCTTCTGCACGACAAGTACAGCCATAGGCACATGTGCAAAAAGGGTGACTCCGGGCACACCCCCTCAGCAAGTGGCAGCTCAAATGCACTGTCACACAGAAGACCTGCGCTATGAGGGTGGGCTTATTGTGCTTGTAGGACAGGTCTCACACACTTCTAAGCTCCGTGTCGTGTTAAGCTCTGTGCCGTGTTTAGCTCTGTGCCGTGTTAAGCTCAGTGCCGTGTTTAGCTCTGTGCCGTGTCAAGCTCTGTGCCGTGTTTAGCTCTGTGCCGAGTTAACGTGACAGAGGACTGATCCACACAAGGCTTAGGAGCAACGCACCTCCACAGTGAGGGTGGGTTCGTTGTGCTTGTAGAACAGGTCCCACACGTCCATTGTCCCGTCCATCTTGATGGTGAAAAAGACGCCAGGACGGGTGGGTGACCACGTGCCTGTGTTACAGAGTGTGTATTTGCTGAGTGTGTGGAGTCCTTTTTCAGCAGATCTTCTCAATTGTCAGGGGCAAAGTATGCCTTTGTCAAGTGTGTTGGAGCGGTTTGTACTCTTTATGTCTTTATGGCAACTCGGCATTGCAGAATTTGGATGAGGTCACAAGGACAAATGATGAGGCTTGACGTCTCTGATGCGATCATGTCTGGTGCAAGATCTCACCAATTCTGTGAAAACAAGCCGTACATTGACGCTTTCAACACTGGCCGTACGTTGCCGCTTACAACACTGGCAGCAAACACTGGCAGCCTACATTCTCTCTATTGAAATGCAGGTTTTCTTATTCACAGTGTGTGTTTATAAAATTTGGCTCCCAACACACGATTGTTCCTGACACTGACACGCAGTGGTGGAGTCTACAGGTTTTTCTAAGCCCATGGACACGTGCATCTCTTACATGCAGCAATGTCCAACCAGAAAGGTGTGTTATGCTTCGGACGAGGGTAAGGTCCCAGCTGTTAAAAGGCACAAGTCTGCAGTAGGTCCTGTCTGGTTTGTGATAGAATGCCGCTTACCGCCCGTTAAGTATGTTGGGTGGTACTTGGTCGTAAGGATGGGTGTCTTGACTGCGGTATCATCTGTCCAAACGCGTGCTGTCCAGTCACCGATGGAAAGGAAGTACTTGGAGGAGAAGGGGCTGCATGTGTGACGGGGGGCAAAGAGGCACACTGAGGATCAATGCGTAGGGTTGGCAACGCAGAACCGTATATATACACTGTAATTGACCGTACGTTCGGTGATTTCCCCTGCCGAAAACACGGTGTATACACCGTATACATATGGTTCTGGCCAACCCTACAAATGCGTGAAGGATGAGATTGCCCTTGTCCAGGTTACTGATACAGCTGATACTGTAGGGGGAGGTCATAGGTTTGCTGGTGATCTGTCACTCTGCACTGACTGCGGAAGTGGGGTGCGTTACTGTGAAGGTAGGGGTGGAAGGGGGCGCCCTGTGGGCTTATGTTTGAGTGGAGCTTCATGTTGGACTTTATGTTGAGCGGAAAATGCGCTGACATGTGGACTTCAAGAGAGGTGGATGGGGGTCAAGCATGAGGGATGCATGTAGCAATTGGAAAAGGAAAGTTTGTAATGGGGCCAAAGTGAGCAGATGTGCTGATCTTGTTTTTTTGAAGGTGAGTGGGCACTCTAAAACATTTAGAGTTGAATTGTAGAGGAACAGGAGGCTGGGTGAAGGGGTAGACAGTACTGCGTTGGGACGGGAGTGGGATTATAGGAAATATGAGGATGGATAAAGGAATACGAAGAGCAGAAAAAGGGAAAGGCTGAGCTAAAATGAAAGGGAGTTGGATTGTAGGGATTAGGAGGGGAAGGCTGTACAGAATTGGACGAGGTCAATTTTAGGAGGTACAAGAGTGGGTGAAAGGGAAAAGCGTGCTGGGAAAGAGGGGGAAGTCAAGAACAGCTTGCAACACGCAGGTAGCAGCAGCACAACGCCTGGGACCTGCACAACCAATAGAACTTGCACGTTGAAGGGCATGCATGGGCTTGAAAAACCCCTGACCACACAGGGCGTGGCTGGGAGGGCGTGATGAGAGGGCCTGATGGCTTGGGCTTATTAACTGACAGAATCTATTTCAGGGGGTTGAACAGAAAGGGAGTGACTGGGAGGGCCTGACGGCTAGGGCTTATTAACTGACAGGACCTAATTGAGAGGGTTGAACTGAAAGGGAGTGGCTGAGAGGGCCTGACGGCTAGGGCTGAACTGGGAAGTCCTGATTGAAAGGGCTGCTGAGAGAACCAAAATGAGAGGACCTAATTAACAGGGTTGAACTGAAAGGGATTGACTGAGAGGGTATGGCTGCGAGGGCACGACTGAGAGGGCTCAACTGAGAGGGCATGCTACTTCCGCTTGCACTCACTTGCGTTTCAAGCCATACAATGGCCCGTGGTGTCCGCTCAGCACGTACTTTACTCTATCTACAGGGTTCTTGGCCTTGCGATTGCATGAGAAGATGGAGCCCTGTGCAGGCAAACAGGTAATGTAGAAAAAAACGTGAGTGAGGCTTTAGCTCTGCCCAGCTGTTCAGAACGTGCGCACTGTGCATTTTGATTGGTGCCTTTTAGAAGGCAGAGCCCTGTTATGGAAAGCAGGTGACAGGCAAAAACACTGAGGGAGGTATGCACGATGTATGTCTGGACAAATGTGGCTGGTATCCTTGAAGGGCACTCTAGGCAAGGGCGTAAATAGATGACACGAGCCCTCTAGGCAAGGGTGCTTTAGTCAAGGGCGCTCTAGTCAAGGGCACTCTAGTCAAGGGTGCCCTAGGCAACTGCGCTAGTCAAGGGCGCTCTAGTCAAGGGCGCTCTAGTCAAGGGTGCCCTAGGCAACTGCGCTAGTCAAGGGCGCCCTAGGCAACGGCGCTCTAGTCAAGGGCGCTCTAGTCAAGGGCGTTAAATAGATGACACGGGCCCTCTAGGCAAGGGCGCTTTAGTCAAGGGCCCTCTAGGCAACGGCGCTCTAGTCAAGGGCGCTCTAGTCAAGGGCGCTCTAGGCAAGGGCGTTAAATAGATGACACGGGCCCTATAGACTAGGGCGTAAATAAATGACACACACACATACTCTCACTGATTCACACACACACACAGGCATACCCACACAAAGCTGCTCCGTGTCAATTACGAGGTTGGTGGGCCCAGCAGCAGGGTTACACTCCAGCGAGGGAATGTACCTGTGAGCCAAGTATGGAGACCATCAAAAAGTAGCACACAGCCCTCGAAGCTCACCTGCTCTGTGCCGACCATGAAGTTGGTGGGGCCTGCAGCAGGGTCGTACTCAAGCACCACACCCCCCAGGCTGACGTCGGAGCCCTTTTCTCTCAGGGGCATGCTTTCTACGGGCTCGTTCAAGCGCCGGATGTCCCACCACATGACGCTGCCATCCGTGGACACCGTCATGGCCTCTGTGCCTGTTTTGGACTGCGGGCAGTGGTGGGTTTGTACAGGTGGGGTGAGGGGATAGATGGAACAGGTGAGAGCAAGCGGCATTGACTGCAGGGAGCGCATACAGGTTTACACCGAACGTTGGCACTGTCACCTGCGGTCATGGCTTCTGTCCCTGCTTTTTGAACTGCAAGCACTGCATAATGATCACAAGTCACAAGGGAAGATAAGGCGTTTTCCTTTGTACAAATTGCTGCTTTGGCCCGCCTTTTGTCAGCTGCCACCATCTACATCTACGTTGTTCATTTAGGTGGTACCCATGATGCCTGTGCCAAAGGTGTGCCTTCACATACAGTAAAAGTGCCAGGGTTGATCAGGACGGAAAATGTCTTGGGTGGGCCAGAACCGTATGTGTATACACTGTACTGATCGTCTGGTGACTATGTATGGTAGATTGGAGCTAAATACCGTTTATACATAAAAATGTGCAGTTTACGCCATTCCATAATTGACGGACTGTTATACCGTTGTCTATATGGAGATACCCTACCAAAACCTCCGTGTACGCAGTATCTATGGGTAAATTTGGCTGACCTTTAAAATCTGCCATTGGCGACAACCAAACAACACACCGAGCCCTAGCCTGCTTCACGGTCTGCTGACACTGTCTGCAACGAAGTCGCTATATACAAATCCACGCAGTTTAAACGGTTTGCAGCACTTCACTCAAAACAACCGTTCCTTTGTGCGCACTCACATCGTAGCAAGTATGTGAGTCCAAACCTTAAAGGCGGCCGTCATCATACAGAACATTGATCAAACACGGCAAATGTGAGGCAAGCAAAATATTGTTTAGGTAGTTTGAATTAATTGAGTCGCACCTGCAGCCAGGCAAAGTCGTAGATAGGGTCTCGGTGCGACAAATCCACAGGGGTGGCCTCCGTTGGGTTGATGCCCTTGCGCATGTCGTACACCGTAAACTGGCCATTGTACTGGCCTGCTCCGATCTGCGTGTGTATGTGTGTACGTGCATGTATGTGTATGTGTGTACGTGTATGTGTGTACGTGTATGTGTGTACGTGTATGTGTGTACGTGTATGTGTGTACGTGTATGTGTATATGTATGTGTGTGTGTGTGAGAGAGAGAGAGAGAGAGAGAGAGAGAGAGAGAGAGGGAGGGAGAGAGAGAGAGAGAGAGAGTGAGAGAGAGAGAGAGATAGAGAGAGAGATAGAGAGAGAAAGAGA
>Ga0307966_1002670_pt1 | contig 13482 bp, 9 predicted proteins | sample OrgLakmetagen646_FD_203141 | JGI IMG/M metagenome (GOLD analysis project Ga0307966, IMG submission 203141) | Saline water microbial communities from Organic Lake, Antarctica - #646 | ecosystem: Environmental > Aquatic > Non-marine Saline and Alkaline > Saline | place: Antarctica: Organic Lake... | reverse complement strand
TGTTGAACCACCCATGGTTCCAGATGATTTTACTTGAAGTCCAGCGACTTTTCCGGATAGAGCATTTGTGAAATTTTGTGTCGCTACATCAGATACTTCATCTCCATCGAGTTCTTGAGTCGCATAACCCAAAGATTTTTTCTCTCTTTTGATGCCTAAAGCAGTTATAACCACCTCATCGAGTTGACCGGTATCATCCTTTAAGGTTACTTGAATAGAAGATTGACTACCTACAGTCACCTTCTGTTCTTTCAATCCTAAATAAGAAAACACTAAAACGGCATCTTGACTAACCTCGATAGAAAAATTTCCATCAAAATCAGTTTGAGTACCATTAGTAGTTCCATCTTCGATTACGTTTACTCCCGGTAAGGGTAAACCACTGTTGTCTACAACAGTTCCTGTTACTTCTTGACTTTGCGCAAAACCCACATGTGAGATTAAGGCGAAAAGTAATAAGAAGATCCAATTTACATTTTGTTTCATTTGTTAATAATTTTTGTTTAATTGTTAGAATTAGCCAAAGCAAAAATAGGGTTTTAAAAAGGTATCAACAGAGTTAAAAACGTTAAATTTACTTAATTTAACAAACTGAAATCCTTATTTTGCTTATATCTAATTAACGGGCCTCTTATTTTAGGCTTACAGCAATATTTCTTTTAATATCTACCATATTGATAATTAATTTTTTGACAAATTCTCTTTAAAAAGAGATATGATATTCAAAATACATTCGTTTTAAGTTGCTAATGCATAGAAACACGTCTAATTACTTAGAAGTATGGAATGAAAATAACGTTTACGATTTGGTTCATTTTCATGAGGAATGTCAGCTAACTTATATAACGGTGGATAATAATTCTATTTCGTCAGGTTCACATACATTTAGAAGTAAAGCCCCGTGAGGTGGATTTGTTAGGGAATAATTTCCCTCATAGATTTAAAAGTAAAGTTGAATCCGAAGGGGGATATATGGAACCCTTTGCCAGACAGAACAGTTTTATTTAAAGGAACGCTTTAAATTTACTGTTTGATCAAAACCCTAAAAATAAGTCAATTAAGCGCTAGAATTACTTCTTATACTGGATTCTATACTCAAAGGACATTAAGTGGAGTATCTTTCCTTTTTTGAGGAAACAGGTCACATTTGGATATGCTGAGATTGCAGGAATAATTTAGAGGTGTATGGTTTGTTTGTTTATTTGTTCTTGAATAATGTAGATAGGACAACTATTTTCTTTAGTTTTGATTCCAGATAGTAGCACTATTTTCTAAAGTGTAAAACAGGCAATGCATTGGAAATTTGTAATATTATTCTATATCATGTAAGACTCTTTTAATAAATTTGGACTCATAGTATAGATTGAAAAAGAATACTATTTAGAAAATAATAAAAGTTATGGAGAAAGGGGTTTTGAGAAGCATGCTATGTTTTTTGTTTTTTTTTGGTATTGGTCAAGCTCAAAATGCATTGCCGTTACAATTAAAAGATGTTTATAAAAAAAACATATACGAACAAAAAAGTTTTGGTCCTGTAAGGTGGATGAAAGACAGCAAAGGGTATTCGACTCTTGAGACCAACAAAGAAATAGGTGGTCAGAATATTGTTAAATATGATGCACGAAGTGGAACAAGGTCAGTTTTGGTATCTGCTAATCAATTAATTCCTGAGGGCAAAAATGAACCTATTACAATTTCGGATTACAAATGGTCTCTTGATAACAATAAACTCCTTCTTTTTACAAATACACGTAAAGTTTGGCGATATCACACCCGAGGTGATTATTGGGTTTTGGATTTAAAAACCAATAAATTGGTAAGACTAGGACAATCCTTGCCCACGGCGACCCTAATGTTTGCGAAATTCTCTCCAGAGGCCTCCAAAGTCGCCTATGTAAGTGAATTAAATATATATTCAGAAAATCTTGAAAGTCATAAAATAGACCAGATCACCAAAGATGGGGGTGGCAATATCATAAATGGTACTTTCGACTGGGTTTATGAAGAGGAATTAAATTGTAGAGATGGTTTTAGGTGGAGCCCTGATGGTAAAAATATTGCATATTGGCAGTCGGACACGAAGGATGTGGGCACTTTTTATATAATTAATAATGTAGATTCAATTTACTCAAAACCAATTCCATTGCCTTATCCAAAGGTAGGAACAGAACTTTCTACTGTAAAAGTAGGAGTAGTTTCTGTTGATGGGGGAGCTACAAAATGGTTTAAAGTACCAGGAGACCCAAAGAATAATTATTTAGCCCGTATGGATTTTATTCCTAATTCTAAAGAGGTGATGATCCAGCAATTGAACCGCAGACAGAACACCAATAAGATCTGGGTTGGGGATATTGAGAATATGGAGCTCACCAATATTATGACAGAGAAAGATGAGGCTTTTTTAGATATTCACGATGATGTGCGCTGGTTGGAAAATGAAAAATATTTTACATGGTCTAGTGAGAGGGATGGTTGGTTACACCTTTACAAGGTTTCAAGGGATGGTAAGGATATCCAGCCTATCACCAAAGGAGATTTCGATGTTGTTGAAATTAATAGTATTGATCCAAAAGGAGGGTATGTTTACTATATTGCTTCCCCCGATAATTTTACCCAGAGATATTTGTACAGAAGTCGCATAGACGGAAAAGGAGATGCAGAAAGAATAACCCCGAGCACAAATTCGGGTCAGAGTTCTTATCAAATCTCCAATGATGCAAAATGGGGAATTCAAGTATTCCAAAATGCGGTTACCCCTCCTATATATTCTTTAGTAAGCCTTCCAAATCACAGGCAAAAAAGAATTTTAGAGGATAACAAGGAGCTAAAGGATAAATTTGATGCCTTGGCATTGAATCCAAAAGAGTTTGTAAAGGTTAATATTGGAGATGTCCTACTGGATGCCTATATGATAAAACCTAAAGATTTTGATGCTAGTAAAACATATCCATTATTGTTTTATGTCTATGGGGAACCAGCAGCATCTACCGTACAGGACAATTGGGCTGGTGGCAGTCTATGGGATCAATATATGGCTCAAAAAGGGTATGTTGTCATGAGCGTCGACAATCGCGGCACAAAAACACCTAGAGGTAATAAATGGCGTAAATCCATTTATGGGCAAATAGGGATCCTCGCATCTGAAGACCAGAGTAAGGCTGCGAAAGAAATATTGAAAACCTACGATTTCTTAGACTCATCACGAGTTGGAATTTGGGGCTGGAGTGGAGGTGGTCAAATGACACTGAACTGTATGTTTAAATACCCAGAGATTTATTCTTCAGGTTTAGCCGTTTCATTCGTGTCCGACCAAAGACTTTATGATGCTACTTATCAGGAAAGATATATGGGACTATTGGAAGACAATGCCAAGGGTTATCATGATGGATCACCAATTAATTTTGCGCAAAACTTGGAGGGAAATTTGATGATTATGCACGGAACGGCAGACGATAATGTACATTATCAGAGTTTTGAGATGCTAGTAAATAAATTAATTAAGCACAATAAGATGTTTAATATGATGTCCTACCCAATGCGAGCGCATCGTATTAATGAACGGGAAAACACATCCTATCACCTCAGAGAAACAATGGAAGTTTTTTGGGAAAAAAATTTACCGGCAGGGGGGGAGTAAATCTAGGAAGTTAATAATAAGGCTAAAGCAGTATAACAGTAACAAAAATAGAGTCATCTATTTCTTATAAATTTTAAAAACTATGTTTTCAGAAGAAGAGTACAAAACAAGAAGGAAAAAATTAAAGGAATCGTTGGGCGAGGGATTAATTCTTTTCCTTGGGAACGATGAATGTGGTATTAATTCTAAGGACAACACCTATCCTTATAGACAGGATAGTTCCTTTATTTATTTTTTTGGACTTCAAATACCTGGATTAAATGCTCTAATTGATTTGGAAGAAGACAAAGAAATTATTTTTGGAGATAATTTAAGCATAGATGATGTTGTGTTTATGGGACCAATTGAATCCTTAGAAGAACAGGCTCATAAAGTAGGGGTGACCAGTGTAAGGCCTTCTGAAAATTTGGCAAGTTATATAGAGAATTCAATAGGGAAAGGCAGACAGATTCATTATCTACCTCCCTATCGCCCTGAACATATTTTAAAATTATCGGACTTATTCAATTTCTCAGCTACAGCGGTTTCAAAAAAAGTATCTGTTGAGTTTATAAAAGCCGTGGTAAAATTACGGTCGATAAAGTCCAATGCAGAGATTGTGGAAATTGAAAAAGCGGTAAATACAACCGTTCAAATGCAATATAAGGCCATGGAGATGGCTGCGCCAGGAATGACGGAGTTAGATTTATTCGGTGCTATTCAGAATATTGCAGTTGCCAATGGCAATAACACGTCATTTCCTCCCATAGTAACAATTGATGGACAAATACTTCATAATCACTTTAGGGGAAACCTCTTAAAAAAAGGGGGTATGGTGCTGTGCGATTGTGGTGCTGAAAACTTTTCGGGATATGCTGGTGACCTTACAAGGACTTTTCCGATTAACAAGACCTTCAATGTTAAACAGAAAGAAATTTATGATATCGTTTATAAATCCTATCAAGCTGCTGTGAATATGCTCAAACCCAAACAGCAATTTATAGATGTGCATCTTAGAGCTTGTAAAGAAATAGTCGTAGGTCTAATTGAATTGGGATTAATGAAAGGTGATCCTGATAAAGCGGTTGAATCAGGTGCTCATACACTATTCTTCCAGTGTGGATTGGGGCATATGATGGGTCTAGATGTACATGATATGGAAAATTTAGGAGAGCAATATGTAGGATATACTGCTGATTTAAAACAAAGCAAAGACTTTGGGTTTAAATCCCTTCGATTTGGAAGAGCTTTGGAAGAAGGAATGGTTTTTACAGTTGAGCCGGGAATTTATTTTATTCCAGAGTTAATAGAGTTGAGAAAGAGTGAAAATAAATATATGGAGTTTATCAATTATGATAAATTGGAAGAATACAAAAGTTTTGGGGGCATCCGTTTAGAAGACGATTTCTTAATAACAAGCAGCGCTAGTCGATTACTAGGAGACAAACTCCCTACAACCTCTAGCGAGATTGAAGATTTTAGAACTTCTAAATCTAGTATTTAGAGATTTTTGATAAGTAAACATTTCAGGCATAGTAGCTTTATACACTTTCTGTCTAATATTGCACCAGAGCTTATGGGATATAGCTTTCTGTTTAACAAGACTTAAATGATTTTTTTCCAAGAGCCGATTTGTTTTCTTGAAGGTTGGCTTCAATCTTTTTGGCAGTTTTTGTTATAGCCAACCCGCCTAGTCCAGTACACCTTAAGGTGTGTGGAATGGCATCTCCCACTCTTTTCATAGTTTCTATTACTTCGTCGAGCGGTATTACCTGGTCGTAATCGGATAATGCCATGTTTGCACAAGAGATAGCCGTTGAAGCAGCCATAACATTTCTGTTTAAGCATGGAGCTTCAACTCTGTCGGCTACGGTATCACAAATTAGTCCCAAAGAGCTTTGTAATGCCATGGAAGCTGCACCAAGTGACTGAGACAAGCTTCCGTCTTTTAATACTACTACTCCTGCAGCTGCCATTCCTGAAGCTGATCCACACTCTCCCATACAGCCACCTACCTCAGCCGAAAATGTGGCATGAGACGTTATGAATACCCCTATCAGACCTGCAGCCAACATGGCTTGGATGATTTGGTCCCTAGAAAATCCTAAGGTGTTAGCAGTACCTATTATAGTTCCTGGGAGAGCACCACAAGAACCTGCTGTAGGTGCGGCTACTATAACGCCCATGGAACTCTTAATTTCCATCATGGAGGAAGTATACATTATAGAGTTGTTCAAAACATCGCCAGGTATAAGTTTTTTTTCCTTTATGTTTTTTTTGAAGTTAAGGGATTGGCTGCCTAAAATTCTATCCTTGTAATGGGTGCCTTTAAGGCCTGTTTTAATGGAGTTTTCCATTATATCAACAATATGTCCCATTTTCTCTTTTACTTCTTCTTTTGTGATATTTCCTCTCTGGCTTTCGTATTCTATAGCCAGCTCCCATAATTTCAGATTTTTTCCCTGGTTGTATTCCAATAATTGTTCTACTGTAATAAAGGGGACAGAGAGGTTTTTTCTGGATTTAATGGGGAGTACTGGATTTATGACACGTATTGTTATGGGAGTATCCAAAGCAGAAACTTGCTCCAGTAGTTTCTGTTGCTCCATTTCGTTTGATTGAACAGTGATGAAATCTCTGGAACCTTTATGAAAAGATGTTTCCCCCAAATTCATTTTTGAAACTAAGTCTAAAATATATTCAGCGGAATCGCTATAAAACAATGTTACATTAAAGTCACCCATCATCGAAGTCGGGCTTTGATCTATTTCTATAATCTCGATCATGCCTCCACCTGAAGAAATACCAATAACTTGGTGAGTCTCGGTTTTGTTTTTTAAAGTAATTTTATAAGTGTTTGGATGTTCGAAACCTATAGGGTGTATATCTATTTTAATATCAATACCTGAATTTTTAATGTGAAATTCATAATCCCTAAGTCTTTCATCGTCGGCCTCCCAGCCCAATAGACCTCCAAAAAGTCCCATATCCGAGCCTTGTCCCGAGTGGGTTGTTGCAAGAGATCCATTAGGGTCGAATTCAATATACACTTCTTCAATTATGCCGTTCATAATATCCCGACAAATTCTGCCAATCCTGAGAGCCGCCGCACAATGGGAACTAGACGGTCCCCTCATTACAGGCCCTATAACATCATTAAAAATACTTGGATATGATTTCATTGGTTTTAATTTTTAAAAGATTTTTATAAAAACTTTAATTTTATGGTTTAAGTGTTGTTTTTATATCTAAAATTCATAATTCGTAAAATTCGGCATTAGTAGTTTTTCTAATCTAAAAACCTATGTAATTTAGGATTACATTTTTATATAAAAAAGTAGGTTAAGTTAAAATTTATTGATTGAATTCAAGGTTTAAAGGTTATATGGTTAAAATTTTCTATCTGGGTGATAACATGAAATATCTAATGAACTTTTCTTATCAGAAATTATTTCTGAAACTAGTTTTCCTGTTGCTGGTCCTAAGCTCCAACCCATCATAGCATGTCCTGTGGCAATAGTTAAATTTTTACATTTCGATGATTTACCAATGTAAGGTATTCCATCAGGTGATACGGGTCTTAAACCACATTCTGCCGTTTTTTTTTCTTCTAAAGTTATTTCCAAGTTATTATAATATCGTTGAGCAGCATTTGCAATGGAATCCACTCTTTTTGGATTTATACTATGGTTTATTCCTGCAATTTCCATAGTGCCTGCAAAACGAGTAAAACCATCCATAGGCGTAACTGCTACTTTGGCTTCGCATAAAATAGCTGGAATGGTAATTTCAGTTTCTTGTTCAACATTTATTCTATAGCCTTTTCCTGCTTGAACTGGAATTTTTATTCCTAATTTTTTAGTTATTAATGGGCTCCAACTTCCAGCTGTTAGGATAACTTCGTCAGGAATTAATGCTCTTTCATCTGTGAGAACTTTTACTACTTTTTCGTTGAAAACTTCCAATTTGTTTACTTTTTCATTCGTATAAAAAATAACCCCTTTCGATTTTAAATAAGTTACCATGTCATTCATAAAATGATTTGGTGTCATGTGCCCATCACAATCATAATATACAGCGCCTTTTATATTTAAATTAGCTTTGGGTTCTAAGACTTCTACTTCTTTAGCTGATAAATGTTTAACGCCTAAACCTTCTTCAATACCTCGCTTCCCAATTTCCCATTCTTCTTCTCCAACTTTATTAGATTTATAACACATTAACAACCCTTTACGCTCGTAATGAAAGTTAAAATCACCAGATTTCTTCATATCTTCATACAAATCTCTAGAAAGTAAATTGATGTTTTTTAATGCTGAAATAGACTGTTCCACTCTTTCTTTAGTCGCCGATTTTTTAAAGGCTAAAACCCATTTTAAGAAATCAGCATCTAACCTTGGTTTTATGTAAAAAGGACTCTCAGAATTAAACATCCATTTAATACCTTTATTAATTATTCCTGGAGCCGCCATTGAAATAAAATGACTGGGTATTATATAGCCTGCGTTTACATGGGATGCGCCAGAATTCATATTGGATTGGTCTATAACTGTTATTTTATGACCATCTTTTTGAAGATAATAGGCTGTACACAAGCCAATAATTCCGCCGCCAATAATTATAATTTCCTTTTGCATATTAAATCACTTGAAATCCATTAGCATAGGGATCATCTTCATCATCAATAGTAATGGTATTATAGCCATATACTTTTGCCCAACCTTGAATGCTTGGAATAATGGCAGGTTTTTTATTTAATGTAGTTTCTTCTACAATACGACCAATAAACTTAGAGCCTATAAAACTTTCGTTAATAAAATCTTCACCTTTTTTCAATTTCCCTTTAGCGTGTAATTGTGCTAATCTAGCAGAAGTCCCTGTTCCACATGGACTTCTATCAATAGCTTTATCACCATAAAAAACGGCATTTCTTCCAGATGAGGTTGGATCTATAGGAGTTCCAGTCCATAATACATGTGAAACATCTCTAATGGTCTCATTTTCAGGATGAAAAAACATGTTTGGGTATTTCTCATTAATTTTTTGCCTAACGACTTGGGAATATTGAATGATCTTGCTTGCTGAAAAATCTTGTACTCCAGAGAAGTTTTTTTGTGGATCTATAATAGCGTAATAATTTCCACCATAAGAAACATCAAAAGTGATCTTACCTAATTCAGGACAATCAATAGTTAAGTTTTCTGCAGCTAAATAACTTTTTACATTAATAAATTTTACCCAATCTACTTTTTTACCCGTTTGCTTATATTCAATATTCACTAAACCTGCGGCTGCTTCCATTTTTATCTTTTCTGGAATTTTTGGTCTTACTAATCCTTCTTCAATAGCAACAGTAATAGTGCCAATGGTACCATGTCCACACATAGGCAAACAACCCGAAGTTTCAATAAATAAAATAGCAAAATCGTTTTCAGGATTGTGGGGTGGAAATAGAATGGAGCCACTCATCATATCATGTCCTCGAGGCTCAAACATTAATCCTTTTCGAATCCAATCGTATTCTTTTAAAAAGTGTTGACGCTTTTCACTCATATTAGCACCAACTAAATTCGGACCTCCACCTGCAACTACTCTAACTGGATTTCCACAAGTGTGAGCATCAACGCAAAAAAAGGTTTTTCTACTCATTTGGTTTACTTGAAATATAATTTAGTATTTAGATATTTTCTTTGGTTAAGCCTCCATTTAAATTTCTAAAAATACCTAAAGGATTTTCATTTTTTAATTCGTCTGGAAGCATACTATTTGGCCAATCTTGATAACTAAAAGGCCTTGCCCACCTCTTGATGGAATCTACACCAACAGATGTAAAACGACTATCTGTTGACGCTGGATAAGGCCCGCCATGATGCATAGACGGACAAACCTCTACGCCTGTTGGAACGCCATTGAAAATGATACGCCCAACCCTGTCTTGTAAGACATTCACAATATTAGTATGACTTGCTATTTCATCATCATCAGATAAAATGGTTCCTGTAAGTTGACCTTCTAGTTTTGAAATAACATCTTCTAATTGCTCCTTATTTTCACACTGCACAACTATTGAATAGGGACCAAAAACTTCGTGATGCAATGTTGTATTATTTAAAAAAGTATTTCCTTCAACTGTAGTAACTGCTTGTCTTACGTAGTTTGGTTTTACTTCCGTTTCATAATCTGCCAAAACCTCTATGCCTTTTTGAGATAATGCTGTTGCTTTGTTTTTTTCATAGGCTCCAGTAATGTTTGGATGCAACATAACTGAGGGTTCTATTTTTACAATTTCTTCAGCTAAGGTTTCTACAAAATTGTTTAATCCCTCTGATTTTATTCCTAAAATTAAACCTGGATTTGTACAAAATTGTCCTGTTCCTAAAGTGATAGAACCTGAGTATGTTTTTGCGATTTCTTTGGCTCTATTTTGTAAGGCTTTTGGTAAAATGATCACAGGGTTTACACTTCCCATTTCTGCAAAAACAGGGATTGGCTCTTCACGTTTTGCAGCTAAATCATATAAGGCTCTACCACCTCTATGGCTTCCTGTAAAACCAACTGCTTTTATATGAGGGTTTTGAACTAATAATTGACCAACCTCAATACCGCTACTATTTAAATTTGAAAAAACGCCATTTGGCATACCAGTTTTTTGTGCCGCATTAATAATTGCTGAAGCCACCAAATCCCCCGTACCAGCATGCATAGGGTGTGATTTTACTATCACAGGGCAACCTGCTGCTAAAGCTGCTGCTGTATCGCCTCCTGCAGTTGAAAATGCTAATGGAAAGTTTGATGCTCCAAAAACAACAACTGGCCCTAAAGCAGTATTCATCTTTCTTAAATCTACTTTTGCAATTGGTTGACGTTCTGGTTGTGCTGTATCTATCGAAGCTTCTATCCAATTACCTACTTCTACATGATCTGCAAAAGCAAGTAATTGTCCTAAAGTTCTTCCTCTTTCACCAACTGCTCTTCCATTTGGTAAACCACTTTCTGCCGAAAAGACTTCTAACAACTCATCACCAAGGTCTTCAATTTCACTGGCAATTGCTCTAAGGAATTGTGCTTTTTTAGTTCCAGAAAATTTTGAGTAGACTTTAAAAGATTCTGCGGCTAACGTTGCAGCATCATTAATTTCTTCTTCTGAAGCTTCTGTAATTTCCCAGTCATTTTCAACATTTAATAAAGGATTAAATGTTTTAAAGTTTTTGTTTCCTTTTGCTGAAAGTTGATTTCCTATATAGTTTTTTCCTGTAATCATTATTTAAATTTATTTAGTTACTTTTTTAAAAACTGATCATTGCCTTACTTTTAAAGCGTGACAACGATTTTTTATAAAGTTATCATGTTGATTTGATATCTAAAATATTTATTATTTTAGATATTGAGACGGTATCCTTTTTATGTTTTGTATTCATCTCTATTTTATGAGGCACTCTCACTAACACAAAATAAGATATAGTTGAAGACCCAGTCGTTGTGATAAGATCCAGATTATTTACGCTAAAATACTTAAGTTTTTGTATTCTGGCAATGTTGGTTTTACCTTAAGTGCGTCTGTTATTACTTTTTCTATTCTTATACGCTCTTCACCCTTCAAAACTAATCTTGGAGCTCTTACATATTCTGCACCAATTTTTGTGTGTACAGATGCTAATTTAATGTATTGCACTAATTTTGGATGAATATCTAACTCTAACAACGGCATAAACCAACGATAAATGCTGATAGCTTCTTGAATTCTGCCAGCTTTTACTAATTCGTAAATTGCAACTGTTTCAGCTGGAAAAGCATCTACTAACCCAGCAACCCATCCATCTGCACCTAATACTAAACTTTCTAAGGCTAAGGTATCAACTCCTGTCATTATTGCTAATCTATCTCCAAAACGGTTTTTAATCCTAGTAATATTGGTAGTATCTCTGCTAGATTCTTTTACAGCTTCTATGTTTGGACATGCTTGTAATAACTCCTCAAACATATCCAAAGTGACTTTCAATATATAGTCTATTGGGTTGTTATAGATCATAATTGGTAAGGAGGTATTGTTTGCAACCGCTTTAAAGTATTCTACGATCTCTACATCACTGGCTTTGTAACGCATTGGAGGCAGCATCATTAAACCTTTGGCGCCGTCTTCTTCGGCTGTTTTAGCTAAGGCTATTGCTGCTTTAGTGGTTTGTTCAGCTATATTAATTAATACAGGAACATTTCCATCAACTAAAGCAACAGTTTCTCTAGTTAATATGCGTTTTTCTTCATCCGTTAACGTACTTGCTTCTCCTAGTGTTCCTCCTAATACAATACCATGGACTCCTGCATCTAATTGTGCTTTAATATTGATTTTGAATAAATCTAAATCCAATTTATCATTCACTGTAAATTGGGTCGTAACTGCAGGCATAACACCTTTCCATTGAATACTCATAAGTTCTGTTTTTTAATAATTCAAAATTACATAATACTGCCTTTACAAGATAATATAGTATTATCCATGGATAATACTATATTATCCATTTTTTGTTATTAAAAAATATTAATGAATATTATTTACATATATTTGATTCCGTTTTTAGTTCAATTAACTATTTAAATAAATTTAGTGCAAGTGAAAGTATTACCATTTAAAATTTCAAAACCACAACAAGATGCTTTTGTTTTTCAAATAGATAAAGAGCCTTCTTTTTATGATAAATTACATCAACATGAAGAAATACAAATAAGTTTAATTATTAAAGGTGAAGGAACCTTAATTGTTGGAGACTCGGTAAACTCCTATAAAAAAGGAGATATCTTTGTAATTGGAAGTAATATACCACACGTGTTTAAAAGTGATTTAAAGGTGACTAAAACCTCGCATATGCTTACTTTGTTTTTTACGGAAAGGTCTTTTGGAGTCGATTTTTTTAACCTTGAAGAATTAAACGAAATAAAGCCTTTTTTTAAACGCTCTAAACATGGCTTTAGAATCACTTCTAAAAAAAATATTTTAACTGAGTTGTTCTTTAATCTTGAAACGGCTTCAAAACTAAGTCAACTTATTATTTTGCTCCAATTATTAAAAATCTTTGCAAAAACTAATTACAAGAGTTTATCATCTTTTGTTTACAACAAAAAATATTCTGATAATGAAGGAAACAGAATGCGTAATGTTTTTGAATACACCATGAACAACTTCACCCAAGAAATTACTCTTAATTCAATAAGTAAAGTTGCAAACATGACGAAAAATGCCTTTTGTAAATATTTTAAAAAACGAACCAATAAAACCTATTTTCAGTTTTTAACTGAACTGCGTATTGAACATGCTTGTAAACTTTTAATCAAACGGAAAGAAACACCCATAGCGTCTATTGCAGAACAATGTGGTTACAATAACATTTCAAATTTTAATAGGCAGTTTCAAATTTATAAGCAACAATCACCAACTGCATTTAAAAATTCATTTCATAGCAATAATCAACAAATAGCATATAAAAATTGCTGATGTTTTGTTCCGCTAATTACATAATAAAGTTTACCTAAATACGGACCAATCTAGTTTTAAAGAAAAAACATTGGAATATAAGGCAAGGCTTTGGTCTCCAATATCGGTAAGGGCGTAGTCAATTTGGATGCCTTTATACCGGAATCCCACTCCAAAATTGGGTTGGAAGCCAATGTTGTTTCCCTCGCCACCAAGGGATTCAAGGTTTTGAAAATTACCAACACCGCCTCTTAAATACACTAATTTTATATAGTCAACTTCAAAACCAAAAGCAGGGGTTGCACTCATAGATCCAGAGGAAATAATATCATTGGTTTCTGCAAAGCGAAAGTCCATATTCAAGGACGTAGTAAGATCAAAATCTCTGTGAATACTGGTG
>Ga0307966_1002668_pt1 | contig 13488 bp, 9 predicted proteins | sample OrgLakmetagen646_FD_203141 | JGI IMG/M metagenome (GOLD analysis project Ga0307966, IMG submission 203141) | Saline water microbial communities from Organic Lake, Antarctica - #646 | ecosystem: Environmental > Aquatic > Non-marine Saline and Alkaline > Saline | place: Antarctica: Organic Lake... | reverse complement strand
TTTTGCACCTCCTCGCCATCGCCTACTCGGCCGATGTCGAGCTGAGTATCGACGACTTCAAGGAGATCGGCGAGCGCATCCCCCTCCTCGCCGACCTCAAGCCCTTCGGCAAATACAGCATGAACCACCTCATCCGCATCGGCGGCATCCGGCCCATGATGAAGATGCTACTCGACCGTGGGCTCCTGCACGGGGACTGTCTGACTGTGACGGGACAGACGGTCGCTGAGTCACTCGCGGACGTTCAACCTTACGGCAGCTTTCCCGACGAGCAAGACATCATCCGCCCCTGGGATAACCCGATCAAGGACAGCACCCATCTGCGCATCCTCCGGGGTAATCTCGCGCCCGAAGGCGCCGTCGGTAAGATCACTGGCAATGAAGGTGTTTACTTTAAGGGCACGGCCAAAGTTTACGAAGGTGAAGAAGAGGCCCTCGTGGGCATCCTGCGCGGCGACGTGGTTTCCGGCGATGTCGTCGTCATCCGCAACGAGGGCCCCGTCGGCGGCCCCGGCATGCGTGAAATGCTCTCGCCCACCAGTGCAGTCGCCGGCCGCGGGCTGATCAAAGAAGTCGCCCTCATCACCGACGGCCGCTTCTCCGGTGGCAGCCATGGCTTCGACGTCGGCCACATCACCCCCGAAGCCGCCTGCGGCGGCCCGATCGGCATCGTCAAAAACGGCGACCCAATCGAGATCGACGCGGTCAAAAATACCATCGATCTCCTTATCGACGAAGCGGAATTCGAGGCCCGCATGGCCGCCTTTCAGCCCTCCGGCCCCGGCGAAAGGCGCGGTGTGCTCGGCAAATACGCCGCCCTCGTTGCCACCGCCTCCGAAGGTGCCGTCACCGATAAAAATCTCTAGCTGAAATTACTCATTACTAATTACTAATTTATTATGTCCTGGGAAAAGTTCACCAAACATTACCTCTCGCTACCTGAGCTCGATTTCGCGCTCGACATCAGCCGCATCGATTTTGGCGACGACTTTCTCGCTAAAATGGAGCCAAAGATGCAGGCCGCCTACCAGGCGATGTCCGAGCTAGAAGGAGGCGCTATAGCCAATCCGGACGAGGACCGCATGGTCGGCCACTACTGGCTGCGTGATTCCTCGCTGGCCCCAACTCCGGAACTCAGTGCCGAGATCCAGGAGTGCCTCACGGACATCAGGCAGATCGCTGCCGATGTTCACTCTGGAGAACTCGCTGGCGCAAGCGGCCCATTCAGGAACTGTCTCGTGATCGGTATCGGTGGTTCCGCACTGGGTCCGCAGTTCGTAGCCGACGCCCTGGGCAGCCCCAAGAGCGACAAGTTGAAGCTCTACTTTTTCGACAACACCGACCCGGACGGCATCGACCGCACCCTCGAAGCACTCGATGGTCAGCTGGGCCAGACCCTCGCCATCGTCATTTCCAAGTCTGGCGGCACCCCGGAGACCCGAAATGGCATGCTTGAGGCCCAAGCCGCCTATCGCACGAGCGGGCTCGACTTCTCCAAGCACGCCATCGCCATCACCGGAACCGGTTCCAAACTCGATAAAGTGGCCGACTCGGAAGTTTGGCTCAGACGCCTGCCCATGTGGGACTGGGTCGGCGGACGCACTTCCGAGCTCGCTGCCGTCGGCCTCCTGCCCGCTGCACTTCAGGGCCTAGATATCGACCGCATCCTCGCCGGTGCCGCTGCCATGGATACCGCCACCCGCAGCACCGAGACTGCGAAAAACCCCGCCGCCCTACTCGCCCTCATGTGGTATTTTGCCACCGATGGCAAGGGAGCCAAAGACATGGTCGTCCTACCCTATAAGGATCGACTCATGCTCTTCTCCAAGTATCTCCAGCAGCTCGTCATGGAGTCACTCGGCAAAGAGTTCGACCTCGACGGCCAGACAGTCAACCAAGGCATCGCCGTTTACGGCAACAAAGGTTCCACCGACCAGCATGCCTACGTCCAACAGCTTCGCGAGGGCGTCCACAACTTTTTCGTCACCTTTATCGAGGTGCTCGAGGACCGTGCGGGTGAATCCATCGAAGTCGGGGACGGGGCCACCGCAGGCGACTTCCTTCAGGGTTTTTTCCTCGGCACCCGGGACGCCCTCTACGACAACGGCCGCCAGTCCATCACCATCACGATTAAGGCGGTCACGCCCGAGGCAGTCGGCCAGCTCATCGCCCTCTTTGAGCGCGCCGTCGGCTTCTATGCCTCGCTCGTCAATATCAACGCCTACCATCAACCCGGAGTCGAGGCCGGCAAGAAAGCCGCAGCTGGAGTGCTGGAGCTGGAACAAAAGATAATTGCTTTGCTCCGGCAGCACCCCGGAGAGCCAATGGACGCAGTTGCAATCGCGCAACACTTAGACCTTGAATCTGAGAAAGAACTCATCTTTAAACTACTAAATCGTCTGGCTGTAAATCAGCGTGGCATTGCTACACAAGACGCCAATTCAACCCCAAAATCTTGCTTTTATTCCGAATAAAACATTGCTTACACAAAATATGAAAAACCTATCCCTCATCCTGCGTATTGTCGCGATTGTAGCCGCAGTTGCTGCCACGACCCTCTTCTTTATCAGTAAGGGCAAACTTGCCGACAAAGAGGCACAGCTCACCGAGACCAAACAAGTGCTCGCCACGACTCAAACCGATTTGAGTGATACCAATAAAACGCTCGAGAAAACCGAGTCCCAGTTGAAAACGGAACGTGACACCCTCGCTAAAACAAAGGAGACACTCGATGAAACTCGTTCCAATTTGTTTGCCGCAGAGGAGGAGGCCAGCGACAACAAAAAACGGCTCAGTGAAGAAAGCGAAAAAGTAGCACAACTGGAAACCACGGCACGGGATCTACGAGCCGACTTGGTCGCCACTCAAGAACAACTTGCTGCCGCCAGTCGTGAGGCAGAAATCAACCAACTCAACGAGCGGATCTCTGAGCTACAAAAGACCAACGGAGTGCTCGCAATTGAACTCGAAGCCAAGACTGCGATTGTCGAAGCACTTGCCGCCAAAAAGGAGGCGGTGGGCTCCAAAGGAATCGGCGCAATCGACACTTCGGTCTCCTCGCTCCTTCCCGGTGCGCCAATCAGCCGATTAAAGTTGGAAACCACGATTAACTCGATCAGCATGGCTGACGGGCTCATCGTGCTGAATACCACATCTGAACTTGGCCTCTCGGCCGGCCAAACCATCACTCTGGTTCAAAACATGAAGGCTGTGGCCAAAGTTCAGATCCAGTCGATCAAAGATGATTACGCCGTAGCTAACATCCTTCCTGGCAGCAGCGGCACGAAAAAGCTGAACTCCGGCAGCACGGTTCAAATACTCCTTTAATTCACAAACCTACATTGGCATGATCCGGCTTTTCTTATTTTTCGCACTCGCACTCAGCTCGCTCGGCCTCACCGCTTGCTTCAACAGCTCTCCGGATGAGCAATCAGTGCCCTGGAGCCGTCCAGCCGATTGGGAACGCGGCGCACCCGGTTTCGGAGGCTAAGGAGTCCGAATTCCAACAAGTTTTTACAGCTTAAGCCGAAGGCTTGCCACTTTTAAAATCTTCGACGTGGACCGTGTTGCGAAGTCAACACCCATAAAAAAGCCCCGTCCGGGGACGGGGCTTTTGAAAACGTTGAGCGAGAACTTTAGGCCACACGCTCGACGATGAGCTCGGGCGTGTTCGGGCGCTTCGGAGCAAGTCGGTAGGCTGTCTTGAGGTATTCAAGCGCTTCTTCCATCTTGGCTTCGTCATTGTAGTGGATCATCATGAGGGGCTCGCCCTGCTTGACTTGAGTGCCCACTTTCTTGATTTCGGAAACGCCGACGGCGGGGTCATATGTGCCGTCCTTCCTCTTGGCCAGTTTGGCGACGCCTTCAGCGATCAACCCGGCATTGATGGTATGCACGTAGCCGCGCTTAGGGGCCGGAAGCTTGCGGATATGTTTCGCGGTGGGGAATTTATCCGGATCATCGATCACGGAGCTGTCACCCCCTTGGGCCTCGATCATTTCCTTAAATTTAGCCAGCGCGGAGCCGTCCTTCAGGTGCCGTTGCACGGTCTGCTTCGCGGAAAGCGTGGAACCAGCAACGCCAGCCAGACGCACAATTTCCATACCAAGCTTGAGCACGAGCTCCTGTAAATCTTCCGGACCCTCGCCTTTGAGTAACTGAATGGCTTCCTTGATCTCAAGAGCGGTGCCAACGGTATCGCCGAGGGGCTGGTTCATGTCCGTCACCAGAGCGACGCAGCGGCGCTTCATCGAGCGACCGACGCGGGTAATGGAACGAGCGAGTTGCTTAGCCTGCTCCAGATCTTTAATGAAGGAGCCATTGCCCCACTTCACGTCGATGACGAGACCCTCTGCGCCTTCGGCAAGCTTACGACTCAGGACCGAACCGGTAATGAGCGGCAGGCTGGGGATGGTGCCAGTCTGTAGGCGCAACTTGTAAAGAATGCTGTCAACCGGGGCGATCTCCTCATCTTTCCGGATAAAGGTGCAGCCGACTTTCTTCAGTTGTGCCTTAAAGCCCTTTAGATCGAGCACCGGATTAAAATTCGGGATTGCGGAAAGCTTGTCGAGGTTGCTGATGATGTGCTCTTCGTCCACCCCGTTCATCGTCGGCATGACCACGCCGCAGGCTGCAGCAAGCGGTGCCAGAACCAGGGTCGTCTTATCACCGACACCGCCGGTGGAATATTTGTCGATTTTCGGACGGGTGATCCCGGTGAGGTCGATGACCTCGCCGGAGAGCATCATCTCTTCGGCAAATATCGCCGTTTCCTGGGCGGACATACCTTGGAAATAAACCGCCATGGCAAAGGCAGCCTGTTGGAACTCCGGCATTTTCTCATCCAGAATGGAATCGACGATGTAGCGAATTTCCTCATCGGAAAACTCGCCGCCGTCACGCTTCTTCTCGACGAGGTAGGTGAAAGACGGCTTGATAAATTTACGCGCGCTAATAATCTTTGTTCTCATTGAATGAGTGATGTCTATGTGTTGTAGGTGGCCGTTCAAGACGGCATAAGCCTTTATACGCAAAGCATTAAGGCCTCATTGTCGAGCTTAAAATCCGGTGAGGCTCAAAAATCACTCCGCCACGTGCCGCATCCTCTGCCTATTTTGAACCCTGAACCGGTCGAATGCTGTCCTCCGGCCTCTGTTCTCCCGGCCTCCGACCTCCGTGCTCTGTCCTCCGACCTCCGTGCTCCGGCCTCCGACCTCCGTGCTCCGACCTCCGACCTCCGTGCTCTGTCCTCCGACCTCCGACCTCCGGCCTCTGACCTCCGACCACTGCCCTCCGAATAAACGCTTCGAGCTTGACCCCCGTGGTGTGGATTCTTGCTTTGCGGGATGCAGGCTTGGTTTAACCCCTCACTCGATATTGAAAATCTGATTCGCCGCATCGCGGTGGACTTGAAAGACTTTGGTCCGGAATTTGACCCGGTGCTGCGCCCGGCCGATCCGAAGTTTGGCGATTTTCAGGCCAATGGTGTGCTCGGCCATGCCAAGCGTAAGAAGGCAAACCCGCGTGAACTCGGACAGCAATTAATCGATGCACTTCAGGCCTCCGGAGAATTTGATCCACAACTGGTCGAGCTCTCGCTGGCGGGTCCGGGATTTATCAATTTTAAACTGACGACCACTTTTCTCTGGCAGTGGCTGGAGGACTACTCGACCGCGAGCGACTACCAGTTCGGTGCCCGAGAGCTCAAGCGGGGCCGTAAGGTCGTGATCGACTACCCCAGCGCCAACACCGCCAAGCAAGCCCACATCGGCCACCTCCGCCCCATGGTGATCGGCGAAGCTATCGCCCGCCTGCTCGACTTTTGCGGGGCCGACACCATCCGCGACAACCACATCGGCGACTGGGGCACCAACTTCGGCACCCTGATCATGAAGATCAAGCGTGACGGTATCGACCTTGCCGAACTCGACGGCGACAAGGCCCTGGCGACCCTGGACCAACTCTACAAGGAGGGCACGGCGCTGGAACAAGAACAGCCCGAGCTGCGCGATGTCTCGCGCAACGAACTGGTCAAGCTCCAGAACAGTAATCCGGAGAACACCGCCCTCTGGCAGCAGATCGTGGACATCTCGATGGCGGCCTTCGACCACCTCTTCAAACAAATGGGTGTGCGCGTTGACATGGCGCTGGGCGAATCCTTCTACCGCGATAAGGTCGAACGCATCTACCAGGAGTTCACTGAAACCGGCCTGGCCGAAGAGAGCGAGGGTGCTCTGGTCGTCTGGCATGATGAGGTGAAGAAATTCGCGCGCGACAACGAGCGCCCCTACCCCTTCAACATTCGCAAGAAGGACGGCGCCTCCAACTACGCCACCACCGATCTCGCAACCATCCTTTACCGTGTCGAAGAATTCCGCGCAGACGAAGTGATCTACTTGACTGACGCCCGGCAGCAGGACCACTTCCAACAACTCTTTCTCACCACTGAGAAATGGTTCAAAGCCAAAGGCTACCCGCTTCCGGAGATGCGCCACGTCTGGTGGGGCACCATCCTCGGCGAGGACAAAAAACCTTTCAAAACCAAGTCAGGCAAGACGATCCGGCTCCAGAATATCCTCGATGAGGCGCGCGAACGCGCCTTTGCCGTCGTCACCAAAAAGAACAGTGCACTGCCGGAGGACGAGCGGCGCACCATCGCGGAGGCGGTCGGGATCGGTGCAGTCAAATACGCCGACCTTTCGAGCAACCGCACGCAGGACTACGTCTTCGACTGGGAGCGCATGCTCAGCTTCGACGGCAACACTGCCCCCTACCTACTCTACGCCGTGGCACGAATCAACAGCATCTTCCGCAAGGCCGGCGTCGAACCCCAGGCACCCATCAAAGGGGCCAGCCCGCTCGAAACCGAAACGGAGCATGCCCTGGCCCGCAAACTTATGGGGTTCGTCAATGCGCTCGAACTCACGCTCAACGACCTGCGCCCGCACTTCCTCTGCACCTATCTCTACGAACTCGCCAGTGCCTACAGCAGCTTCAACAACGCCGACCGCGTCCTCGTGGACGAGGCAGACGTCAAAGCCCGCCGCCTCCTGCTCTGCGCCCGCACCCGCACCGTCCTAAAGACCGGCCTCGAACTGCTGGGCATCCAGACGCTGGAGCAGATGTGATCACGAGGCGTAACGCGATCCTATTGAATTAGGACGTGCACCCTGATTTGTGCCTCTACTCGAAGCGCTCTCGCCGCTCGAAAGATTGATGTCGGCACTTGGCACTTGAGAAAGTGCGCAAAAGAAAACTCAACCAAAAATAGATCTTCGCAGAGGAGAGACGACCCACAAGTCCCCCCAATCCCCACCTTTCGCCGGTCGAATCTTAGGCGGGTATTTCCGCGCCCGATCCACCTGCCACTGGTTCGCCAGGCCCCGCACAAATTCCGCCGAACCCAAAATCGCACCATCCGTAAAATAGCGCACTCGACAGCGCAGCATGGTCGCCCGCGGAAGCACGGCACCCTCCTGTTCCAGCACCTTGAGCGCCTTCTTGCGATCCGTCTCCGACAGCCCGGCTTCCCCCGCCCACTTGCCGAAAATTAGCTCCCGGTGCATCTGCAAAGCCTCTGCGACCGACAGCTTTTCACGCGTCCCACCATCCGCATAAGCGCCCCAAATGTGGCGTATCCCTCTCAACGCAGCCTGCCCGCCGGAGCCGGTCGAGATGATCGAATGAGCGACCGCCTCCGCGTAGCCACAAAAACGGTAATCCTTAGGATCCGCCACAATTCCCGCACGCACCGGGTTCAAGTCGATATAGGCCGCCATCGTTTGCAGAGGATTGCCTTTACCCTCCACAAGCACACTCTTAAAACGCTCCATCCAGAGCGTTCCCCGGCGGTCTCCATGATTACGATTATACCAAATGGAAAAGCGCTGTTTCACCGTTTTCATAAACTCCGAAAGGTCATGCATCCGCGCCAGCAAGCGCTCCCGGATCGCCACCGCATCTTTATCCCCCTCCCGCAGAGCCTTTTCCAGCCGCGCAAACTCAGCCGTCTGGTATTTTGTCGGTTTCGGGTAGAGCACCCTGAAACGCCGCAGCAATTCCGCATCAGGAACCACCCCCTTCTCAGGCACCCGGACCAAAACATGGAAGTGGTTCGACATCACACAGTAAGTCAGAATCTCCACCCCACAAAAGTCCGCCACCTGCCAAAGCATCTTCCGCAAGACCTCCTTTTCCCGATCGCCTAACAAACGCTGACCACCCACCACCCGACTCATCGCATGGTAGGTAGCCGACACCCCCACCAACTTGGTTCGCCTCCTAGAACTCATTCCACACAGAAATACCAACCCAAAAAAGGCCGTCAATCCTAAATTTTATACACAGTCTATAAAATATTATTAAAGAAGTGCAACTTTCATATTGGGTCGTGACACTTCGAAGCAGAGGTATCCCTATAGCTGGCTCTCGGCGGGGATCCGGTAGTTTTGTAGGATTCTGCTGGTCACAGCCTCCATGGCCTTCGCATCGAGGACGATATGGCGCACGCCCTCTTCCTGCATGAAGCGGATTCGGTGGAATTCGTCTTCCGGGGTTTTCAGGGCCGCCGCGATGTCGTTGAGATTGTTGATTTCCTGACCATTGATCTCATCCACCAACACGTAGCGCAGGTCCTCGTAGCCGATATTGTAATCGTCCGGCAACACGCCGCTCAAGACCACGAGACCGCTCCGGTCGTCGAACGATTTTTGCTGGCTGTAATAATCGATAAGCGGCGGCTTGTTCTTGCCGAGTGCCTCAAGCAAAGGCCCGTTTAAAGGCTGAAAGACCAAGCCTCCGGCAATAAGATATTGCGGCGGTTGATCGTAGCGGTGCTCCGGGATAAAATCTTTATCAAAGTCCGTGCGCGGGAGCGTGTAGTCCACGCTCTGCGCTTTTCCATCGCGCCAGATTTTAAACGGAATCGACTCACCGGCTGCGTGGGCCCGTGTCGCCAGACTGCTCATAGCGAGCCGGCCGTAATCGGGGTCGACATACTTTCCCTCGCTGTCAATCGGAAACCCGTCGACCTCCAGAATAATATCGCTGATTTGAAGGCCATCATCGGTGAGTCCCTTCGCGGCAATCTCGGTCACCACGACGCCGACATCCCGGCGATCCAGCCCCTTTGAGGCGAGCAAGGCAGGGTTCTTGGCCGGGATGTAATTAAAGTCGAAGTAGCCCAGTCCGGCGTCGTCTTCCCTGCCGCGAAGTTCGATCACTTTTGCAATAAATTCTGCGGGCAGGATGCTAAGCTTATCCTTGGCCGCAGAGGCCGTTAATCCCACCAACTGATCGCCATCAAGAACGACCTCGGACCATCCGGCCGAGTCAATGGTGGACGACACCGTCAGCACCAGATGCCGCAAGTAGCTCATCTTGCTACTCCCACTGTAGAGGCGAATAATTTCAGCCGCCCGTTCTTCGATACGGCCGGCCCGCCAGCGGTAGATCTGGAGGTCGCCACTTTGCGGAATGGTTTGTGCCAGGGCCACCGGATGCATGCCTTTCCAAAACGCCGGTTCAGCCACATCCAGAACCGCAACGTTCGCGTAATAATCGACCCAGACCAACTGGGCGGTGTATTGACGACTCTCGCCGCCTTTTTTTATACGGCAAAGGTATTGGCCGGAAAGGCCGTCTGCTGTGGTGAGAATCCGGTGGGGCCCGATCAGGATGCCGTTTTTGCGAACCTGATCGTTTCGAATGATCCAGGGCGTCCTGTAATCATAAAGCTTCTTCGTCACTTCAATTTCAACGAGTGAAGTTTCCGGATTGAACGAGGCGCCCCCAGCCAGCGGCAAGAGGGCGAGGCAGAAAATAGTGAGTCCAGCGAAGTGCTTCATAGTCGTCTTAAAGTCGTTGAACGGATGGGATGTTATACTGCTGGAGCAACTGCTTCTCCGCAGCCAGAGCATCGGCCCGGTTGAGGGCCTCTTCATCGCCGGATAGAAAGCGAAAGCGGTAAAAATCCCCGCCCGTGCTTTTAATGGCGGCCCTCAAGTCTTCCATAGTAGAGATTTCTTGTCCGTTCAGCTCGGTCAGGATGGATCGGGAACCCACCGCAAAATCAACATTGCTGGGATGTTTGAGAATTTTGGAAAGCACGACAGGCTTCGCTCGGGCCTCGGCCTCGCTGAGACGGTTTCGGTAGATAAGTTCATACAAGGTGTCCGCGCTGACTTTATCGCGCCAGTTACGACCGAGTGAACCCAGGTAGTTGCTACTAAGCTCGGTGAAGACCAGTCCGCCGACAATAATGTAAGGAGGTGGCTCATATTGATTTCCGGTGGTTCGGTCCTCCCGGTTCACATACAGAGGGAGTTCAATCTCCAGCGCCGCCCCGTCTCGCCAAATTTTAAGCGGAATCGACTCACCGTGCTGCACCTCGCTAAAGAGAACCGCGCAATGCACACGGTTGCCGTGGTAGATGACGGTGCCGTCACTCCCAACTTCGTAACCAGAAACTTCCAGCAGGACATCGTTCTCCTGAATCAATTCGTGGGTATCTGGAAAGGGGTGAAACAAGGAGTCAATACGGGCACCGACATTGTCTAGCGGCAGACCCAATGCCTCGCGAAAGGCCGGGTTGGTTAAGTTAACGATGCCAATACCTGCGGCGGGGAAGCCATCGTAAGTCCCATCCTCAATGTCTTTAAGGAAATGGTTTATAATACTGGGTGGAATAAAAAAACCGGCGTTTTCCAGGCCGGGCTGCCCCTGAAACGACACCCCGGCGACCTCCCCATTTTGGATGACTGGGCCGCCACTGTTGCCCGGATTAATCGCCGCATCGGTCTGCACCGCCAGCAGTTGGCGGTTATTGGGCTGGACGTAGCGCTGAATCTCAATCCGCGAGACCACGCCGCTGGTGTAAGAGATCTGGCGACCACCGGCGGGATAGCCATAGGTCGTAACCATCGAACGAACGATTGGCAGATCACCGATCTCCAGTGCCGACACACCTTCAAAGAAGGCGGGGTCTGCCACCCGCAGCACCGCCAGATCACAGTCGTGCCCGATGAATTCAACCGTAGCCTGATACGGCTTGGGGTCCTGATAGCGAAAGACAATCAATTGTTTGGACCAACTGACGACGTGGGCATTCGTCATAATACGCTGCCCATCGATGACGAAGCCGCTCCCCATGCCGCCGCTGACCGGTGAAAAGCGCCACGGCTCGACCCAATCCGGCTGCTGCGTGTAATTGGTAATCTGAACCACGGACTGCTCCGGCCCGCCCGACGCAACATTAATGAACGAAATCGCCAGTAATAAATTTAGAAATGTTTTTTGACGCATGAAGTCTCTTAGATTTGGGCTTTCATAAATAAAACAGTATAAAGCAGGCTATTAGCGATGAGTTAAAGCGTTTTCGGCTGATTCTGACTCATGCAGTGAAGTGCGCCGCCTTCGTGGATAATATCGGAGCAATCGAAGTCGATGACCTCGCGGTCGGGAAAGCAATCGCTCAAAATCTCTAATGCCGCCGAATCCAGTTCTGGTTGCCCGTAAGTGGGCACGAGCACAGCGCCGTTGAGCACAAGATAGTTGAGATAACTGGCGGCAAGCGGCTCGCCGTCATCGTCCGTAAGCGAGGGTAAGGGCAGCTGGACTGAGGCGAAAGGACGACCCTCGGGGGTCCGAAAGTCCTGCAGGCGCTTCATATTTGCCTGCAAGGCATGGAAATTCGGATTTCTATTGTCGGCCGTGTCGGCAATCAGGATGCCATCGCTCTTAAAGAAGCGTGCCAAATTATCGATATGCCCATCGGTATCATCCCCGGCGAGGCCGTCTTTAAGCCAAAGCACTGAATCCACCCCCAGGCCGGAGCAGAGTTGTTCCTCCATAAGTTGAGTCGAAGTTTTGCCGTTGCGGTTGGCATTGAGTAGGACCGCCTCCGTGGTCATAAGCTGGCCAGCCCCGTTGCTTTCGATGGCCCCACCTTCAAGAATAGATTCGAAGGCAAAGCGGCGCAAGCCGAGGCGATCCGCCACCCAGGCCGAAGCCAGGTCATCTTTCTTTTGTTGCGGGAACTTGTTCCCCCAAGCATTAAAGCGCCAGTCGGCGATGCACAGGTTGCTACTGTCTTCGCTGAGCAGAAAAAGCGGACCAAAATCGCGGATCCAGATATCGTCGGTCGCGTAATCGTAAAGCTCGATACCATCCGCCCCACCGACTGAATGGAGCAAGCCAAGCAGTTGCTCCTGACTGTCCGCAGCACAGAGCACACGGACCGCCTGATACTTCGCGGCCAGCACGTAGAGCTCGGCCAGCTGCTTTCTAACTCGCTCCAATCGACCCGGCCAGAGATCCTCCCGGCTAGGCCAGGCAAACCATACCGCCTCCTGCGGTTCCCATTCGGCAGGAAATCGGTAACCCAGCCCCTTCGGTGTCGTTAGTTTCATCGATCAATCAATCATCCGCTGAGTCAGGCCATCAAAACTGTCGATTCGGCGGTCACGAAAAAAGGGCCAGATGCGGCGGGTCGATTCGAGAACCCGCAAATCGCAGTCGGCAAACAAGACTTCATCATCGGCAACAGAGGCCCGAGCCACAACCTGGCCGTAGCAGTCACTCACGAAGGACTGCCCCCAGAACTCGGTCTCGCCTTCCGTGCCGGTGCGGTTGACGGCGGCGACATAGCAGCCATTGGCGACGGCGTGGCCGCGCTGCACGGTCTCCCAGGCGTTGTGCTGAGCAGCACCGAGTTCCGCTTTTTCCTGCGGCAGCCAGCCAATCGCAGTCGGATAAAAAATAATTTCGGCACCGGAAAGGGCCGCCATTCGCGCGGCTTCGGGATACCACTGATCCCAGCAAATAAGGACCGCAATTTTGCCGAATTGTGTCTCCCAGACTTTGTAGCCCAGATCGCCGGGAGTGAAGTAGAACTTTTCCTCAAAACCCGGATCTTGCGGGATGTGCATCTTGCGGTATTTACCGAGATAAGTGCCATCGGCATCAATGACCGCAGCGGTGTTATGATAGACGCCAGATGCACGGCGCTCGAAGAGAGCCGCGATGATGACGATGCCTAACTCGGCAGCCAGAGCGGAAAGGCTTTCCGTAGTCGGGCCGGGCACGGACTCAGCCAAATCAAAGAGTTCCGGGTCCTGCTCGCGGCAAAAATAGGGCAGGTTAAAGAGTTCCTGGGTGCAAACAATCTGAGCCCCACCCTTCGCAGCCTCGCGAATGCGCTCCAGTGTATGCGCAAGATTCGCCTCGGGCGAGCCGTAGTCACGCCCTTGAACGAGTGCAATGCGGACTGAGCCCGTCATTAGTAAACGACCTTGTTCAGTGGGTATTCAACAATGCCCTCGGCCCCGCGGAGCTTTAATTCCGGAATAATTTCCCGGACAACTTTTTCATCGATAATAGTATCGAGCGCGACCCAGTTCTCATCGGTGAGGCGATTGATGGTCGGATTGCGCAATGAGGCCAAATCTTGGAGAACGGCATCCAATTTAGACTTCTCGATGTTCAATTTCA
>Ga0307966_1002664_pt1 | contig 13499 bp, 9 predicted proteins | sample OrgLakmetagen646_FD_203141 | JGI IMG/M metagenome (GOLD analysis project Ga0307966, IMG submission 203141) | Saline water microbial communities from Organic Lake, Antarctica - #646 | ecosystem: Environmental > Aquatic > Non-marine Saline and Alkaline > Saline | place: Antarctica: Organic Lake... | reverse complement strand
CTCATGATTGTGATAGGTATACCAAACTGTATTTTCTTACTTACCAAGTTCCACAGAGAGGTTAAGCTTCACGGTAATAAAACAAAGGCACTATCCAGAGTGGTGCAAAAGGTGGGTAACGCAACATTTCTAACCAATTTTACAACAGCGTTAGGTTTTTCAACCTTTATCTTTACGAATTCCGAGAAATTGGCCGAGTTTGGAACAAGTGCATCCATCAATATCATGATGGTTTTTATCCTTTCAATTTGTATAATCCCCATTGTTTTTTCTTTAGCAAAGCCGCCTAAACCCAGACACCTTAAACATCTCGAAAAAAACTTCTCAAAAGGTGTAGTAGAGAGACTCGTAGTTCTAGCAACTACCAAGCGTAAACAGGTTTATATTTTAACGGTAGTAATTATAGCCCTTTGTGCTTGGGGAGTTTCTAAAATGCAAGCTACCGGTAACCTTACCAGTGACTTGCCTGATTCTGACCCCATTTTAAAAGATCTCGAATTTATTCAAGATAATTTTGGTGGAGCTGTTCCATTCGAACTACTAATTGATTATAAAAGTGATGGACGGAAATTCAATAGTAGTTTATTAGAGAAGATCGAGAGTGTTCAGAAGGTCCTGAAGGAGGATACTGTTTTCAGTAAATCAGTTTCTGCCGTTGACTTTATGAAGTTGATTAATATGGCGTATTACGGAAACAATCCTGATATGTATAAGTTGATTAGTCGAAAAGATATGAGACGTTTAGGGCAATATGTAGATGCCTTTCAGCTGGATATGGCAAGAACGAAAAGGGCATTTCGTCTGAGGGATTCATTGAAAGCAGGAAATACAGAATACGCTGATTCTATTTTATATAGCTATCCCAAAGTCGCACAGGATTTGATTCCAATAAATCTTCCTGAACCATTGGATTCTTTGGATTCAATCGTAAATAAGAAAACCCCGTCAAATGCTGAAATAAGCGATTATTTATCAGGTCCATTTGACGAGGAAGAGGTATTGGAAACAGCCGAAAAATATTTCCCTAATGTAGGTATTGGTTATTCCATGAAAGAACTGGTAGATACCGCAAATACGACAATGCGAATTCGAATGCAGATAGTAGATCTTGGTTCTTATGAGATTGCAGACAAGGTAGATTCACTTTCTAAAAAGATTGATACTATTCTTAATCCAAAGCATGAAGAGGCAATTTCTTTTTATGAAAAAGTAAAGAAGGGCAATACTAATTTCGTAGACTCTATTTTTAAACTCTCGAGTTCATATAGAAATAATTTGACGTATCAACTTGCCAACGGCAATGATTCTCTTCAGTTTCAGTTCGATTTAGACCCAGAGTTATTATCCACTTATTATGACAAACCCGAATTCAATGAAGCATTAAAGTCAGCTATTGAAGAAGAGGAGATAGGATATATTTTTACGGGTACTGCTATCATTGCTGCGGAGGGAACACAGTACCTTGTGAAAAATCTTCTAACAAGTCTGGCAATCGCTATAGGCATGATCGCTGTGATGATGGCACTTCTTTTTGGATCGTGGAGAATGGTTATTATTTCATTGGTGCCTAACTTTATTCCTTTATTATTTACCGCTGGAGTAATGGGATTCTTTGCAATTCCTATTAAGCCATCAACTATACTCGTCTTTAGTATTGCGTTTGGTATTTCGGTCGATGATACGATTCACTTTTTGGCAAAATATCGTCAGGAATTAAAGAATAAAAGCTGGGACCTCCGAACATGTGTGATCAATGCTTTGCGAGAAACAGGATTAAGTATGTTCTATACTTCAATTGTACTCTTCTTTGGATTCTCAATGTTTGCTCTTTCTCAGTTTGGAGGAACGCAGGCACTCGGAATGCTGGTATCACTCACCCTTTTAGTAGCGATGTTGACAAATCTGGTTGTGCTCCCATCACTTTTATTAAGTCTTGAGAAAAGGATTGCGACTAAAGCTTTAAGTGAACCATTCATAAATATTTATGACGAAGAGGTTGATATTGACCTTGAGGAATTAGAGGTTGACCCAAGAACTAAGATCGATCAAAGTGAAGACTAACTTAAATCATTAGAAATGAAAGGAATTATTTTAGCAGGGGGATCAGGAACACGTTTGCATCCACTTACATTGGCCGTTAGTAAACAGTTGATGCCTGTTTATGATAAGCCAATGATATATTACCCACTATCAATCTTAATGAGTGCCGGTATCCAAGAGATTTTGATTATTTCTACACCTCATGACATGCCTCAGTTTAAGAAATTACTTGGTGATGGAAGTCAACTAGGGTGTACATTTGAATATGCAGTGCAAGAAAAACCAAATGGTTTAGCACAAGCCTTTGTGATTGGTGAAAAGTTCATAGGAAATGATAAGGTAGCATTGATACTTGGTGATAATATTTTCTATGGTGTAGGTATGGATGACCTACTTCAAGAGAATAATGATCCTGAGGGAGGAGTTGTTTATGCTTACCATGTTTCCGATCCTAAGCGTTATGGCGTTGTTGAATTCGATGATGATATGAAAGCTATTTCCATTGAAGAAAAGCCGGAAAAGCCCAAATCAAATTATGCAGTTCCGGGTCTTTACTTTTATGATAATGATGTTATTGAGATCGCAAAAAATCTTGCGCCTTCCGCTCGAGGAGAATATGAAATCACTGATGTAAATGCAGAATACTTAAAGAGAAACAACCTCAAAGTAGCCGTTCTAAATAGAGGAACTGCATGGCTAGACACCGGGACATTTCCTTCTTTGATGCAAGCAGGGCAGTTCGTTCAAGTTATAGAGGAAAGACAAGGATTAAAGATCGGCTGTATTGAAGAGATTGCATATCGAAAAGGTTATATAGATAAAGCAGAGTTGAAACAATTAGCAGAACCACTTGTTAAAAGCGGATATGGGGATTACCTATTAAACCTGATAAAATAGTTTCATGCAAGAGCTCGAAGAATATCAATCCATCCTGGAAGAGAAAATAAGTAAACTTGATTTTCCTAAGTCACCTAAGAATCTTTACGACCCACTCCGTTACTTCTTGACTTTAGGAGGAAAAAGGACACGTCCAACCCTAACGATGCTTGGTTGTAGTCTTTTTGGAGAACCGGGAATCAAAGCTATAAATGCTGCCCTAGCGGTTGAGCTTTTTCATAATTTCACATTGATACATGATGATATTATGGATGAAGCCCCCTTGAGAAGAGCGAAGCAGACTGTACATGAAAAATGGAATACTAACGTAGGTATTTTATCGGGTGATGTCTTGTTTGTAGAAGCATATGAACATTTATCACGCCATGAAGTTGATGTACTACCCTCATTATTGAATATCTTCTCAAGAACTGCTAAAGAAGTGTGTGAGGGTCAGCAACTAGATATGGATTTTGAATCTTTGGAGGAAGTGAGCATAGAAGCTTATATTGAAATGATTCGTCTGAAAACATCTGTTTTGTTAGGTGCAGCTTTAGAAATGGGCGCAACTGTTGCAAAAGCTTCTGAAGACGGAAAGAAAGCAATCTATGATTTTGGAGTCAATATAGGCTTAGCTTTTCAAATGCAAGATGACTTATTAGATTTATATGCTGATCCAGACAAATTTGGGAAGCAAGTAGGAGGTGATATTCTAGCAAATAAAAAAACGTATTTATTGCTAAAAGCAAAAGAGCTTGCATCTGCCGATCAGTTGAATGCGCTTAACCACGCTATGAATAATATTCAGGGAGATGAACGTATTGAAAAAGTTAAATTGATCTTTGATGATATAGGCGTTAAGTCTCATGCTGAAGAAGTAAAATCTGAATATTATAACAAGGCATTGAAAAATATGGATGCCATTGATGTTTCTGAAGAAAACAAGGCACCTTTATTGGAATTGGCGAAATTTCTGATGGGACGAGATCACTAAAATATGAAGTATCCTGTTCACTACATTACCGATGATAAAGCACTTGAAAAAGTAGTGAGCCAATTACTGAAGAAGCCATCAATTGCGATTGATCTAGAGTTTGATAAAAATCACTATAGATATGGTTTCAACCTTTGTCTAATGCAGATATTTGATGGTGAGGATTGCTATTTAATTGATCCTTTAGCAGACTTAAATATTGAAAAGATTTATCGTGTAATAGAAAGTGAAGAAATTACGAAGTTGTGCTTTGCATTCAATGAAGATATGCGTCTTCTTTTTCATTTGGGAACAACTCCTAAAGGCATAAAAGATTTAGCGATTGCTAGAATATTGACTGGGAAACAGTCTCTTTCGTTGAGTAATACCTTGATTGATGAGTTAGGGAGAGAACCTCAAGTTAGTCAACAAAAGAGTAACTGGTTTCAACGCCCATTAACAGATGAACAAAAGCATTATGCTGCGCTAGATGTTGTTGACCTTTTCGAGTTACAGCAAGTCTTAGAAGGTCAGTTGGAAAAGCAAAATAGAATGGCTTGGTTTGAACAAGAAATGATTCAATTTGAGACATCCGATTGGGTTGCAGTTCCATTTGAGGTGGTTCCAGAAAAGGATAGAAAAGAATTGTCTTTGCGAGAATGGATGAGGTTTGAAAAACTCATGGAACTAAGGGATGAATTTGCCAAGCAGTTAAATAGACCGGCATTCAAAGTTATTGATAAACAGATCATGAAGGATTTATCGATAAACCCTGATAAAGCTAAGAATTGGTCAACTATCAAACGAGTACATCCAAAATTTAGAAATCAACACGTTCAAGAACGTATTGTTTTAATGATTAGTAAAGTAGAGGATGAGATTAAAAGCCAGAATATTCTAAAGGATGAATCTTCACGTAAATCTATCTCAAAAGAAGAGAGGTTGCAACGAAACCAAGGGCGTAATCGACTAAATCAGTTAAAAGATACATTTTTCAAACCAGTGAAAGAGGAGCTTACAGAGGAGGTAGGTGAGCACTTGAGTAATTACGTTCTGTCCAATAGAAAAATACAGGATTTTGTATTTCAAAATGCTGAACTACTCGCGTATCAGAGAGATCTTCTAATCAAAATAGCTGATTCTAAAGGGTTGAAAACCCCTGAAATGATTTGATACTTCAAATTTCTTATGCTAAAACCCAACCTTTTGCATTCGAATTACGTATATTTGATAGATAAACTGCGAAAATTATGAAGTTTTTTAATACCCTTGTTATTCTTTTAAGTATCGGTTCTTTGGCTTCATGTGTAGAGCATGAAGTAATTCCAGCACCGAAACCTGAAGTAGATTTAAATGCTGCCTTCTCAGGTCAATTGGAGGGAGCTCAATATGAATTGATTCAGGACGTTAATGGTTATTACTGTGATCCAACGCAGGCAAAAGAGATTTTGCCTACACCACAACCATCAACTGTTACTTACTATTCTGCAATTCGTTCTTCTTCTCAACTGGACTTCATCCAGATTGGTTTAGGAAAACTTAGTTTTAATGCGGACAATGATATAGACCCTTCATTAGAACAGTTTACGTCTTTCTTCAACTCTAATACAACTCCAATGTATAGCACTGCTGCTGAGTCTGGTGTAGAGATTATTTTTAGAGATGCACAAGGTAATATTTGGACAAGTATGGAAGTTACAGGAGAACCTCAAGATTTTCAGTTTACTTCTCTAGTCCAAGAAAGTGACGAAGAGGGAGATTATATGAAATTTACGGCAATTTTCAATGTCTCATTATTCGATGATGTTGCTAATCCTACAGATACAATAGTTTTCGAAAATGCATCATTTGAAGGTTATTTCGAAAGATAATTAATATTATATTAGTACGATAAGTTGGTCATTCCCTCAGGGTTTGGCCAATTTTTTTTATATTTAGTTCCACTATATATGAAAAATGGCTGATTCACTCAAAATTGCTATCATTGGTGACTTTAATTTCACTTTCAATGCCCATCATGCAACGAATCTTGCTATTGATCATTCTACGAGTTTATTAGATATCGAGGTCAACTACTATTGGATCCGAGTTCACGAAGCAGCGAATTACAAAGAATCTCAATTCAGTAATTTTGATGGTGTGTGGATCGCTCCTGGTCCTTTTGAAAATCTCTTTTTTCTTAATGGAGTTCTAAATATGGCGCTGAACACGCACGTACCCCTTTTTATAACCGGAGAGGGTTTTAAGGTTTTTTTAGACGTATTGGTCAGATCGTTTAATTTAAACCCAAATCAGGAGAAATTGATCTCTGATAATCTTGCGCCAGAGTCTTCTTTTGAAAAGATTGAAGTCACTCCAGTGTCCAAAGAGCTCAAAAAGCTATACAACGATTTGCCTAGAGTAGAGTTAACATCTTCTCGATACTCTATCTATCCTCAACTAATGCAATATTTAAAAAGGGAATTGATAGATATAGAAGGAGTGAATCAATTCGAAGAACCTGAGGTGATCAGCTTGAAATCAAGACCTTTTTGCGTAGCGTCTATGAGTGTGCCCCAGATTTGTAGCACAAGAGAAATGCCGCATCCACTTGTTAGTGCTTTCCTAAACTTTGCTCAAAATTGGAGTAGCGATTCTAAGCGTTCCAAAACAGGCTAAAACATACCCTCGTCAGTTGTTCTCTCTATTTCCTCGAAACCTTCATCGATGTGTAAATCATTTCCTTCAGCGGCATCAACAGCAAGTTGATCACAACGTTCGTTTTCTGGATGGCCTGAATGACCTTTCACCCACTGATATTTAGGATTGAATTTTCGGTGAAGTGGCAGATATCTCTTCCAAAGATCTACATTTTTCTTTTTCTTGAAACCTTTTTTTTCCCAACTAAATAGCCAGCCTTTTTCTATTGCATCAACTACGTATTTTGAGTCAGAGTAAACAGTTATTGTGTGCTTACTTGTTTTCAAGGCCTCGAGCGCAACAATTACAGCAAGAAGCTCCATGCGATTGTTAGTGGTGTGTCTAAATCCTTGTGAAAGTTCTTTTTCTTTCCCTTGAAAGCGTAAAATAGTTCCATAACCTCCGTTTCCAGGATTTCCCTTCGCAGCACCATCTGTAAAAATTTGAATCGCCATACAACAAAAGTAGTAGAATTTAAATTTTTTTAGAAACGATGGAAACTTTTTTGAACAAAATAGTTTCCATAGTGTTTTTAGTTTATATATTTGCAAAATAAATGGAAAGTAAACAAAGAGAAATAATACAGAAGTCAGCTGATATATTCCTAAAACATGGGATTAAATCAGTAACGATGGATGACCTAGCCAAGGGCTTGGGTGTTTCTAAAAAAACGATCTATAAATATTTTGATGATAAGGATGATCTAATCACTAAAATTCTACTAGCGAAAACAACGAAAGATAGATTGGTTTGTCAGAGTGCTAGAGATGAGTCTCAAAATGCTATTGATGCGTTATTTAAGATCAGTGAATTTGTATCTAATATGTTAAGTAACGTTCACTCGTCTGTTTTCTTTGATCTTCAAAAATACCACCACGATGCTTGGAACGTGATGGAGGAACACAAACATTTTTTCGTCAAATCTCAAATCAAACAAAATGTCGAACGAGGTCAGAAAGAAGGTTTTTATGTAGAATCTCTGAATCCAGAAATTGTTGCTTCCATTTATGTTGCTACCATGGATGGATTGTTTGACGGTCGAACATTCGATATGGATACCCTTAGATTTGGCGAGGTCTTTAATGAGATATTCGCATTTCAGATTCGAGGAATGGCTAGTGAAAAAGGAAGACAATATTTAAAAACTAGAAATAAATAAATGCATTTATGAAACACTTAATTGTAACACTAGGGTTGCTTTGTACTGCATCGTTGTATGCACAAGAGTTTTCTCTTTTTGAGGCGCAAGAGTACGCTCTCGAAAATGCTGAACAGATCGGAATGTCAAGGTTGGATCTTGAGTCTGCAGAAAAGCAAGTTGTAGAAACCCGAGCAATGGGATTGCCCCAGATTAGTTCAGAAATGAATTTTCAAAATTTTCTTAATATCCCAGTTCAAGTTGTTGATGGTGCCTTTATTGGTCAGCCTGGAACGCTTGTCAGTTTTAGAGCGGGTACTGATTTCAACGCCAATGCAGGAATCACGCTAAATCAATTGATTTTTGATGGTTCTTATATTGTCGGACTTCAGGTTTCTAGGTTTTATACGGAATTTGTAGCGTCAAGTATTGAAAAGTCAAAACAAGATGTTCTTGCAGATGTCACTGAGGCATACGAAATGGTCTTAATTAGCACTAAGAATAAGGAGTTCGTTGACACATTGGTAACAGTAACTGAAGATCTTTTAGATAAACAGAATGATCTTTTTGAGCTTGGATTAATTACACAAGAGCAACTGGATCAAACAGAATATTCTTTGTTAACAGTGAAAGCAAATGAAATCGCAGCACAGGTGGCTTTTGAAAATGCACGAACAATGCTGAAAATGACTATGGCTTATCCATTGGGACAAGATATAACATTGACAGAAGATTTGGATCAACTGCTATTAGATCAAATGAGTGATTTATCTGGTTCAATCGAAAATAACTTACAATTAGATCTTCTTCGAAAACAAAAGCAACTTTCGGAATATGATTTAAAGAATAAAAAAATGTCTAATCTGCCGAGTTTAGGTGGTTTCTTTAATCATCAGTACAACTCCTTTCGAAATGAATTTAACTTTTTTGATTCCGATCAAGAATGGTTTTCTCAAACCGTCTGGGGTTTAAGATTGAGTATTCCAATCTTCTCAAGCGGAGAACGTTGGGCAAAGATGCAAAAGGCTAAAATCGCTATCAAACAAGATGAACTTTCTATTCAACAATTAGAAAGAGGATTACAGGCACAAGAAATTCAACTCAAGAATAATTTAAAACAAGCCAGAACGAACCTCGATCTGAAAAAACAGAATGTAGAATTGGCACGAAAAATTTATAATAACTCATTAACAAAGGCAGAAATAGGAAAGGAAAACAGTATCATGGTTACTCAGAAATATAACCAGCTGGTAGGTGCTCAAACCGAATATGTTAGTGCCATGTTGAATGTTTTCAATACTAAGATTCAATTGGATGAATTGTACAATAAACTAATTAGCGAATAAATCGAGACATGAGAAATAGAATTAAAAATACCATATTGATCGCACTAGGTGCGGGAATATTTGTTGCGTGTACGCCTCAAACGAAGTTAGATAAGCTTAAAGAGAAAAGAAAAGAGCTCAAAGCTGAGGTCGCGGAAATAGACGAACAGATTAAGGGGATGGATATCAAGAAAGAGATTATTCTTCCACTCGTTCGCGCTAAAAAGGCGCGGGTAGGTTCTTTTATTCACCAAGTCAATGTTCAGGGAGAGGTAAGTTCAGACCGAACGGTAATGATAAACGCTGAAGCCAATGGAATAATTGAGTCTATAAAAGTTCGTGAAGGACAAAAAGTAAATAAAGGTCAGGTTTTGGCAGAAATTGATACTGAAATTCTAGCGTCCAATATTGACGAGATTAAAACAAGGTTAGAATTTGCTGAGTACAACTATGAAAAGCAAAAAGAATTAAACGACCGCGGCGTAGGAACAGAATTTGAATTAGAACAGGCGTCAAATCAATTAAAAACGTTAAAGTCCCAGTTGAGCACCTTAAAAACACAGAGATCGAAAGCGATAGTTAAGGCTCCTTTCGCTGGAGTTGTTGATGAGATTTTGACAAATGAAGGAGAAATGACGGGAATGCAATCGCCACTTTTAAGGCTTGTTAATAATAAGGAGGTTGAAGTTACTGCAGATATCTCTGAACACTATTACACTAAGATTAACGTAGGGACAAATGCTAAAGCATACTTCCCTACGTTAAAAGATACAATAGACTTAAAAATCAATTCTCTTGGTAACTTTATTCACCCAACAAATAGAACGTTTCGTGTTAAAGCAAGAATCAATGACAATGAAAGACTATTGCCGAACATGTTGGCAGATCTTTACATTACAGATCTTAGATTAGATTCAACATTAGTAGTTCCAGCCAAAGGTTTATTGAAATCTCAAAAGAACGAGGACTACATATTTGTTCTAGAGAAAAAAGGAGAAAATTACAAAACGAAGCAGGTTTACGTTGAGATTATTAGTCGCTACAAAGGAGAAGCAGCGATCAAAGTAATTGGAGGTAAAGTATCCGCAGGCGACATGATCGTTGTCGAAGGAGGTAGAGGAATCACAGACGAGGATATCGTTAACACACTTTAATAGGAGACTATGTCAGATAATAATAACACGAAGATTTTTGGGCTTTCGAATTGGTCTGTAAAGAACTCGAAGACAGTCTTTCTGATCATTGCAATTCTTTTTTTAGGAGGTATTGCTTCGTATCAGTCGATGCCAAAAGAGAACTTTCCGGAATTACAGATTCCTGAGATCTATGTTGGAATTGCTAAACCAGGATCCTCTCCGGCTTATATGTCAGATAAGATTGCAGAAGCAATTGAAAAGGAGGTTTCTTCCATAAAAATGGTTGATGAGATCAATGCTACTTCACAACATGGTTATGCCACGATAAGAATTAAATTCGATTTTGATATCGATGTCAATGAAGCTTTAACTAAGGTTAAAGATGCTGTCGATCAAGCACGCTCTGAATCAGACTTTCCAGAACTTCCTGTTGAACCAAATATTTTTGAGGTAAATCCTAGTGATTTCCCTATCATGAATATTAACCTAAGTGGTGCGGGCTCAAAGGTGCTTAAGGAAATAGGTGAAGACCTTAAAGAGACGATTGAAGACCTACCAGAGATTAATGAAGTAAATATCAGAGGAGTTCAAGAGGAAGAGATGCGTGTTGATGTCGATCGCCTCAAAGCTGAAGCGGTAAGAGTATCAATAACGGATATCGAAAATGCAATTAAGGCTGAGCACAATACTATTTCAGGTGGTGAGATTTTGATGGATGGTTTGAGAAAAACCATAATGATTGATGGCGAATTTGAGAATGCTGAAGAATTGGGCAATATTATCGTGAAGCAGGAGGATTATATGCCTGTCAAATTAAAAGACATTGCAGAGGTCTATTTTGGAGATGGAGATACAACATCTTACGCCCGTGAATTTGGAGAACCAGTTGTAATGCTTGACATCATCAAGCAAGGTGGTAAAAACTTATTAGTTGCAGCTGATAAAATCGATAAAATTGTAGATGATGCCAAGGAAAATAATGTAATTCCTGCTGGAGTTTCTGTTTCAATTACAAATGATCAGTCTACACAAACGCGAGATATGGTTTCGAACCTGGAAAACTCAATCATTTTCGGGATCATTTTAGTGACTTTGGTACTTCTATTCTTTTTAGGAGCACGAAACGCAATTTTCGTAGGTGTTGCTATTCCATTATCTATGTTGATGTCATTTTTAATACTTGACTCAATGGGTGTGACGTTAAACGTAATGGTTCTCTTCTCACTAGTGCTTGCCCTAGGTATGCTAGTAGATAATGGTATTGTGGTTGTGGAGAATATTTATCGATTGATGGATGAAGAAGGTATGCCTCCAGTTAAGGCTGCTATAGTCGGAGTGAGTGAGGTTGCATGGCCCATTATCGCTTCAACAGCGACAACATTGGCGGCGTTTGTTCCACTTGCGTTATGGCCGGGTATTTTTGGTGAATTCATGAAGTACTTGCCTATAACGTTGATGATCGTTTTAGGATCTTCATTGTTCGTAGCATTAGTAATTAACCCTACATTAACTGCTCTCTACATGAAGGTGCAAGGAGGTAGCAAACCTAAAAAGGGAAGGTCTATCTTATATGCTTTAGTATTCATTATTATTGGGGTGTTGTTTGTTGTGTTAGATGTTGTCACTTTTGGAAATGTACTAGCTTTAATAGGGCTTATTTCACTTGCTAACATTTTCTTATTCAATCCTGGTACAGAGTACTTCCAAAAGAGACTTTTACCAATTTTAGAGAGATTTTATAAGCGTTTTTTGACTTTTGCATTGAGAGGAAGAAGACCGATTTATTTTATCATCGGTACTTTTCTTATGTTAGTGATGTCAATTGTATTGGTTAATGTTTTTCAGCCAAAAGTGGAGTTTTTCCCTCCTAACCAACCGAAATATGTAAACATTTTTGTTACTCACCCTATTGGGACAGACATCAAGGAAACCAATAAATCTACATTGATTCTCGAGGAAAGGGTAAATGAAATTTTGAAACCCTACTTGGACGATACTGTTGGCCAAACCAAAGATGAGTGGATCATTCAGTCTATTATTTCTCAAGTAGGAAAAGGAACGGGTGACCCTTCTCAAGGGCCTGGTATGGGAGATAGTCCCCACAAAGCGAGAATAACAGTAAACTTTGCTGAATTTGAATATAGAGACTCTGTGAATACAACAAGTTATTTACTGCGTAAATTACAAGAAGAATTAAAAGGTACTTTACCTGCTGATGTTCAATTGTCTATTCAGAAAAATTCAATGGGACCACCGCAACAGCCACCTGTTAATATCGAATTGACAAACGTTGGTAATCCAGATTATAAAGGACTTATTCTAACTGCTACAGAGATAAAAACATTTCTAGATAGACAGAAAGTTCAAGGTGTAGATGAACTGAAACTAAATGTTGAGGCGACGCGACCTGAAATCCCCATTGAAGTTGATAGAAGTCAAGCGAGAAGATTAAATACTTCTACGAGTCAGGTCGGTATGGCTATTCGGAAAGCACTTCTTGGTCAGGATGTAGCTACATATACTAAGAATGAAGAGAATTACGATATGGTAATTCGATTCAAACAGCAGGACCGTTACAATTTAGATGCGCTTCTAGATCAAAAACTAATGTTCAGAAACAATAAAGGTAAGTTGCTCAATATTCCTATCCGAAGTGTGATTAAGGATCCAGAAGAAAATATTTCTTACACTGGTGTAGTTAGAAAAGATCAAACACCTATGGTAGTTATAACTTCTGATGTTTCTGAAGGATATAATGCCAATGAGGTAGTTGCAGAACTGAAAGAGAAAATGCTTGATTATTCAGCCTCTGGAGAAGTGCCGGATAACGTGAATTACAAATTTACTGGACAACAAGAAGAACAAGCCAAAGAAATGGCCTTTTTAAGCCGTGCCTTATTGATAGCAGTTTTCTTAATTTTATTGATTATTGTTACACAGTTTAATTCCTACTCAACACCTTCGATCATCTTATTTGCGGTTGTTCTTTCGTTAATTGGAGTTTTCTTAGGCTTGATCATAAGCGGTCAAACCTTCGTTATTATCATGACTATGATTGGTATAATATCCCTTGCTGGTGTAGTAGTGAATAATGCGATTGTTTTAATTGATTATACGAATTTGATTCGTCAGGATAAGCGTAAAGAATTAGATTTAAAAGAAGATGAACAGCTCTCTGATGAAGAGGTACTGAACGCGACAATACGAGGTGGAGAAGTGCGCTTACGTCCAGTATTATTAACTGCAATTACAACAGTTCTTGGATTAATTCCACTGGCAGTTGGTCTAAATATCGATTTTATTGGATTAATTACTGAGTACGATGCGAATAT
>Ga0307966_1002663_pt1 | contig 13503 bp, 9 predicted proteins | sample OrgLakmetagen646_FD_203141 | JGI IMG/M metagenome (GOLD analysis project Ga0307966, IMG submission 203141) | Saline water microbial communities from Organic Lake, Antarctica - #646 | ecosystem: Environmental > Aquatic > Non-marine Saline and Alkaline > Saline | place: Antarctica: Organic Lake... | reverse complement strand
CCCGGTGGTAACAAGGTGTGCTGTAAGTGGTCTGGCCTGTCGCTGAAGTGTGTGGGGTCCATGTTGAGCGGCGTGATGCTCATCAGGCTGTGGGCAAGGTCAGCGCTGCTGCTGATGCTGGTAGTTGCAGCACCAGTCGTGCGAAAAGATTGGCCATGGGGCTGACCATTTCCAGACACGAGGGCTTGCAGCGCGTCAAGTTGTTGCTTAGAGAAAGAAGGGGGGGGGCGTCGTGAGGAGAAGAGCTGGTTGGCAGCCCCGAAATGACGCCTTGCTGCTGCTGCTGTTGCGGCTGCTGTTGCTGCTGTTGCTGCTGCTGTTGCTGCTGATGCAGCTGCTGTGTGGCAGCCGCAAAGAGGGCAGCCGAAAATTCAGGGGAGAGGAGAGGGGGTTGTGGCTGGGGGGGCAACTTGAGCTACAGCTGCAACAGCAAGCAAAGGAGATCATCAGACAAGGGTGTATTTTCAAACAATTCATACTATCAAGAGTTCTTTATATTCATAAGTTCTTTTATGCATCCTCACAATTCTCACAATTCTTAATAAGGAGACAGGGACACAGGCAACTGCCAAAGGTTTAGAACGATATCTTCAGCTGTCGTTACCCACACAAAACCATTTCGTGAAACAGAATGTTAGCCATTAAGTCAAACACCTCCGTACACGTGCGTTGGTAATCCCCACCCCCCCTCCCCCAAAAATAGACATCCTACCAGATCCTGATCCTAAAGTGAATGAAGCAAATATATTTGTTTATATACAAACTTATAGCATCTAACGAAAAATGAAGCCCTCTTCTGAGCTTTAAGACACTCATAATCTTGCCATCTATGCACGTGATGCATTTTGCATAAGTAGCGAGTGGTGAGACATTTTTGTCGCGTAGCGGCTGTCGTTTGCATAACGGAGACGGTGTGTGGTTTCTTTGGATCCCCAAAATTTCCGCCTGAACCTTTTTCCTTCGGGCTCCTCCCTTGCCTTCTTTTTACGTCCAACCTGTTTTGCTACTTGCCTTCTTTTTCCTAATCCATGTTTACACTATTTGCGCTCTTTTCATTTTCTTCCAGCGTAGTAGGAAATTTGCTATCACCCCTTAATCTGTGTAATACCCTCAAAATCAAATAAGGAGAGGAGTCATTTTGGTGCTGAGTTCAGCTTATTACACTTAAACTCGAGATCTTTGATATTAAAGTGAACCAAGTGACGCTACAGTTCTGTATTATTTCTTCATAGCATGTTCTTGCTTGGTCAACACAACTGCTCTCCCTTTTTCGCTTGAAGTTATAACATTCGCTGCCATTAGACTATGCAAACGAAAAAAAATCTCAGTTTCTGGCCAAGATATGTTTGCCTAAAATTGTCATGGGCTCGCCAAGGTCTTAATTGAAATAAAAACAATCGACAGTCTTCCTGTAACAAAGCAAAACCAAACAGCAGACATGCATGCGCTCATGAATAGACAACAGAACATGCTCTAATCACAAATCCACAAATTTCTTTTTACACACAACGAAATAAGTGCATTGATGATGATAAGCGTGTGAACAAATGATGCAGACCAACCTGCCAACACAGCAACACCTCTGCTGCGCTCGTATAATTGTTCCCTATGCTATATGTACATATGAAAAAGGCTCCAGGACAAACATTTAGCAGCACTAAATGTTTACCGAACGTTTGTCTCTGTGATACTATGATACTACAGGCCTGATCCGAGATACTCAGCCTGCAGAGGAATGGACGCCATCCCCAAATTATGATACCTGCAAATATGAAAGATGCAGCCAACATGGTTTGTAATGTTTCTTGTTTGATGTAAATTGCCTGAAGTCGACAACAAAAAATAATCAGTAGCTGACAAGCCATGATACGGGGAGGGACAAATTATGTGTGCGTAGACAGGCTGGCGTAGAGCATTTCTTGTGCAGGGTGAAGGGGGGGTGGAGCAAGGCAATCAAGAAAGAAGTGATGTAAAAAATATGGGTATGCTGCTGAGCAAATCTTGGCAGGGTGAACGGGAGAGAGGGGGGGGGGCCAGGGCAAGCAAGCAAATTACGCGCTAATACCTACAATTTTTTAAACAAAATCATCAAACAAGAGGAATTCCAGCCCGTCAATAGCTGTTTTGATTATGCTTTGCTGAGCACGCATGCCAATTTACTCCTGCTCTGGAGCGGCGTGCAAGCTCAGCGTTTTATACATCTAGCGGCGTGCAAGCTCAGCGTTCTATACAGATTTCTGCCGCGCGCGGGTGATTGCTGTTAGGCAGAGGCGTGCAAGCTCAAATGGTCGGAGGTTGCGGACGGGCTTTGGACATGTAAATTGAAGCCAAAGAAGTAAGGAGCAACCTCAACCAAAAGCAAAGCAAACCCGTTACTTCACCCCGCAAGTTCAAGTTCGCGTTCTCGTGGGTTTGAGTGGCGGGCTCATATGTAGCAATTGTGGGCAATACACCCATGTATTAATATATCACCGGGGCACTTTTCAGCACGTCCTTGTATTCATCTGTGAGTTGCGCTTGCACGCTTCATGTCGGGTTCCACGCCATGGCAGACGTAATCCTGGGGATTACCATATTACAATTTCTAGCTGGGCCGGTTCATGCCTTGCTTTGCTGGTGCGGATCCAAGTTGGGCTGAGGAGCCCCAGAATATTTGTTGTTCCGACGGACTTGGCTTAAGGAATTGCTGAACAAGATGCTGCAATTAGATGCTCTAAATAATGTTTGTGACAACACTTGTACTCTACCTTTCAAAAGGATTTGAGCCCATAGCAAGGGAAGACCTGCCCAGAGCAGAAGACGCAAGCCTGCTTGCTCCCGCTTGGCCCTTTCCTCTTCCCCCCCCAGGACCTCTTCCTCCAGCCCCGAGCATGAGGCGGCTCAATAACGATCCCTGCGGCACAAAATTCACAGGGTTAAATAGCATATAATTCTTGCTTGCCTAACATTTTCAGACTGAACTTTGTCATCGCATGGCATGGTCTTCCCTTCACTTGCAGGCTTGTATGCAGTCCTATTTCAATCAAATTACGCATCCACGAAGTGAACACAATATATAGTATGCCCCAAAAGGAATTAAAAATGGTAAGCATGAGCACGAGCAGAAACCCTGCCTTCATGTACGCTGATTCATCTCAGCAGACTCTTCTGCGTTTTTCAATTGCTACTATCCAGTATGAAAAAGGAAATCATCGGAGCAGGAAAAAGGTTGTAATGGGTCTGCACTACGTGACGAATGGAGTCACGCGGCTTTCCACCAAATCAGGCAGATGCACTTAAAAGACAGAGGCAAGGCATAATAAGACAGAGGCAAGGAGTAGAATGGGCAAAACCTGCTGCATCAATAGGAAAACACAGCTACGACGATTGAAGGCCAAAACCGAGAAACGCACTCACCTGTCGGTGAGTTGACCTGTCTAACCCAGGGTGCGGCTGCTCCTCCTGACACTCCCCACCCATCCTGCGTAATAGGCCATCTGGGTGCAAGCGCGAATGCGCGGTGAGCAGAGGATTTCCAAGGTACTGGACATGCCGTTGCTGAATTTCTTTTGCCCCAATCCCGACACACGCGCCACAGCAGGGGCAGGTGGAGTGCGAGCACAGGGGACATGGCTGCTGCTGCTGCTGCTGCTGCTGCTGCTGCGACTGCTGAAAGCGGGGGGGTGGAGTGTCAAGTCTTGAAGTAGCTGGTCCCAAAGCATTGCGATAAGCAGTACCAGAACTATTTCCCTCAGGCGGAAGAGGCGGCGCAGGGGGGGCAGGTTGGCCCTCAGTAATGGGGTAGAAGGCCTCACCATGAAGCTCCCGGTGCAAACCTTGTGCAGCCACTTGGCTATTGAACGGCGTGTTGGTGAACAAGTGGGTGTTGGGGGTGGCTGCTGATGAAGGATCAGGTGAAAAGGAAGGAGGGGCTGCTTTAGTTGTGGGGTCCTCATGAAGAGCACAAGGGGCAGGAAATGATGCGGGAGGGCCCGCTGAGGGTAGCCTCCTGCTGCTTAACAAGTTGGTTCCAGCATCTGTTAAGGGGGTTGTAGTTAGATGGCTTGTGGGTGGGGCGGAGCTAATGCGATGGTGGTGGGACATTTGCCGTGGGTGAAATTGTCGCTGCAACATACTTTGGTAACCGGTAACAAGGCTCTGCCTTCCCTTTCCTCCTGGTTGCTGCTGAAGATCCTCAGTTGCAGCACCTGCCTCAGCTTCCTTCTTCCCCTGAGTTTCCCCTTGCATTGTAGGGTCCAGCTTGTGCACGACGGGATCAGAGCAGCGGCTGAGGGAATGGGAGTAGGAGGCTGCAGGAGGGGAAAAGGTCTTACTCAGGTTGAAGGGAGTTGATGTTGCTGCCATGCTGCTCCCAAAACTTGCTGGCTTCTTTTGGCTGTCCGGTCTGTAAGATAAAAGGTATATGCTTGCCATATGAGCAACTGTTATAAAAAAGACATTCTACCTTGTAAAACGAGATGTAGTTGCAAACACAATGTTTCCTCCAACAACAACATCCAGTTCAAAACATAGCTGGGGGAATATGTGTCATTCCTTTATTTTCAGCAAAACGTGAAGTGCAGACCTGTTATTGTCTTGGTCCATACAAACTGAAGCGTCGGGGCCGAGCACATTGAAAGGAAGCCATGGGTGTACTGTACACACCTGTGGTGCAACATAGGCAATGAGGCACAAAGCATTAGCCAAAGGGTGTCTACAAAGTGTAAGCACAAAAGCATAAGCTGCATCTGAAACACCACATGCTGATGTACTTATGGATCAGCGCAGGCTTATACTGGTAAATAGATGAATGATATGAATGACGTAGAAAACCGAACAATGTCGATTACTGCCTAGAAGTACTATTCTGCAAAAATCGTATGACCTCATGGTCAATGCAGCATATAATACGCTGCTTACGTTATGCGGCACTAGTACTCACATTTGATGATCATGATAGGCCTCAAAAACACACTTGTGATGTCATCACTCACCTCAGCCAGCACCCCAAGAATATGCGCAAGCTCCCCATTTTCGACTTCAGCATGGAGTAAGTCTGCTATTAGATCATCAACCTGTGAGGAAGTAGAATAAATGGTCCTAGTCCTTTAAGTAGCAGGAAATGGCTGTAATGGCGGGCAGCGGCTCAAGGATGCACACTCAGCCTGCGGCTGCATTATGCACGTCCAGCAGAATGAGCACTGACACAGTGAATGCAAATCTGTATTGCAAGCTGGCTTCGACGGAACAGAGCACACACACCTTTTTTGTGTCTATTAGGTAGGACGCCTAGGTAGGACGCAGTCTTTTTTGTGTCGAGATAGGACGCACCTTTTTTGTGTCTAGGTAGGACGCCTCAAGGGAAGGCCGCATGAGTTCAGACAGCTGCAACAGGCACGAGCAACGCAAAAAGCTGATAGCCAAGGGTTTCAGAGGCAGCAGGCGGTGCAGGGGACTTAAGCAACTAGGAGGAAGAGGAATATAGCTGGGAAAAATCCTGCCATTTCAAGGTGAAGGACCACTGCAAATCAAAGGGTACATCATCACACCACACCTCACAGAAATCGTTGTCAGCGCGCTCTTCGCCAGCCAAATCCCTAAAAGGTGTGGAGCAGGGTACAACGCCGCAGGTGAGCAACACGTAGCAAACTGACCATGAGAAATCAGCAAGCTCTTCAGACTCCATTGTTTATATTGTGAGATGACGGTGAATTATTTACAAGGATCAGTCGCATCTGCTAAGAGAGAAACTAGGGTCCTCACAACTGCCCAGACTAGAAGGAAAAATGCAAACTTGTATAAAGAAGGAAGAGCAGTTGTGCGGACCAAGGAAATAAAGATAGGGGAAATCAAGAGGAACACAGATAAAAAGTAAGAGTGATATGAGTGGTACACTTTGCTTCACTCTAAGAACTGGAGTTCAAGTGAACACACTGAACTTAGTAGGCCCCAAAACCTCTGGGATTCCTTCCGTACCTGCAAAGCCTGTCCCTGGAATAGAAGAGCGTCTTCACCTGCAAAAATTTGACAGTGATGTGCAGTTAAAGATCATGGAATGCTGCCAAAAGGAGGACGCAGCCAGGAGGCGCGCGCCTTTTGTTTTTGGACAGGCACGTATAAATTTTGGGGTGGACAATCCTGAGGGACAACCCACCCCCAAAAAACCCCTTCCAGTGCTCCCACCCAGACAAATGGGGTACCAATCTGCTCCTCTTTGAATTCTGCATCCATCTGCATACTCATCAAGATCTGAAACATAAGTTTTGCAAAGTTATGGGGCAAAAACTGAGATACGGGCGCCCGTGCACACATGATCTACCAGGCACTCAAAACTGGCTTGCACAGCCCCACATTGCTTCCATTCCTTCAGAATTCCACTATCTTATGCTCGAACAATTCTGGAAGTTTGGAGTGAACTGCTGCTCCATTGGCTTGACTCACCCCACAGTCTGCACCCGAACGCGTGTGCCTCTGACTTTTGGACATGCCCACAGACCCCCCCTTTTGCCCAATTTGCTCAAAAAAATGCCAATTGACTGGGCTTGAGCTAAGGATTCCGAGAATATATTTTAAAACTCGGTGAAAGTGGTCTAGAAAAAACTGGAACCCCCCCCAAACTAAACCACGTCGCCCCCCCCCCCCCTCTGGATTTAACTCATATGTATACTCATCGATAGCTCTTGACGTCAGGATTCCAAAAACATTATTAAAAATCGATTTGACACATGCCGTCCAAACGTTACACTTCCTGATGCCTCCACAAGAAGAGTGTTCTGTATAGCTGCAACCTTGCTTCAGCAGTCACACAGCAAACGACAAAAAACACGTTTGCACTTACCTTGATTTCGGGGAACATGCGTAGCAGTGGTAGCAAGTCCCTAATATGTAACTCCCATGCTTGGACGTGCTCAATTGCTCGGTACCTGGTGATATGGATGTATGCCAAGTGGATGCCTATTTACTTATGCGCAATGCGTAGAACGAAACACAAGGGACTTGAGATACCACCATGAACCGTGTAATTGCAGTCCAAGCAAAGGTTAAAAGAAATCTTACTGTCGTGTTGTTCTAACGTATAGTGAAAGAGGCTTACGTCCAAAGGTGATTCTTGCACAATTCAATGTCGTCCGCCAAAATGACACTCTCAGCAAGAAGGCATGGAACGTGCACGAGCCGGACCTGCAACGCGTAAAAGGATAAAAGCAGTTGACAGAGCAAATGGGTTCGCAAAATGTCACAAGAAGTACCCCTGCTTAAGGTGCGGTTAGACCTTTGCATAAAAGGCGAAATGTGTTATAGAGAGCGGTTTGCAGAGCTTTAAAATAGGCAAGATGCGTGAACTCACAGGGGCAGGGGGAGGCCCAAAGCCCTGCCTGTGCATTTCTTGCTCTTCAGAGTCTAGACCCTCAGCCACTTGCTCTCCACCATGTTGTAGTGCCACCTTCCGGGTAAAATGGAACAGACACTGTTTAAAATACATAAGTTGAGAAGAGTACTGACAGGAATAAATCAAGGAGAAGTAGTACAAGCGAAGCAAGGCCGAGATACACAAGACGTGGTCGTAATATGCAAAGTTACAAGTATACAGGAACTTTAACTGCTTGGAATTCACAGCCATGCTTTTAGCAATCCGTCTAGGAATGGAATATGCAGTTCATTCTTATCTGTGACTGTAACTGCAATATTTGGTTCTCAGATAGAATGATCATCAAGGAACCTGACAGGCCCCGGAAGAACAAAAAAAAAACTACAATTTGAAACCCTAAGTGCACTCACTATTAAACCGCGTTCACAAATCCATAAACGAGTGGCCTCGTGACCTTGGACACATATTTCTTGGCCTGTGCGCAGAAGTTTGATGTCCAAGTTGCAAGGCATGAAGCTTGCGGCTGCACCATGCACTGTTACATACGCTCTATTAAAATAACGAACAAGGTTTATAAGGGACCCAAAACTACTGTGGTTATGTATAAAAATGGCGGCAGCTTTGCTATTCCTTACCTGGGTAGAATTGAACTGCAAGCAGATTAAAAAGAGAAGAAATTAGAACAAAGAGAGGGTCAGGGGTTGGTGCTCAATACAGAGCTGCAGTTACAAACCTACCTGGGCGTAACCTTCTTGCTATTGCTCGCTGAAGTCTGTCAGGTAACTGTAAACAAAAATAGGAAGGAAAGGTGAGTCGTGGCTGCATTAGGGTAACACTGTAACAATACTACCTAAACACTATTATGGGAAGTCCCACCACCATAGGAAATGCATGCACTGTGTGTGCCACCTCAAGAGACCAGACACGCACGACCCCCTCCTTTCAATACCTCCTTGCCTTGCAATAAGCAGTTATTGGGAAAGAACAGAGGAATGAAGCAGGTGGCATCGGCACCCAAGCCAGATCACCCAAGCAGTAGCATCAGCACCCAAGCCAGATCACCCAAGCAGGTGGCATTAAAACCCAAGCCAGATCAGATCATACCCCTCACCTGTCCCAAGGGTGGAGCACGTTTAACAAAGGGAAGGGCGATGCGCTCAGTTGCCTGCAAGTTGAAACAACACCATTGTACTTGATTACAACTTAAAGCTGCTTGACTCTTACAAGAAGGTCTTGCTCACTTAGTTCTAGCCCTGTTTCTGTTGCTTTTGCACTCACATTGGCCCTTAAGCTTGAGGGAAGCTCATTCAGGATGTGGGTCTCTGGCCCTGGACCAGCGCGTTGCGCAGCCCAGTGCTCAAAGAAATAAGCCTGAATACAAGCGTTTTAATTGACAACATATCACAGCTGGTATGGTTGAGGCGCAGCAAGCATGATAGCACTGAGACAATCACGAGCTGTGATAAAACCAGTTGGAGATGTCAAGGCAAAGTACCTCGATCTCATTGCGCAATTTCTGGTCCAGTGACAAACCCCGTTTGTTAAGCCAGGTGTCAACCTCTTGCACCTGTAGTACGTGCCAAAACATTGCAGTGTCAAAAGTTGTACCAAGCAACACCGCTCCCAAATATTTTGACCAAGCGGAAAAGGCAGCTTGCTGAGTCAGAATGTGTGTGTATGTATGTGTTTATGAATGTGATTGTGTATGTGTATGTGTGTAACTTGTTTAGATCGTATGTGCGCGTGTCTACGCGCGTGCATGTGTTTGCTCGTGTTCGTGTGTGTGGGCTTGTGTGTTCAAGCAAACGTACCTTTTTGCGATGTGTGTACATGGCATGAGCCGCGGCACTGCAGTTTTAAGTGAGCACATGGGATTTCATAAATTCCATCTGAGTTGCAGCACAAACTTTACTTAGAGGTAGCTATAGTGGTCATACCTGGCTCTTGTCAAAAGGTTGCCAAATGCGCCAATTAGTAGCCCAAAAGAAATCATGCCCAAAATCATCATTATGTTTGACAAGATCTGTTTGACAGATAGGAAAGGCAGTTTTGCAAAGGGCTCGAAGTCGGGAACAATGCACCAGAAACTGTTCTATAGTAACGAAATACGTGCATTGCAAGCACGAACACACAATCTCCATGACTTGCCTTTTCTGTGACATTCTGTGGGGTTCTGGAGAAAGAGGAAAGGAAGGGCAGGAATGAGGCAACAACAGGGAAGGAACGAGGGAAGCGGGGGAAAACGCACAGAGAGCGCTTACATGTCACCGTAGCCTGTGGATGTTGAAGTGGTGATGGCCCAATACAAGGAGGCATACCACCTGTGAGACACGCAAGGAAAGAAGCCCCTCGGACAATGCTACAATTAACTTGTGTTTCATGTGAGTTCAATTTGTTGGCCACCCACTTCCACGTGGTACACTCTACACAGTTCTATGTATGCTGCAAGTTATGAGCCTTGGAGTGTCGCAGTAATGAAGCCAACTCACTGGTAGCCCTGGGATTGGCTCCAAACATCCTCCCACTCAATAACGTCCCTGCCGAGATGAAAAGGACAAAATTCAGTAGGCTCTACTTTCTAGTGTAACAATTGAATTCTGGTAAAATATTCAAGTAGTTAATCAGCCTGCAACATTGCTCTCAGATTGAAATTGCAGCTAGTGATTTGGAGTGATAGTAGTTTCAGCTTTTTGCTTGCAGACAAAAACCTTGGCTCTACATCTAACAGTATCCTGGCGCATTAATATGCTCTGAAGTTTGTCTCTGTAAACTCACAAGCAAACTTCTTAGAAACCATTGCCCACGCACCAGAACACAGTATACTCAGGTGAGTGAAGGTAGGCGGAGAGGATCAGTATGCAAGCCTGAGAGTACAAGAGTGTGTAACTTGGTAAAGCTGTTTATCACAACGACCTTGATTTAAATCTCCTTTTATTTGATCTTCTCTTGATTGATAATCAGAATAAGCTGGATACACATTCATCTAGCTCATCTGTGTGCGCTAAGCCTTACGCACACCTCGAGGTTGATCAGGACAGCCAGGATGTAGACCAGCAACATTAGGTACATGATGGGCACAGAAAGTAAGCCTCCGATTAAGGGGAGGTCCGCAAAACGCCCGCCAGATGAGTCAATCGAGACCATCTGTACAAAACGCATTCAATGGTATAATTAATTGCTGCTCAATGACAAAATGTAACGACACATACATTAAGTCCTTTGTGCTGTAGAATAAAGAGTGAAATTGAGCAGGGACGCACCAGGGCTCTCCTAAATTGCTGGGCTTGTCTCTTTCAATTTTTCTTGTTCACATGTCTTTTTAAGGAACTGGCATAGAGCTGCTTTCTAAAAGATGACTGAAAACTGCCGATGATGTCAAAGGGTAGGCTGAACAGGATACTGTTATATCACTATACGCTAAAACGACCCATGCACAAAAAAGCACGTGGCCAGCACTGAAGCTTACCTTGGATATGGAAAGCATTCGCAGCATGCGCAGCAGCCTTACTAGGCTCACCTGGGGTTTAAAATGTGATGGTCATTCTGTGAATTACTGCTTTGGCCAGGTCAAATGGTCCTGTTGTATCTAACTTGCTCTTTCAGACGTTTCAACAGTTCGGTGAGCTACTAAGGGCGGCGTTGCGAGGGAGCTGGCAGTGCCTGTCCAAAAATAGCATCTTACCAATTGCACCCATGTAGTAGTGCCACCCACAGACCCTTGGTTGTACGGCTGCAACCCCATTATGACCAGCTGCGTAAAAGACAGGTGAAGGGTTCAAAGTTGAAGCGCTTTCCTGCTTGAATTTCACACAAACAAGTCTGGGAGCCTTCGTTGTGCTAGAAGTGTCCCTTTCCTGCTGCTCTGTGCCTCTCTAACTTATTGACATATCATGCCTCATTGGCTTTCGTTACGATCTGACATTGTTTCTGGATGTACTATGCAAGTGGCAACCAGCACATTCAAAATGTTGACGCAAAAACTTTGCTGCTCAGCTATTGCATCAGGTGCAAGTGAAAATGTAAGCCTGGTTTACCGCTTACAAAGCTTGTCGCTGCAGCTAGAGGCGGCAGCATTGATCTACCCATCACCCTGTACCATACCAGATAAATAAACGGAAGGAAGGAAAGGACGTCAAGGAAGCAGCGCCAACTGTAGAAGTAAGCACTTGCAACGTCGAGCCCGTCAAGCAGGACTGATGGTGAAAGCAAACGGGATGATCTTATGTAAGTTACGAAAATGTATACATGCTTGAAGGGATAAACTGCTTTTTTTAGTTGAAAACAGCTGGCAATGATGTGTAGGTTGATTTGTTTCTACCATCTATCTAGCCCAGTAAGGTTGCCAACAAAGTCAACTTCTCACCTATTTTCATGTGCTTGTGCACCACAACGATGCCCAATTGAAACATCAGCAGAAAATTTGCGAGGTAGATACTGCCTGTTTGGTAATGACAAGTAGATATGGTGAAATTCAGATAACAGAATTGGTTGCAATCAGTTGTGAAAAAGATAAACCAAAGAATTGGCGCAAGTAAAACGGCACGTGACTAGTCCTTCTAGCGTTACGGAGCACGATTGCTTAACACAACATGATGGCATAGCACAGTTTTGAGCAATAAGCTCGTAGACCGTAATGAATACGCTACTATGATCAAACAATGTAAGGGGACACGTCTCCAAAAAGTACTTCCGCCGCAACGAATATCTTGTCAAAATTATATATACCTATTCCTTATGCCTATCACCTCCCTCCTGTGTCAAATGAAAAAAATGAAATGTTACCTCCAACAATATCCACTTGTGTGCACGCATCTACGGAGCTGCCGTAGTCTTTGGTGCAAAAAGCAACGCTCGCTGGCACGACAAAGGCTGCGAGGCAGGGGGCGCGTTGTAAGCGCAGATTTGGATGATAGCAAGCAGGGGGAACACTGTAGAGAGAAGGCTTGCGTCTAGGATAGAAATGTTTATACAAAGGGCCACGATCCTTGAAACTGTTCAGCGTCTATCGGTATGTGAAACGTGTGGAGAGAGAATAAGTAGACACCAAAATGTTGCCGCCACTACATACTGAAGACATTGGGCTAAAGAAGGAGTCAGAATTTATACTAGAAAATGTGCAAATCTAGAAAACAATGAATGTTGCATATGTGCACAAATTTGCCACATGTATTGCATAATTGCATATCACATATCACACATAACTTTTATAATATACCGGTAGCGGTAGCCGCAGACTTACTGGAATGACATTGCTGCCTGCAACAAAGAAAGGTGCAGGCATGCAGCGAGGCCAGTACCTGTGTAAATGAGATCCACGGCTAGCATGAACCCACACCATACACGTGCTGGTACAGAGTACGGATTCAGCACCTTCAAGCCAAAAATGGAGCGCCGGACCCTGCAATACATCAAATCCTGCTTTAACTTGCTGAATTGAACCTTCTATTACAGACAATCGACTAAGTCAGGGTTGATACTCTTTCAGGAAGATGCAGCTTGGTACACAGAAAATATAAACAGAACATGACGCCTACGAATATAGCAGTACAGAAAAAAACATTTACACGCAGCATGTACCTTGGCTTATGCTTGGAGCTGAAATATTCCCACTGCTTTGCAGTAGTGCCAACATGCCTCGTCAGCAGCCCTCCCAACCCACGATCGTCTGCGGTCAGTGAGGGGGGTTATTTGCATGTTGCAGTGATGAAGCCTAAAGAGCTTGCTGATTCAGCTGAAAAACCGTGAGCACGCAAGAAGGACATACCCATTACGCACCTGGCCTCACGTAGGTGACAGCATTATTCACAAATGCAGGACGAAAAGAAGGCCTGCTGGAGACTGGGGAGCGCGTGACTTGCTTCGTCCCCTCCCTCCCCAGTTCTCCATTCTTTTCATTGGCTGCACTCTCTAAGTGTGGGGTAAGCGGTAACCATGTGTGTGTGTCTATGTGTGAGTTTATGTGTGCGTGTGTGTTTGTATGTTTGTGTGCGTGCGTGCGTGCGTGCGTGCGTGTGTGTGTGTGTGTGTGTCCGTTTGTGCGTGTGTATGCATGTGTGTGCATGTGTGTGTGTGTGTGTGTGTGTGTGTGTGTGTGTGTGTGTGTGTGTGTGTGTGTGTGTGTGTGTGTGTGTGTGTGTGTGTGTGTGTGTGAGAAAGAG
>Ga0307966_1002658_pt1 | contig 13512 bp, 12 predicted proteins | sample OrgLakmetagen646_FD_203141 | JGI IMG/M metagenome (GOLD analysis project Ga0307966, IMG submission 203141) | Saline water microbial communities from Organic Lake, Antarctica - #646 | ecosystem: Environmental > Aquatic > Non-marine Saline and Alkaline > Saline | place: Antarctica: Organic Lake... | reverse complement strand
ATGTACATATGTGTACATGTGCATGTGTATGTGTGTGTGCGTGCATGTTGTGAGCAAGCGTGCTTGCGGGTAAGTTTCTAAGCACCAATAAGTAGAGAGCATTGTGCGCGTGTGGGTGTGTGTGAGACCGTATAAACGTGTACACATGTGCATATCACATACGCATACATGCATAGCATGTGCATTTATGTGAGCACACCAAACCTTCTCCTCCCCTTACTTGCAGGCGCTCAAGCACAGCTTGCAGTTCTGCTAGCTGTGTGGGACCGCCCATAAGCTGGCCCAGCACGTTGTACAGCGCACCTGTGTTATATACATATATATACAAAGTACAGGCATGCGACTTAATAGTAAGGTGTGTGTGTGTGTTTTGTTGGTTGTGGTGAACATGCACATGGTCCCTGAGCATACGTGTTTTTTTTTTAAGTTTGTTTGGATGTGTGTGCGTGTGTGTGTGCGTGCGTGTGTGTGTGTGTGCATGTGTGTGCACGCGAACAACACAAGAGGCACAGGTATAGGCAAGACCATTGTCACGTGAAGCAACTACACAAATAAACAGGGATGTGTCATACGGCGTATTCGTATATTACGCCGTATCGTATTTAACGCGTATTTTACCGTATTGAACAAATTGGGCCGTATTACACAATTGCAAAATTGCCTTTTTTTGCAAAATTGCCTTTTTTGCCAATTTCTGGCCTTTTATTAAAAGGCATTTAGACAAATTCCGCCCCAGCATCGGCCTTTCAGTGATCTTTCAATGCTATTTTATAATATTATAACAATATATGATATATTAGAAAAGAATTGGAAACATTTTGAGTGATTTTGGCGCAAATTGGGTCCATTTTGGGTCAAAAATCCGAAATTGCTTATAAATACGATTGTATTATACGCATATTCCGTATTTAACGCGCATTTTACCGTATTGAACGTCCCAAATGACCATATGACACATCCCTGCAAATAAATCTGTATCCTGTATACCACAAAAGAAAGCATTTTAGAAAGGTTGTAGGCAAGCAGTGAGAACACCTCAAGTATTGAATATCGACGCGGAAACTATTGCCGAGAAGCTTATATCCAATGTACCTTCAATGATAATCTCCTGCTGCTTTGCCCTTGCACACACAAACCTGCACACCCGTACAATCGACACATCCAAGACAACTCACACGTGAAGGCAACACAAACAAGAAAATGCACGCACTCACATGCACACATGCACATCCTACAAGATGATGCTATCCTTGTGCCCTTGGCCTGCATGCTCACACACGAATACACACACAGCCAATACGCGCAAGCACGCACACGCAAACACGCACGCGCAAACATGCATGCGCAAACACGCACACACAAACACGCACCCTTTGATACAGTGCCCTCTCGTGGCTTTACCCCTGCATGTGCACTGCCGCTCTCGTTGCTCCCGCTGCTTTGCAAGCGTGCCAACTGTGCAGATATGTCGTGGGGCCCAGGGGGTGGTGCTGCTCCTGCTGGCGCTCTAACATGCTCCTTGCTACCTTCCTCACCCTGATTTCCTCCTCCTTTCTCAGACGGTACACCCCCCTTGCCCGCCAAAAGCAGGTGCGGTTTTGCATCATCCATGGCCAGCGTTGAGTGCGCAGGCTCTCCTAGGCCCGTTGCTAACAAGGGGTGTTTGTCAATGACCACGCTCTCTTTAGCACTGGAGCCAGTAGGGGACTGTAACCCTTGCCGCGGTTGTTGCTGCTGCTGCTGCTGCTGCTGCTGCTGCTGCTGTTGTTGTTGTTGTTGTTGTCGTTGTTGTTGCTGCTGTTGTTGTTGTTGTTGTTGCTGTTGTTGCTGTTGTTGTTGTTGTTGTTGTTGTTGTTGTTGTCGTTGTTGTTGTTGTTGTTGTTGTTGTTGTTGTTGTTCTTGTTGTCGTTGTCGTTGTTGTTCTTGTTGTTGCTGCTGTTGTTGTTCTTGTTGTTGCTGCTGTTGTTGTTGCTGTTGTTGTGGCGCTGCTGGAGGGGGCTGGGGAGGAGGCTGGGATGTGCTGGTACTGGGATGTGCACCTTTTACAGTGCAGATGGCCGGCATGTGGGCCTGCTGTTGTGGTGGGGGCTTGGCAGACTTGTTGTTGAAGGAGGAGGATGCTTTGCCTGTTATTAGTGCAGGAGGAAAGGCATGTCATGCAGAAGAAGATGCGTTTTCTGTTGTTGGGGGGACAGTGATTTAAGCGTCATTGCGGTAAAATCCAGTCACGCCTTGGTGGGTTGCAGTGAAGGTGGACAGCAAACGGAGCTAATGCTTGCGCGCTGAGGTGCAGCGGGTCCCACAAAACAAGGACGCTTACAATGGACATCGTTTGTGCTGCTGGAAGCTCGTGGAAGAGCAACAATTGGGGGAGCTCCCTACACCCTTGTTTAGGGGCGCACCAAAAGTACCAAGACACATTTTAGCAGTAATCCTACATCCACACAGCCTACCCCATATCTGGCCCTGGAGAGCAGTCTCATTACTTCCTGTTATGGAGTGTATCATTTTGTCTGCAGTACTGAAGTAGGTCCATCTCCTTATTTGATGCAAGGAGGCATGTTGCTGCCCATGCAGCTTACTTCCTTTCCTGGGGAATCCCAAAAGATAGGATGCAATGTGTGCAGGTAATGATATTGATGTGGTGATGATATGATACATGCAAGCTCTTACCAAACAGAGCGGCAAATGCTCCTCGCCCCCTGCGGCCTTCTTCTTCAGGGGGGGGGCCTTGGAGGGGCTGTTTCTGGGTATTGGAGGAGGATAGATGCTCACCCTATGTGCGTGTGTGCATGTGTGTGTGTGTGTGCTGGTGTGTATGCATGTGTGTCTTTGTACATGCATGTTTGTGCATGCATGTGCGTGTGCTTACTTGGATGCAAAGGGTGAGGATATCAGCACACCAGAGTTTTTTCGGTGGTACACCTGCTGGTTGCAGGCAGTATAAAGGTCTGCACACTTATCTCACATTGTTTGTGTACACTTATCTCCCCACCTGTTGTGCCTCAAACTCTGCAAAAATGCTGCGCCTTTCTAACGAACGCTCAGGGGCAGCCTCCTGGATTTGCGTGTGTGTGTGTGTTGTGTATGTGTGTGTGTGTGTGTGTGTGTGTGTGTGTGTGTGTGAGAGAGAGAGAGAGAATGTGTGTATGTGTGTGCATGTGGGTTTGTGTGTATATATGCGTGCATATGTGTTTGTGTTAATATGTGCGCACGTGTGTGCGTGTGTGCGTAGTATGGGTGTGTGTACGTGCATGCGCTTGCATGTGTGCGTTTGCGCGTACATACATACATACATTTACAAACCCTGCTCCCTGCAGCTGTAATTGCAAATGCACAGAGCACTCTATAAGGTACGTACAAAAGACAACACTGTCACAATTAATTGGACATAAGGCTTACTGCCCTTTTATGCGCCAGGCAAGGACCGGACCAGAAGCCTTCACACACTTTCTTTAACACATGCAGGGTTCGTCAGAGCCACATACACTCTAAATATGACCGCATACATGGAGACCTCCCTGCCGAAAACTCCATACACATAGCAAACATAGCATACATATCTGTGTGTGTGCAAGTCTGTTGGTGTATGCAGTGCATCCCAGCTCCAGCCACGTACCTTTTGCACTGGTGGTGGTGGCTGAGTTGAGGCATCACCCTCTGGTTTTGGTTTGGCTGTGGGGGCCTCTGAATGTGCGGGGGGCACAGCTGCTGAAGCCACCCCTTCACGCACGGATTCCAACAGACCACCCTAGCCAGTCAAAGCGCAGAGTAAGGGGGCACGTTTTAGAGCAAAACACGGTATGTATGCTTGTGTGTATTTATGTGCATGTGTGCGTGCGCCCTTGCACACATGCACATTTGCAGTGACAGAAGCTCTTGTCCAGGGCATTATGATGTGCCTTGCACAATTTTTATGTCCAGTAGTTGCTTGTACAACTTGTTGTTCCTGTTCAAGCTACGATATATGCACAAGTGACATCTTCAGTAAACGTTGACAGAAAGTTACACCCAAGTCAGGCCAAGTCTGCCCAAGTTCTAAAAAAAAGTACAGCAAGTCAGGCCAGCTAACCCTGTGAGAGTTCTTGCCCCAAAGCCAAAAAGTACATTAAAGTATCCAGGACCCTTAACTAGATATATTTAAGCATTCCTGAACACTCAGTTTGTGGCGGGAGGTGCCCAGGTGGTCAGGGTGGAAATCCCTGTCAGAAAGTGGATTTCCAAAAGCTCCCCTCTGGTGCCAGCAACTTACCAGGGGTGTTTGCAACAATATTGCGAACATTTTGGTCAAGGTCCGGGGGTCTGGGGTGAAGGTCCGGTTTTGGACCCCCTTATGGGAGGGAAATTTGAAAAGCTTCAGCCTTTTTCTCTCTGCATGAATCCGAGAACTGATTTTTGCAGCTGATTCTTAGAAACAATTATAACAATAATTATCAATAGCGATTACTGGGCCACAGCCTGTGAGGCCACTAGGTGAGTTGTCATTGAAGATTTTGGATGTTCTTATACTACCAAGAGAGCCTATGCTTCTTTTGTAGGAGGTTGCTAGTGCAAGCTAATGATGGCTTTTGAAAATCTCAGCTGTCACTGCCCACCACGGCCCAACCCCAGCATTCCAGACCATAAAACTTGACAGGGCATGCCTTGGGAGCATACTGAAGGGCTCCCAACGCTCAGGTGGTGGCCAGGAAGCGTGTTTCCGGGGTTTCCAGAAAAGCACCATTTTTGCCCAGCAAACAGGCCCACGCACGAAGTCCTTTAGGGGCAAATTTTACCCCCTTTTTTTGCTTTAATGGGTATGGTTTGACCCTAAACCTATCTGAGAACGAAAGAATTGGTGAAATTCGAACCAAAACCCGCATTCTACACCCATACCACCTTTCTGGCAGGAAAATGGCAAAAATCCAGCCCCCCACTCTCACCCTTGACCCCAAACTCATTAAATTTTTATGCAGAAGTGTTACATATATGTATAGAAACCATTGGGTGACCTCAGATGTGCAATTAGGAAAGGGGCATTAACTCCCCCTTTTTGGGTGGGGCTTGGCTGGGCTGGCAGCAAGCGTATTGATCCTTCCACGCCACCCAACAATGCTTCTTATGTTGAGATTCCTAACCCACAACCACATCCACACCCACACCAACCCACCCACCCACCTGAACACCTAATCACACACAGGCCACAGCAACCACACCTTAGCTCCTAGGGCCACTTCTGGGTGCATTTTGAAAAAGTTGGTCTGCCCGTGGCTAGAGGTGTCCAGCATGAGGCGCTGGATCTTCTGCTGCTTCATGCGCTGCTGCTGCATGTGGTCAAACATCTTGTACCACTTATTGTGACCCAGCTGCTGCATTGCTGCAGTGGCGTTGTCTACGCTGCCGGGCGTGAAGTTGCTGTGGGTGAGGGACGCAGCAGATAAACACAATCAAAACTAATGTGGAATGGGCAAAAGTGGGTGCCGGATGGAGCAGGGGGTGGTGCCTGAGATATAGACCTCAAACTAGTGCTGACACCAGCCACAGCAAACAAGACCACAGAGACCACAGAGACCAGAAAAGGCAGGTGTGTGTATCCAGCAAATTGTCGGCCATGCACCAGATCCACGTTTTTGTGTCAGACAACAAACCTGGGTATTGAGTAGGAAAACCCCATCAGTCTTTCAATCACCATTGTAAAAGTGGAATGATGGTACCGCTTTGCTGCTGTTCCGGACTAGTTTGCTGGCTTCAAATGGCTTGACTTACCAGCAAAGATTCCAATTTGTCAGCACGCTTAGCTGCTGTTGCGGCCTTGTTTGCTGGCTTCAAACGGCTTGACTTACCAGCAGAGATTCCAATTTGTCAGCAACGAGCGGGGTAATCCAGAATTGTCGTATAGGTAGGGACAAAGGGTTTAAAGGATGTTAATTCCCACTGACCAAAGAACAGCCTTGCTTCTTATCCTTCACCACCGGTCACCCGTGGTCATCGCTCGTGTGTGGCAACGCACGCAACATTGCCTTCAAAAACTAGCAAGAGAGACAGCACCTGGAACACGTATATCAGCCTGATCCCCCTGATCAACCAAGCTCTTACTGAGTGTGCAAGGCCACAAGTAACCAGCGCAAATTACATGTGTTGCCCGCTCATGGGGGGCACGCAATCTACCGCTTATCCCTGCCCACTGATCGTTTCCTTCCTTGCTCACCCTCCCTCCTTCCAACACCCTCACACTCGACCATGACCGCCTCAAAGCTGCACACCCTCCCCTGATTCATCTGCCCACACGGCAGCGAGACAGCTGCTTCAGCACAGTCACGAGGTGCACACATTCGACATTTACCTGCTTTGGTGAGGTGATGAGTGCAGCAGTCCTTCATCGTTGGTATCGGTGCTTGAGCTCAAAAAGTTCAGGTTGTGGCCCACACTGGTGTGCCGAAAATCGGGCACGGCCTTCTGAAGGTTGCTGGTCTGGCGAGGCTGGGGACGCACAGACACACAGAGAGCAAACGTATGCGTGCGTGCATGTGTGTTCATCGCTACAATTGAGTTTGTACACGATCATATATGCTTGTGTGAATCATGTGCAGGTGCAGGGTTTTTAACAAGCACTCACACACACCCACACTTGTCCTCATACACACACACACACACACACACACACACACAGCCACCTCAAGCGCAAAGCTGCACCTTGAGGATGTTGACAGCCTCTGAGGACGCATGCACAGTGTGGCTCCTGTCTGGCGGTGCCAGGCCACTGAAGTTGCCGTTGCGTGCACTGCGCTCCCTAAAAGCTGCAGCCAGGGCTCGCAAGTTGCTTTGGCTGTTCAGTGCACTGCATCACAGCAGCAGCAGCACACACACACACGCACACACACACATACACAAATTAGTGAGCTTGGCACATGGTGTCGATACCGCACGCAAGTTGCCATTGCCTTCCTGTCCGTTGCGAGGCAAAAACAAATAAACAACAGGCAAACAGTTATGCTTGTGTACCTATGCGCACGTCATGCACACAAATGCACACACACACACACACACACACACGGGTCAATAGGCTCAGCACATCATCTCACCATAGCCCTGAGCTCCTTTGCTTCACTGAACCCTCACGAGAGTTGAGGCCGCTCAGAGCAGCACTAGAAGGATGGCCACCCATGTGCTGTTGTTGCTGCTGCTGCTGCTGCTGCTTCTGCTGCTGCATGCTGAAGAAGTGGCGCTGCAGCAAGTCGTTTGCTATCATGTCCAGCACGGTGCGCTTGAAAGCTGACTCGGTGCCAAACCGCTGCAGTGTGCAGGGTAGGAAAAAAGGGTCTTTCTTATACAGCTGCACACATGTTACCTTCAGTCCACGTGTTTACACCTCTACACACAAGAATACAATCGGAAGTAAGTTCTAACAGCAATGACCTAGGGTTTTTTATGTATTAGCAGCAAGCTTGATGTATCTACAAGTATAGTATATACATGCCGTGACTCTTGCAACTACGCGGTTTTTGTGAACACAAAAACATTTGAGTTCGATTGCGTTCAAGTTGCATGCATGTTGGCATCCAAGCGCATGAGCTGGTTGCTTTAGAAGGCAGGCATGCTGCACTCATTGTATCTGCACATGCTGGAAGCACAAGCAGTGTGTTGCACTATACTGCCTTGTACCTTCAAAAACATAAACCCTGTGTGTTTGTGTGTGCACCAGCCTCTGTGTGTTCCTTGCAAGCTATGTAGCACGTTGCGTACGTATCATCTTGCAAGCTATGCAGCGGGTTGCACACCTATTACTTACACCAAGTGTGATTTGTTTAATTATGTGCACGTTTGTGTGTGTGTGTGCGCGTGTGTGTGTGTGTATGTGTGTGTGTGTGTGCAAGTGTTTGTGTCCAGTAAATTACGTGTTTATACACAGATGCATGTGCCACATAACGCACCTGTAGCCTCTGTACGATGGTTCCTGCCAGCGGCTTGCCCTCTGTGCGCTGCTTCTTTTTGCCCTGGATCCATGAGTGCTCCAACGCTTGCTGTGCACTCGGCCGCTCCAAAGGGTCCCTGGCAAGGTGCAGTTAGCAGCGTACGCACGAGTGGGTATATGTATAATGTGCGTACTGATTTACTTGTGCATCTTTGGGTGCTCCAACGCTTGCTGTGCACTCTCGGCCGCTCCAAAGGGCCCTGGCAAGGAAAAAAGTTAGCAGTGTATGCACAAGTGGGTATGTGTAAGCTGATGCGTACTTACAAGCAACCTCGATGCTTTGACAAGATATACCTATTAACTTTCTGGGTGAAGCACCTGAGCTTCCTGCTGTATTGAGACAGTCACACTTCACGCTTTTAATTTAATGCGTATTACGTCAGTCAAAGCACTTCCTGTGCAAAGACGCTGTGCATGACCACCTTATCATGGCCAGCAGCCCAGCCCCTCATCCTTCACAAAGGCTTCCTCTGTCCAATCACTTCCATCATCTATTGCACAGAATGACCACCATCCATTGCACAGAATGACCACCATCTATTGCACAGAATGACCACCAGAAGCCCCTTCCTCCTCTTTCTCATACCTCATGGTTCACCACAGGGATGTGTTATACGGTAATTTGGGACGTTCAATACGGTAACATACGCGTTATATACGGAATACGCGTATAATACAATCGTATATTAAAGCAATATTGGGAGTGCCGATTTTCGACCCAAAATGGACCCTATTCGCCCCAAAATCACCCAAAATGTTCCCAATTCTTTTCCAATATAATATTCGTTATTAATATATTATACAATAGCATTGGAAGCTCACTGAAAGGCCGTTGTTGAGGCGGAAATTGCCTAAAAAGGCCAAAAAACGGCAAAAAGCATATTTTGCAATCGTATAATACGGCCCAATTTGATCAATACGGTAAAAAACGCGTTAATTAGGATACGGCGTATTATAGGAATGCGCCGTATGACACATCCCTGGTTCACCATGATGTGCCTGTAGTGAGTGTCCTTATTCGCATCCATCCTTACTTTGTGAGGAGCCTGCGCACTAGCACTTTGCGAGTAGCCTGCGCACTAACACTTTGGCAACCCATTTCACTAGCACCTATCCTTACTTGGTGAGTAGCTTGCGCACAAAGTCCTTTGCACCTTCGGACACATCATCCCAGGACGAGCCATGCAGCTTGGGCTCTTCCGTTAAAATCGATTTCCTGCGTGTGTTCATGAATCATTTATCATTTTACTAGGACTCATGGCTACAACCAAGGAAAAGTCCTACACCTTGGACTCCTCTGCATAACAATGCTGCCATAAAGTTTGCAAGGCAACTAACAAGAGTAGCAGACCAGAGCAAGCGGTCCTCACAGCTTGAGGCAACTCTAACACCTGGCCAGGGATGTGTCATTCAATCATTTGGGACGTTCAATACGGTAAAATACGCGTAAAATACGATTGTACGAATACGCCGTATGACACATCCCTGCACCTGGCTGTCCACCCTACCAGCAGCACGCAGACTGGCGTGCGAGCACGCACCATAACTGAGAGAGGGCCGGGCTGCGCGTGTTTTTCCAGTCGTCAAAAGGGAAACGCGCAGAGAGCAGCTGGTATGCCATCACACCAGCAGCCCACACATCAGAGGCTGGGTAGACCTGCAGGTGTGATAAAAACCACACATATCTAGGGTTGACCAAAATATATATACGGTGTACACACGGTACTTTTGGCAGGGAAATCACTAAATTTACGATGTAGATACACGATTCTGGCCAACCCTACACATCCACTATGTTTAACCATGCAATCTAAAACTCCATACTTATGATCTCGATTATACATATATATACACACATAATCATGTGTATATACATGTATATACATGACCCAGCCCTGTACTTGGGTGATCGTCTAGCATGCAGGCTGGGTAGCGCAGGTCGTCTAGCAGGCAACGACACAGAGCCACTTCATTGATACACACATACATGATGGGTTAATGATATAGGATACATGTGAGAAGGAACACCTAGGTCATCTGCTTACAAAGCCGGCCTTGTTGCGTCAGCTTGTTGCAGCACAAGGATTTTGGCAGCATGTTTGTTACGTGCCCCTGACTCCACAAGAGTGAGGTGCATTTCATTTTATCCAGGAAAGTTGTCCAAACTAAGTGGCAATTCCTTTGCGTCAGCTTTTGCACAGAAAGGCGCTATGCCCAGGTTCACTTGTCTTCAAGCAATGCAGGAGAGAGGAGCCGCACCTCACTGCTGAGGCACTCTGGGGCCATAAAGTGGGGGGTACCCTCCAGGCCAAGGTCACGAACAGGCAGCTTCTGTATGTGTGTATGCGTATGTATGTGTGTGTTTGTGTGTATGTTTGCTACTGTTAAGTTGTACGAGAACAAAAGAGCAGGGGTAAAAACACAACAGGAGCAAAGAAAGTGATACATCGCCTTTCACCTGTTAAAAACCCGCAATTTATGTCTGCGTTAATTGCAGTGCAATAAAAAAAATCCAACTCTCAACTGCACCATGCGAACGCCACAAATAGCTCATCCATCCAGCAAGCAAGGAAGACACGAAAAGCAACTCAATGTTAAGCGTACACTGGCCTTAACCACTCCTGGGCCTGCGTGTTGCAGTAGGCTCACCTTAGGGTCAAAGAATACAGCCAGCCCAAAATCTATAGCAAGCACGGGGGCATCCTCCGCGTTGTGCAGCAGCATAAAGTTGCCTGCGGAAGTATCAGTCACCATTTATTGAATGAAGTTACAACACAAAATAATTTTAGCGGTGTTAGGCAGGGGTAGGTCAAGGTACAACCATAGTCGTTTGGAGTTGTAAAGCTGCTTGGGTGCCAATGAGCATGCAACTCAGCCAAAGCAAACAGAAAACAGGTGCTTTCATGTGCAAAGGGTCCAGACACACTCGTTGTGCTCAACTCGCTCTGCTCACCTGGTTTGATGTCTCTGTGCAGGATCTTGTGGTGATGGCACTGGCTGAGGGTGCGTAGCACAGCCCGCATGTAAGATGCAACCTGTGAATAGCAGAAAGCAAGCGAAGTTCCTAAAGTCCCCTCTTGACCTATTCATCTTGAAAAGGGACACAAGGCTTTGTTTTGTTTCAGTCTTTGACACATTGACTGGACAACAAATTGTCTTATTTCTCGCACACAACCACCAAGTGACAAAACAGTCTTGCAGCTAGCCATGGGCACACATGCAGTTTTATACCGGCACTACAGACGCAGCATTAAGACCTTAGGAAGTGTTATGTGACTTTAATTTGACAGGAGTTAAAGTTTTATATGGCTGCTCAAACTTGCACGGATTCCGAAATCATTAAGCAGCCACTGAAAGCATAATGTAAAGGTGAACTGTGAGTCAAAAGCGGCTATCACCCACCGTGCGTTCAGAGTAATGCCGCTTCCCCACGCCAGCCAGAAGCTCGCCTCCTGTATTCAATAGCGGTTGCATCGGTGAGCATTAAAGTTACGTGCCTAGTTCCCAACCAGCTCGCCCAACACACGCAGGTAAGATTAAGTTGTCTAAGAGTAGGATCTGCAAAGTAATGTCCTGCTCAAGCGTACGTCCTGCCCTATGTTTTCACCTGTGCACTGCTGCATGACGATGTTCACATTTTTCTCGTCCTCAAATACCTCTTCCAGGTGCACCACGTTCAGTGCAGCACGCAGCCGAGCCTGAGAAAGCACAAGCACGTATTTTTTAAAGTGAGCCATGCAGCAAGTATTTAAGTGAAAGCTGCGCAAGCTGCAAGCCAAAGGTTTGCACTGCTCCTGAGAGGGTGTACTATTTGTACGTCAAACAGATGTAACACCCATCACTATCTCCTTTTTCTGGCCACACCACACTACCCTACACAGCCTTGAATGATGCAGAATTAAAAAATATTATTGTATGCTCATAAAAAGAGGAAAAATAAAATCACAAAAGGCATACTTAGGTGTGCATTAAGTACACTGCAAGTCACAGCACGCCAACACGCCAACAGTATTTGCAATCCGCGCTCACCAGAATAGCAACTTCTCTCTTGATGTTGCTGATGTGCTGCTCCTGCTTGGAGGCTGGCAGGTTAGGCACATCCAACCTTTTTTCGACAGTCTTGCACGCAAATTCCGCGCCAGTTCCCCCTGCAAATTAGCAGCAGGGCGCACTAACAAATTTGCAGGAGGTGTGTGCACAATTGTGTGAATCGAGTCAAGACTTGTAGGGATGGGTCTGGCATCTTCTGCTGGTCAATGCAAAAGAGCAGCACTATTTTAACCCCCGTATGAATTACTTTTACTAGAAACGCTGTTTCATTTGCGTACTTATCCCAAATCTTTGATTACATTTCCCACAACGGTTTGCTATGAGCATTTTTTGTAGTCCTACGATACTCGCCCCCAAAATAAAGGAGCGCACCATACCTTTGCAGGAAATCCTTATGTTTGCATTTTTGTGCGCGCGTGTTTGTGTGCGTGTGTGCGTGTGTGCGTGTGTGTGTATGTGTGTATGTGTGTGTGTATGTCAAGAAGAGTGTATAATTACACCATTACTGCTGCTATCATTACTGGTGTATGAGCAGACGCGGTGCTTACAATACCAAGTGATAGAGTGTGAAAGCATCTGAACATCTCCGCCAAAGGCCAGCTTGATCAATCAAACAGCAAAGACAGCTCGCCCCACTCACTTTTCACCGAGTACACGCTGCCAAAGCCACCCTTTCCGAGAATGTGCTGCTTGCTGTACCCCTTCTGCTCGAGAGTGGCCTCCGGGAACCCACATGACAAGGGTTTTGGTTTCTGCTCAGCAGCATCCGCAACCTCCCTGCGCAGACGTCAGCAAATGAACGATTGTTGGCCAATGTCACGCCATTGCGATTAGATGATTGCATGCCGTAATGTGAAGCTGCGTACGACTCAATTGAAGTTACTCATGATACGCGCACCAAGCGTCCGGGGCTCTAAACATGAATCAAGGCTCCGGTGCTGTGCAGTAGCTCTCCTGTGGAAGGGTCACACTGCGCGTAATAGCACGTGCATGTAATAGCACATGTGTCTTTCTGTGTCTTTTCAGCTGTAAACACATACGTGAGCCTGCCCCATTCTGTATTGCACTCACCTTGCACTTGAAATTGAAAGGGGCGCAATTCGTCTAAAGAAGCGCTAATCGTTCGTGCTACCTCACAGTTTACATGAGTATATGATTTATAAATAATTCTATGTCTTTACGTAATTAAAACGCCAACGACTACAAGGATGTTGTATGTCCTAAATATTTTTGATAAGGTAGCTAGCCAGGTCTGAACCTCTATCCAGAGTACCAGGCCAGCAAGAGCATACATACAAGAGCATGTCAGACGTGGAGGAGGACCTCGAGGACCAAGAGCTGGTAAACAAACGTGGCTCACGAATGCACACGCATGCAGGATGGATGCCTGCTTTCAGTGCGCAAACACACAACAGCTTGCACGAATAAGCATGATGCATGTAGCGCGCGCGCACACACACACACACACACACACACACACACACACATAAACACACATACACACACACGAC
>Ga0307966_1002657_pt1 | contig 13513 bp, 11 predicted proteins | sample OrgLakmetagen646_FD_203141 | JGI IMG/M metagenome (GOLD analysis project Ga0307966, IMG submission 203141) | Saline water microbial communities from Organic Lake, Antarctica - #646 | ecosystem: Environmental > Aquatic > Non-marine Saline and Alkaline > Saline | place: Antarctica: Organic Lake... | reverse complement strand
GTCTTAAAAGCTGTGAGCATATTTTCTCTTTACTCTTCTGTACACAGGATGTATCAGATCAGAGTTAAGATGCAGGCAGCTGCTGAAAGGCAAAGCATCGGAATAGGCTGGAAGGGGCTCACATTATGGCGCTGCTTGTACTCCAGTTTGTAGTTTGCCTGGCGTAGTCGCTTGATCTTGTCATCCAGCTTCGCGTCTGGGTTGGCATATATTTCTTTCTTAATCAGCCGCAGCTCCCTACAATGGGTGTAATACAGTGGTAATAGTGTGGCCCAAAAGTGCTGCTACTGTTGGAAGAGCTTATTACTGCTCGAGCATGTGCGGTACATCCCACAAGCACACATCACAAGTACACTTTGTACATTCACAACGTGACTTATCATGCACTCTCCGCTGCCTTCCTAGCAAGCAGCTACCTTTGTTCTGCTTTGTACCTGGCAAAGAGCATGCATACCTGATGATATCATTGGCCCCAGCTGGATCTGAGCCTGCTTGGTCCTCCACGCTCTTGATAAGGTGGTCCAGGGACTGAAGCGGAGATACACCACAGTTGATAGGATGAAGTGAGTGTTTTTTTTATTCTCTGCGCCTTTTATGACGTGTAGCAGTCCAGGGACCAGAGAGCAGGCAAAGTGAGTTCAAGCTCAGCTTTTGGTATGAAGTGTGCCACTGAGCTCTGCAAACTAACGAGGTAGCGTACCTAACTAACAAGCTCTGCAAACTAACAAGCTCTGCAAACTAACAAGCTCTGCAACCTGACTAACAAGCTCTGCAAACTAACAAGGTAGCGCACCTGCAGTTTCCGGTAGGGCCAGCGGTCAATGGAGAAGTCACGGCAGATCTTTTTGAGCCACGTCTGGCCCATGTTTAATGCGTCCGCAGCAGCTTGGATAGGAAGATGGAACACCTGATAGGCGTATCGAGGAACTTTAGTCAATGCTTCATCAATACTGACTGGTGCACAAGGCCACGTACTGCTGGCAGATACCTAAGTCTAACTATTCCCGGTTGTACCTGCCTTTTTCACAACATCACCTTCATGCTGTCCAAGGATTTGCCTGCAGGTGACCTATCTGTTGACCTATCTGATCCACAAACATAGCCACTTATGGCTCTGTTTGCTCATGTTTCCTTCTATGTACTCAAATCCCCTCATCTTACCCTAGCAAGCATGGAGCGCCTCAGTGTGCGCTCCTCGCCGCCTGTGCTGAGTCGGATGATCATTTCAGGCTCATACGGCTGGCCATCAATGCAGCCATCTTCACTCACAAAGTCGCCGCCAAATGTGTTTTGAAGTGCACTGTCAGCACCAAAACTTTGCACACCTGCGCAGCAAAAGGCAAAAAATCACGATTATTGACATTCTGTTAACGTTTCTGTAAGCTGCAATGGAGTCCAGACACACACACATAAGCAGAGAGAAAGAGAGAGAGAGAGAGAGAGAGAGAGAGAGAGAGAGACATACAGGACAAGAGGGAGTGTGTGTGTGTGTGCGTGCTGTGCAGGGGGTCCTGGCTGGTCCTAGCTAAACTGTCACAAGCCTGTTAGGGGCTCATTGGCACGTATGATGCACTTACCATTGCACCCTTTTGGAATGATCTCATTAGCGGGAGGAACAGAAGAAGAGGCTGGGGCAGCAGGTCTGCTTGGGTTGAGGCTAATCGCCTGCTCTTCGTAGCTAGGGCTCTGGCTGCGATCGACGCTAGCCTTGGCGGCAGTAGCACTGCGACTGTATTGTGTGTGTGCGTGTTTTCAAATAAGAGGAGGTACCCTACTACCTTGAAGGTACTACATTTGTGGCATAATGTACTGAACTGAACACCACTTGATGTGTGGAGGTAAGCCACTTATCTATGAGTACCACCTATGCAACGCTTCTGAACTCTACACTGACCTGAGTGGAGTTTGCAGTTCAGGGCCCCCTTGAGACAATGAGGTGATCTGCTGGGGCGGCTGCAACAGAGGGGTGGCTTGCTGCTGTTGCCCATCAGGCTTTTGGGCCACAACCCCCAGAGACACCAGGGCCTCTTGAGAATTGCGTGGAGTGTAGGAATGGCGCGCTGTTGAAGCAAGCTGTGGCAATTCGCTTGGCGCAGCTAGCACTTCAGCTGCTTGCTGCCCTTGAAGTTGTAACTTCTGCATGCGCTGCTCCTCCAACTCACGCTCCCACTCCTTTTCCTAAAAAGTGTGGTGATGCCCAGCAAGCGTGCGTGTCCATGTGTATACGTGAATGGAAGGGTTGAGAATGTCAGGAGATTGATGGTGAAAGAGCTGCAGAGTGAAGCCATGCACGGTTTCCTGTGCCCAAACAGAATCAGAACCTATGCTTAACATTAGATTGCTTAAAACGGCTTGGGCAAATATTTCAAGCTTTGCCTTTTGCAATTATTTTTAATTCTTACCATTTTGGGGGCTTAACCATACAAAACATTTCTAAATGGATATTGTGGAGAGTCAGGGCATGTCTCGATTGCTCAGGGTGTGCATTTTAGTCCAATTCTCTGCCGGGTCCAATCAATTGACAAAAATGCAGGTTCCAGTCAAACATTTCTGTTCAGAATTCGAAAATGAGCAGAGAAAGAGGGTTGGAAGTTAGAAGTGTGCCTCCAAAATTACCAAGTACATGGGCCTGGCAAGATTGGTGCATTTTTAGAAGGTAGCTGTTTGGCTGCCCATGAGTGATGAAGTTCAGTGCGACTGGAGCATGGACTAGACCTACCGGAGTGGACGACAGTGGGCAGTAATAGCCAAGACTTTTAGACCCTTTTGCTCTTGCCGATAAATCTTCCAGAAATATGCAAGCCAATACTGAGGTTTTTGCCTCGAAGCATACTTGCACAGAAATTGGTCAACTGTGACATAATCCTCTGGATTTGTAAACAAATCCTACCAAGACAGGGCAAAACAGGGCCAAAATGGACCCCAAATTAGCCCCTTATACTTATAGTCCCCAGGTGCAAACGTTTTCGAGCTGTTACTTCTGGGGGGGCTTTGGAAACTCATTCTGGCTGGCCCATTTCGGCTTGCACACTCGGCCCCTCCTAAAACCAAGATTGCAGAAATAAACCTACCTAGTCAAGGGTCGTGAGTGCTTCCAAGCAGATATAAGTGCAGGTTTGCTTCATTAACTACAATACATTTGGGTTCAATTAAAGCCCTCATTCACCTGTTCCTGCCTTTCTTCCTGCTCCTGTCGCTCCTCCTCCTCTTCTCGCAACTCTTCCTCCTGTTAAGGGAATGCACGAGAAACAGGTTGTAGTTCCGGTTCAAAGTAGACGCACACCTGACAGGTACGCTACCAGAATGGCAAGCTGCAAAAACCCTGTGACTAGAATGCGGCAGGCTTTGGCCAGGAACCACAACCCCCCTGCCAGCCAGCCCGCTTATGTAAATAGCCGCTAGTGCAGACGTCCGGCTCAGACAAACCTGCATTTGCTGCTGCTCGTCCTGTTGCTGGTTCTGGGAAAGGGCAGCCATGGCACCTTGCAGATCTGCCGAGGGAGGGGGTGCTTTCTTGGGAAACGGTGTTCTACCAAATGGAATCTGGTCGCTCTGCAGGCCGAGCGATTGGAAGGGAGATGAGTAGGACAAGCTGCTTGTTTACACTTGCACTGTCAGTTCCTTCCTCACTACAACCCGATTCTTGTCGTTGTGCAGCTTGAGTGACAAAAAGGGGCAAGCATGGAAAAGAAAAGTTGAGGCTCTCCACGTCACTTCCATCCACACTGGGCATCCCTTACCACATCCTTGCAAGACCATTGAATACGCTTGAAATTTTGTAATTTGCCCAAGGATGGGTGAGTTTTTGTGCCCATAAGAAGCCTCTTTTCCCACTTTGTAAAAGTTGCAGGCCCCCAGGGAGGGTGGCAAGCACACAGGGCCGACACAACACAAAGGACGAATAGCACATGCAACGCGCCTCACACGCTGCGCCAAACTACAGCTGCCCAAAGCACGCACTCTGTCAAGGTGGCATCGCTGCCTATAGTCGTTCTTGTAGTTGACCTGCCGCAGCTTTTTGATCCGATCGTCCAGCTCCAAATCTGGGTTGGCATAGATTTCTTCTTTTAATTGCTCAAGCTCCCTAAGAAGCAATTGAAATATAATGTGGAGCAGGGTTTGGATCTGATGTGTACACAGGTGGTAGCTGAGCCTTTAAAAATAGACTCAGCAGCTTTGAGCAAGCCTGTGCCGTACAGCGCAGGGCCTGGCGTAGGGTTGCGGGAGCGCTCGATCCCGTCACCAACAAATCACTCACTCTATGATTTCTGTTGCGCCTCTAGGATCAGAGCCAGACTGTTCTTTAGCATTGTTGATCAGGTGGTCCAAAGACTGCACGTAGTGTATATGTGTGTGGATGTGGGTGGGTCTTAAGCGTACGTGTGAGCTCCTGCATCAATGCCGATGCCACTTAACTGCGCTACTGAGAGCACAAGTGTCTTACTATCTTATTACTGGCTTACTGAGACGACGAACCTGCAGCTTGCGGTAGGGCCATCGCTCAATGCGATTGTCTCGGCAGATGCGCTTGAGCAGATTCACGCTGACGTTCAGGTACTTGGCAGCTTTGTCCCTTGGGTAGCAGTACGTCTGCGAAGGCATGCGTGTATTCCTCATTTGTTGTTCACAACAGAAAGCGTGAAAGCGTACTTGCTTTTGCAGCACACAAAGACACATCCACTCTGTCTCAGCATGCAGGCATACTGCATTCAACAAGCCTTGTGTTTGTCACAAAATATACGCAATGTGGTGCTCACCAGCCATTTGCCTACACTAAAAACTCTTCTACCTTAATTGTTCGCAATCAGACGTCACCAGCAGGGGAGGGGCAGATTACCTTTTGGAGCATGGCTTGACTGATAAAGCGCTGCTTGTTGCTCATGATTGCCCCAGGTTTGCGCTGTGCCTGCTCTTCTTGCTGGGTACTGACTGTGCCATTGTCACCTTCTGCTGGGCTGTCTAGACCGCCTTGCTCGCCATTGTCCCCAGATTCCTGAGGTGACGCAAATGGGAACGGCTTGATGCACCATTTACTTAGAACGAGCTGGAAGAAGCCTTTGCGGCGAGGTAGCGGGATAACAAGCAAGGGGAAGTTCAATACGCAAGAGCATTGCAATTACATCTCATTTACAGTGCTGCTGCCTCCTTTCATGATTAATTGTTTACGCCTTTCCCTCTTCTCTACAACACAAGGTCTGGATTGTTCCTCTGTCAAATTGCCAAAAGCTAAATGCATGCTCTAAAATCTACTTTCGAGCTGCTAGCAAGCCAACATTTATTTTGACCTTCCATTTGAGTTTCAAACTTTGAAACAAAATGTGTACAATTAACCTATTTATGTAGCCAAAATTACAGGAGACCACCTTGTAAAATAAACGCAGAAGCAGGTGCTAATAGGCTGACCCTGCCTATTCATAATGCAACACATCACACACAAATACCCCTGGAACATACACCGTTAACTCTGGTGCACTTTTCCCAAACTTGAGAGAAGACAAACCTGTGCCCGTCTTCCTCAGGCATGATGGTTTTTGGTGCACTGTCCCTACAACTGACAATCATCCTCTAAGCAGTTCTAAAGAACTCACTGTCTCCATGCCGTCCTTGTCGTCGTCATCGGTATCCATGGCTTCAGCTTCCTTGTTTTGTGGCTGCTGCTGCACAGAAAGGGCGAAATTTGTACCATTAAATAGCACGACGACAAATCATTCCATCTTGTAACTTGCTGATAACCGTTAACAAACCCAAAACAAACTAGTATGACCCTGCACTAAAACTGTTCCCTTGGTGCACGCATTTGCCTCACGAGTTTAAATAGCAGTACGATAGTTATCATACAGATGTGCGACCTCTTTTGAACCTCCGGCTTCAGTCTACTTGATCACAGAATTGAGCTCCTTTATGGTACATTTACTCATATTGTGCAGTGTTTTTGGTAAACCCACCCTGGCTTCATGCTCCTGGCGCTCAATCTCCTTGCCTGTGCTCCAGGGCTCGTCGTCAAAATTTCTAGAGACTTCAGGAGCATCTGCAGCTGGCTGCAGGCTGCTTGGCAACCCAGGGAACTGCTGTATGCCTCTGTCATGTCTGTTATTAGAGGAGGCAAACACAGTCATGTCTGTGAAATAGTGCAAGCCGACATTAATATTGCTTTGTTGACCAGAGTCTGTTCACACACAATCATGGTAGTGCTACAGTGAGTTGCGTGCTGAGTCTGATCTGCATAGTCCTGACAATTCAGGGCGCACTATACGCTCATATGCAGAAGTCGCGTGCAATCTACCAAGCAAACACTTGCCTTGCCACACCATGCTGTGTGTGGTTGCCTGGCATATCAATCCCTGCCGAAACTCCTGCTGGTGAGATTTGCCAACCCGCTGAAGCCGCTGCTGCTGGAACACTGCTAGTGTCTTGCACCTTTGAGGCTTGCTGTTCTGGAGGGTGTGCATGTCTTGCTGCCAAGCCGGTGGGCTTAGGCCCAGACTTGCCTCGCCTGGCCATGAACTGCGCGGCAGCCTCTGGGTGGGCAGCTGCCCAGCGAGCTTGCAGCAATCGGACACGCTCCTTATCAGCTGCTGCCATGTCCTGTGCGACGTATGGGCTAGGGACACATGAGCATGCACGTCTCCAATTTACGCTTTTAGCAGGGGAATCTTGAGAAATTTGCACATGTATTTGCAAACTTGTAAGCAATATACAGTTGACACACAAAGCTTTTAGCTGGAAATTTCCAAGCATGCATAGACAATGCATATAGCTTTGGCAAACACTCCTTGTGTGCTAAGAGGTGGAGATTAGCAATTAGCATGAGATGCCTTGTTTAACTTCTACAAACTGTGCTTACATTTTTTAAAGCACATCCTTGTTTCATCAAGCACAAAGTTATTATTATGGACCTGAAGCTCACATAAAGTTAATATGGTTGGAAGCAGTGATGCTAGGAATGGTGTACCTCAAAAGGCTTCTTCTGCTGGGGTGTCGCAAACCTCCACAGCTCTCCAAGCTTTCCAGCAATTGCATTGAAAGTAGTGCTGGGACTGTCCGCTGCACAAAACCAAGCATAATTAGGTACAAATTATTTATAACGCACATACATAAATAGAAGGGCTCCGCCCGCCCAAATTTCCACGTGCCATTTTTTTTGAGTTTTGTTTCTAGCTAATTTGTCAGTGCATGCACTTCATCTTGCTCGGGATGGATTTTTTGTCGGCCTGATTATTCCTGGCCTACGGAAGCAAGCAGCATCTCTGACTTCCAGAATCCCTACAAATATTTCTGTATGTTTCATGAGTTTTTTTGCGCGTTGCCTCTAGCAAGGCACGCTCCATGCTCCATGCAGACCTGTGCTCGTATCTAGAAACATAATGCACATGACGTGACTACGCCAAGTAGTAATTTATAACAGCGGCATTGAAGTGCATCAAAAAGTGGCCGGCAAAAAATCCCTCCTCGTCGGTCTCCAGCAGCCACAGAAAGTGACGGCGCATGATTACTGCACGATTCCTAAACGGAATCAAGTAAGAATTGAAACAGTAAATCCCGCATTTTGAGGCCGTCACAACGCGCCGCTCTGCAGCCCTTCTCGTCACCAAAAGTCCGACCCTCACAGCTCGCCACGAAACTGAACACACAGACTTTGGATCTCGCGCTCTAATTATCTGACAGAATCTTACGCGGAACGGACGGCCGACCGCGGAGCTATTCAGGATCAAAGTGCTTCCAACGGAATCGGTTAAACCCGGACTTCACAAATTTCTGTTGAAATTTGGGTACAAATGCACACACACGCACACGTGCATGCAAACACGCACACACATACACTTACACACGAAGGCAAAACTGTGGTCATCCCTGATGGCTCCAAGTAAGAAATTGCTGAATTGAAAAGGATTCTTGACAAAACAGGTGGGTCGACATGCACCTTGACACCTGTTTATTCTTGGTCTCCTATTTTGTTGAGGTCTATATTGGAGGTCTTACACACCATTGGCAAGCCAACGTGTTTGCTCTTTGTACGGGTTGTAAATTGCTAGCTGAAGTGGCAGAGACTGTGGCAGCACTATTCCACTCTTTTAGCGTGACCTCGCTCTGCACACCTTTGATATCTGCATGTGCCTTGGCACAAAAAAAGTTGTAGGCTGTCTGTGGATCCTTTGGGCGCTTTTCACTCCTGCCTGTCCCACCTCTAGGCCTCTACAAGTAATTGAAATGGTATTGGAGCGTACACGAGTTTATAAGGAAGCAAACTTGTAGGAACCCAGTGCCACAACACTGCCAGGAACGCATTAGAAACGCACTGTGAATGCATTAGCATCTGCGACACATCATCTAGCTGCACCAAGCTCAAATCACGTACTCACCTTTCCCTGTCTAGCTGTGTTGTTGCCATTCGCATTAGGAGACAGGCCAGCATAGGATGCAGGCTGCTGCTGCGAGGCCTGACGGGTAAGCGCATGTGTGGAAGGTCGAGTATGTGTCACATCTCAAGTGTCACAAGTTGTCTTTCTGAAAGTAGCTGCAAGAATTTTAGCTCGCGCTGACTTACAAATACACACATTTGTGTTTGTTCAAAGGTACACAAACACGCAAGCTTTTGTACATGCAAGCACGCACGCACACACACATGCACATTCATTCGCGCAATTTGGCAAAAGTCACAGCATATTCTAGCACGCAAATGAAGCAGACGCCCGCTACAGCTTTGCGAAGTTTTCACCCCCGCTCGCTACTGTATCACACTTTTGATATTGCAAAGCACACCTTTGATAATCAAATTGCAGGTGTCAAGCTACGCAAACAAGGTTCTTCAAAAGTAAAGAACCAATAAGGCCCTCTGTATATACCTCAGTATACAATTTTCTGGATGTTTACAGGCTGCTGCCGATGTCTTTAATTACAAGCGCAAGCTCTACACATGCTTTCCTCATAAAGGGGCTTGCAATCCTAGTGAAAGGTGTACACGGGTCTGTCCACTGTACCTCTTAACGAGGCATGGCAAAATGCCAGAACAATCCAGCAATTACACCTTAGGCGTCAAAGCAAGCAAGCCCAAAGCTCTCAGGCCATCACACATAACTGTTTTGGTACAATTTAGTCAAATGGAGATGCTAGCCCATACAGATTACGGGGGTTTGGTGTGAGCCTTATCTTCACCTCTATCTAACAAGGTCAGGGACAAGTGGGGGGAGCGTCGCTAGCGACGCTGAAAGTTGGCGAAGCCCATCACGCGCGCAAAGATGTGAGTATATGTGTGTGTGTGTGTGTGTGCGCGTGCGCACACGTGTGTGCGCATGTGTGCGTGCACGCCTGCGTGTGCACCTTGCTGCCCCTCAGACGCTGTAATGGTGTGCACAACACTGTGCTGGAGCAGACTTTGCTGAAGCAGGTATGAGGATGTGCTGCTGCTGCAGTTCCCTGTCTACTTAAAGGACAGGGCAGGAACGAGCTTTGTGCCCGGATTGGCCACAAGGTCTGAACACCGCTTCAACACACAGTGCGCAGCAAGCACCTGCACCGTGCGATCCATGCCCCACGAGCACTCCAAGCCAACATGGGACGCATTCCCGAAGGGTCCCATCCAAGCAAACTTGTGCGCGTCAAGAACATTTAACTAAACAAAATTCATTTAGCCCATCAAAAACAGCATTGATTCAATCCAAACTCAAAAATGCATGCTTGCATGGCCAACTGTGAACTTTGCAGCCAGAACACACCCAGGCCCCTGACACAGCAAACGCAGCCAGGAAAGTGTGCTAACAGATACTGCACCGACAGGAAGTGGTCTGGGGGTCTGGTTGAGGAATTATGGGCAGCTGCAGGAAGCTGCCAAGCCTAAATTTACCTCCTAACACTTTACACACAGCACCCCAGGGCCCCAGACATTTTCTGGCACAGTACGAGTTATTAGTTATTGTAATGAGCCTATGCTGGGTCTCAGCCTGGGAGGTGCAATGGGTGGGCCTGGCCAGAACTTGCTTGGCCCCAATTACAAATTTCGTCAAGAATCAGGCCCTGCCGTTCCACCCCCTGCCTCCCTCACTCTCCTGACCACACAGGGCTGCCACATGAGTTATTTTACTGGGGCAGCCAAAGTCTAAGGTCAGGAGGTGCCCTGGGTGGGCCTGGGGAAGCTTGTTGGAAGTTGAGTGGGAAGTAGTCAACGCTAGGGGCTCACGCCCCCACGAGGGGGGCTTTCGCCAAAGTGTATCAAATTTTGGCTTCTTGCGAGAGGCCTCACCTGTAATTCATTTACCCACCAAACAACCCAGTTGATTCAATGTATGAAAGTGGTTTTCCACCACGGCACGTAACACCAAGCTGAAATCCCCTGGTCAAAGCTGGTCATTACCAACTTCTTGATATGCTGTTTGTTTGCCAGGCTTGAACCTCTCCAGTCTGTACTACTTCTGACCCTGAACCTACCTCCAAAGCGTCAGTTTCACATGCGCTACTTTCCCCGTTTTCACTGCCTCTTGAAGCGCCAAGCTCTGCAGAAGGCACGTTGTGGCTCTGGTGGAAATCCTGCATAAATTGACAAGAGGGTGCTTGCTACTAACATAGTGCCGAGAGGCCTTATTCTTCAAAGCGTGCCTCCCTTGCCAGCATCCCATAGCGGAATTCATTTTGTTACTGTACTATGCCTTGAGCACCAGCATGCTTTAAGGAGGGCCCAGAGGCAAAATGCAGATCAATGGCAACAACACGCACTGCACAAAAGGCTTTGGAATTATAATCAAGGAGTCATTTCTTGAGAAAACAAGCTTCTACCTCTCTTCCCGCCCAATTATTAGTAGTCCTGCGCCCTCCACGTTCCTCAGCCCTTCCCTGAGCCAAACTTAAGCAAAATAGCAATGACCTCACAGCTCAACAATTGCATACATTGCGATTCCATATAGGCTAAATGAGAGTCCTCAAACGCACCTGTGGTATGCTTTCTCCTTGCTTCCCTGCTACAACAGGCTGGCCATTTGATGCCCAAAGCTTTTTGGGTGGGTCACCTGATGCAGAGTGGGAATGGAGAATGTTACAGGAGGGGGTTCTGAAGCTTGTGAGTCTTCCTGTGGTGATGCTGTGGATCAATTCCGTGGGCCTAGGTTTATGCACTTAGAGACAGTTTTTGCATGGAGCCTTGCACACAACGCAGACAAGGCCCTTGCTCACCTGAAGTAGCTTGGAAGGAAAACGGCACGCTGTCAGGATAGGGCATGGTTGGAGGGAAAGGTGTGCCGTGGGGGAAGGGGGCAGCAGGTGGTGGGAGTTGGGGCTGCACAGGCTGCTGCTGCATGACTTTCCAGACCTGAGGTACAAAGGATTCGCTAGAAAAGATTGCATTAGCTGTTCCCACCAGGGGGGAAGCTTGGGCTCATGGAAACACACATGTACTCACACGCAAACATGAAAAGCACTGCAAGACTGGAAAACTTTGGATGTAGGCCCGCATGAGCGACGGGGGGCTCTTACTTTTTCAGCACATGCTGGTTAGCTAGAATAAGAACCATATATAGCAACCCACCATGAGAAGCTTCTCCTCTAGAAATTGTAGCACTGACATGGACTGGCAGAGTTTCCGCTGTAGGCACCACGGAGGAAGCGAATAAGTAGTGGGAGCGAAACAGTGCAACTTAAACCACGATTGATGCTTAGTTCACGACATTGATTAAAGCAGACATAAAACTTCTACGATTTGTGATTTGTGTTTTGTGTTGTTTTGTGATTCCTACCCCTTTCTTGCCCAAATCTTTCAAGAAGGAGCAGAAAAAGTAGGAAGAGCAAGAAGGCCTACATGATTTGAGGCTGTCTTCTTGGCCCAACATTATCTTGCCAAATTAGCTAAAGAATTGCGAGTGGAGCCAGTGCCTGACAAAGCAGCTGTTTTGACTCCTTGTAATAGTCACACTGCCAGCATTGGAGACCCACCTGCAGAGCATCCAGCTCCCACGCGTCCTGCTCTTCTTGCACCTGCGCCCTGACCTGTGCCACCAGGCCATGCATCTGCTGCCTCAACCAGGCCAGTTGCTGTTTGACCTGCTCTGCTGACATCTTTGTCTGCTGCTGGAGTAGTGCCATTTGGCGCCGGATGTGTTCAATGCTTGGGTCCTGTGATGACAAGCAAGGGGAAGATTGACGAGTTAGGCAAGTGCACAGCATGTGTGGCATTGCATGCAATATGGTCGGCACACTGAAAAGAAGCTTAAACCTTATACAGCGGGCAAATTGTAATAACACCCATACGTCTCCTCAAGCTCCTGATACAAAACTCATGTTTGTGCTTTACAGTACCAACAACTTTGCTCCAGAACAAAACAGAGTGCATGGTACAACCTGCCGTATCTTCCTAGCATTGCGTGCAGACGGAAGTGGAATGGCAGAGGCAGCTTGCTCCTGTGGTGGAGGAAGACAAAAGTTGCAGGTCACAGTACTTCCTTGTGCAAGAGGTGTGTGTGTATTTGTGTATTTGTGCGTGTGTGTGTGTGCGTGTGTGTGAGTGTGTGTGCGTGTGTGTGCGTGTGTGTGTGTGTGTGCGTATGTGTGTGTATGTGTGTGTGTGTGTTTTTGTATGTGTGTTTGTGTGTGTGTGTGTGTGTGTGTGTGTGTGTGTGTGCTTGCGTCATGGCTGGCTGCGTTGCAGAGACTGCTAATTAAGTACCCACCGAGAGTAGGGCCAGGGCATGTGCTGCCTGCTCCGCCTGCACGGTGTTTGAAGGGGGAGCGGTTGGTGGGCAGATGAGTAGGTGGTGGAGGGACTTGAACAGGCATGGAATCCCTCCCATGTCTATACCAGCTCTACACAAACGCATACACCACAACAGGGGCAGCAAATACACGATGGACCGCAATCCACAACCAACCTCTTGAGCGTCGTCCGCTTGCAGCATGTGTTGGGAGCGGAGGAGTTCGCCGTGATGCGGCTGGAAGGATCCACAGAGCGTCGGGATTTCAACCTGCGGGACACCCAATTGCGGGGGGGAGCATTCGGGGTTCGGGAAATCGGGAGAGGAAGCGCTCTCGTCTTTCAAAGACCCAGCAGACCTTTAGCTGAAATGGTTTCAACTTCTCATTCCTTCATAAACGCGGCGCATACCTGAACCTAGACGAGGTTATCGCTCCCGTTCACATCGCAACGCACAGGAGATACAAGGACGAACAGATAATAATAATATTTTATTTACATACCGAATGAATAGGTAGGAAAAGTGCTCGATTGCCCGCTCTAGTAAATTTTTTACAGTAAATCCAATGGCCACTGTGTACACACCGCGCTCCATACTTGTCACCGGCGGAGCGGGTTTCATCGCGTCTCATGTCGTAATTCGCCTGGTGACAATGCACCCGGAGTACAAGGTGGGGTGCTACACACACACACTCACTATGCTTGCATATGCACTCGCAGCCTCCATCGCTTCTCTTCCCCCTTCGCGCGCACACACACACACACACACACACACACACACACTTACACACACACACACACACACACACACACACACACACACACACACACACACACACACAC
>Ga0307966_1002656_pt1 | contig 13514 bp, 15 predicted proteins | sample OrgLakmetagen646_FD_203141 | JGI IMG/M metagenome (GOLD analysis project Ga0307966, IMG submission 203141) | Saline water microbial communities from Organic Lake, Antarctica - #646 | ecosystem: Environmental > Aquatic > Non-marine Saline and Alkaline > Saline | place: Antarctica: Organic Lake... | reverse complement strand
GTCATATACACTACTACGTCACATACACTACGGTCATATACCTACACTGTATAGGTACAAATAGGGTCGGCCAGAACCCTATATGCACGGTGCATACACGGTATATTTGGCATGGAAATCACCAAACACACGGTCATGTACGGTATATACCTATATTCGGTTCTGGCCAACCCTAGGTGTAAGCAATTCTGGCAAAACCCACTGTATCACTTGGGTCTTGGGTCATACGCACAACAGGATTGACAACAGAGGAAAAATTATCAAAAAAGTTGTTCAAGATTTGTCAAGGCAAATGTTCACGCTGTAGGCTGGTTGCGAAAGACCTCCGAAGCTTTGTGCAGCATTGCAAGAGAAGAGGACACAGGCAGTCAGATGCTGCTTTCCTCACTGTAATGTAGACTGAAGAGCCACTGACGGTGACAGGATTGCTACGCGATTTTTGAAAGGAACACATGAGAAAAGCTGCACTCACTGCCGTGACACACACACAAACACTCACACACACAAGCTTTCTACCAATTACACTTTCTATATTTTTGACTGCGTGCGCCTCTGTGTGCAGATCTTGACATTTTCGACATTCAAAAACACACAGGCAAACACACACGCGCACACGTACACGCATACGTGCACACACACACACATACATTACACACGTGCCTTTGCATAGAGTACAACTCAGCAGGGCAAGAGTGGGCTTGTAGAACCCTATATACACACGCACGCAAACTCCGCACCTCATCCATGATGCTGTAGTACTCCTTGCCAGTGATGCGTGGCTGCCTCAGCCCAGCATACAGAGGGTCATTCCTGAGCTCCTCGTTGTCTGTACCCACGTCGATGACCACGGGCAGCACACGAGAGGGAGAGAAGCCTGTGTCGGAAGTGATCAGCACACGTGAAGGTTGAGGTGTTGACGCCACAGGCAGCACACGAGAAAGGAGAGAAGCCTGTGTTGAACTAAGATTTGCGAGTGCAAGGGCCTCTGACTCATTGATGACCACCACAGAAAGTACACACACACAGGTAGCAGAACATTAGAGCTGAGGTGCTGAGGATTGCAAGTGCAGCGAAGTACAGGTCCAGCTTTCCCACAGAGATTGCGAGGCCATTGAGTGCTTCTCATCAAACCTCTGCTGCAGCACAGTATCTGCTGCAGCGCGGTTCAAGTCCAGCTTTCTCACCGGGGTCACAAGGCCATCCAGCCCTACATACATCATATGTACAGCATATCATATACGCGTGTACACATACTCACGCCCGCACACGAGCAGTGACGTACAGCAGCTCACAACACACCTTCTGCAGTGTAGAATAAGGCCAGCTTGCTCAACTCATTCGGCCCTACATAATCATAGCACAGCATACCATATACGCGTGTACACATACTCACGCCCGCACACGAGCAGTGACGTACAGCAGCTCACAACACACCTTCTGCAGTGTAGAATAAGGCCAGCTTGCTCAACTCATTTGGCCCTACATAATCATAGCAGCATACCATATACGCGTGTACGTGTACTCACATCTGCACACGTACAGTAATGTACAGCAGCTCATAACACACCTGCTGCAGCACAGTACAGGTCCAGCTTTCCCACAGGGATTGATATGCCATTGAGTGCTTCTCATCAAACCGCTGCTGCAGCAGATAGCACACCATACCATGCAGCAGAAGCAGCAGATACCATTCCATACACGCGTGTATGCATACTCACATCTGCACATGTGCAGTGACGTACAGCAGCTCACAACACACCTGCTGCAGCGCAGTACAGGTCCAGTTTTCCCACAGGGATTGCGAGGCCATTCAGGCCTACATCTCCCAGCCCGAGCACCCTACTGCCGTCTGTCACCACAATGGCAGAGACCTCCTCTTGCGGCCAATTGTATACCATGGCTGCCTGTGTGCGTGCGTTGGGGTGTGTGTGTGTATGCGTGTATGCGTGTGTGTGTGTGTGCGCGTGTGTGTGTATGCGTGTACGCGTGTGTTGTGTGTGTGTGCGTGCGCGCGCTAACAGATAGACACACCACTGCGGTCGAGCCAGCGGTGAAGTGTAGCGGCCTTTATTAGACAGACAAGCACTTTCATCTCTGTCTGCCCTTCACAAAGTGTTAAGGATGCCCAAAAGATGGAGCTGCAAATGGGGCGAGACAGCATGCTCTATGGCCAAAGATCCTGGAAGCATACACACACATCCCCTCACCCTCTCAAGCACACACACACATATATAAATACACACATAATACTTTCAGCACCCAGAAGACAGGCTTGCTCTTACCCTAAACTGCCTTTACAACTACAAACAGTATACAAACACTAAAAATTTAAGTGGCACAAGTGACCACAAGTGAGCACAAACACAAGCGACCACTTCATCAACACGAGTGACCAACAGTGACGGCAAGACAGGCAGTGGCATCTCCCTCAAGAGAGAGAAACCTCCTTTTGATAGGGAGTCACATTTTCTCACACCCCACACAGACTGGCTCCTATCTTTAAATGATGAGGGAAATGGGCAGTGGCTTCAACAGGGCAATTGTTTATGCTCTTCTTTTACATCATTCCTTTCTTCCCTTTTCCCACCCACCATCTCTCCTAGCCTGCGCAGCTTTTTTGTTGTATACTCTCACCCACCCACCCACCCACACACCATCTCTCCCTGGTCTCTTGACGAGAAAAACATGCCTCTGGGTCGTCGGTACAATTTGTGGAAGTTCACTGCCACCCACCCCACTGTCGGCGTATACACAATGGGTGCCATCTCCTGTGTGTGTGTGTGCGTGTGTATTTATGTGTGTGTGCGCGTGTGTGTGTGTGTTTGTGTTTGTGTGTGTGTGTGTGCGCGCGTGTGTGTGTGTTTGTGTGTGTGTTTGTGTATGTGTGTGCGTGTGTGTGTGTGCGCGTCTGTGCGTCGCCTATTACTCGCAACGTCCTGGGACCACATGATATGTTCTCTCTCCACTGGACAGTTAGTGTGTGCAGAAGGGTTTTCCACTTCCTATCCAAGCTTGCGCATTTGTTGGATTGTAAACACTTCGCTTTCGCCCCACAGGCAGCATATACACAACTGTGGGTGTGCACTATTCCATGTGCACAATAATATGTTCCTTGACACATGTTACTCGTGTACGTGTAGAGTTGGCCAGAACCATGTACACGTTCAGTGTACGCACAGTATTTTTGGCAAGAAGATTACCAAATATTCAGGGTTGGCCAGAACCGTATATGCACACCGTACATGACCGTATGTATGGAAATATCCCTGCCACTTAGCAGGGATATCACCATACCAAAACACGAATATTACCATACCAAAAGGACCGTAAATACACCGTACATATATATGAATGGTTTTGGCCAACCCTAGGAATATACGGTCATATACAGCGTTTACTTACGGTTCTGGCCAACCCTATGTACATGCCACAAGGTGACCCCGACGGCCTTCCATACACCTCCTGCTTCAAACTGCAGAGCAAGCAGCATTTTTCAACTCACATCAACTCTCATAAAGTGTCACAACATATCAAATAAAGCTGCCACTGTCGTACATTCCAGAGATAATGCAATTAAAAACTGCATGCAAAACTGCATTCAAATCTAGGTGCCGCTCACCGCAAACAGCCATTTATCTAGTTGCATGCATACATCAGTCCTCATTGCCGCTCACCACAAAATTCTCCATCAAGACTTTGAAGAACAGCGTCTCGTTCCGGTCCTGCAATTCCTGCAATGCCTTCCACCTAAAATCAGGACGAGTAAAGAGCTATGCTTTGGAAGCAGGATGGCAAAAATCTCAAGCTCGTAAGCACATCGCCTCCCCCTCATTCTTGGTATCCTCAGGGTGACGGTCCATGCTTTTTATGTGCCCAAAACTCACAGATGATGCCTCCCCCTCTTTAATTTATTGCGGTCGGTTGGTCCTGGCAGATGCTTAATTGTCTACTGATGTTGTTCAGTGCTGCACTGTCACAAACAGCGTTGTGCCTTTTTCCCTTTCCAGGTTTTTTTTTGCAGGTGCTACTAGTCTGGTGCTAACACAACAAGTATCACAGTGTTTACACGTTTTACATATGCAGCCTAGCAGTCGCACGTTTTGACTGATGGCTTTATCTGTAACTCTGTAACTATGTAAGCACATGGGCCTATGGGTGGCTTGGAGCCTTTGGCTGCAGATGGCTGTCTGCGTGCCTTTGGTAGACAGTTATGGAAGCTTCCGCGTTCCCTAGGCGACGAACAACCAACTCAGAATTGGTACAGACAAGGGAAATCCGACTGTTTAATTAAAAAAAACTGTGACAGACTAGTCTTAAAGGATATTGACACACACACACATTGTGAGCATTCCAAAGAGATCCAAACGTGCAAAGGTAAGCCGCCCCCCTTTTTTCAAAGCATTCACTGCATGCTTCAACGTCCCGGGGACAGGTTCCAAATAAGAGGGGACTTTTCAGGGTTAGGTGTGTGGCAACTTGTGGTGCGTTCAGGCATCTGTGGTGTGTGTGCATACCTGGCCAACCCTGTTTGAAATAAGCTCCTTATAGCTGACGGTGCAGGTCCTGCTGCAGCAACAACGCTTGCAGCAACGCTTGCAGCAACGCTTGCAGCTGTGAGTAATTACCAATTCATGTGCAATTGCAATACCTTGCCACAAATTGATCTACTACGACTACTACTATCACTTTCCAGCGTTTGCTTGCTCAAGCAACGAGCAGGATGGCTGAATGAGCTTGAAATTGACCACGCCACATTTGTCAGTCAAGTTCAGTCAAAGGGAGCACATACAATGGAAGTTGTTACATGATGAAATTAGATGGAGGATATGGGACGCAATGAATGGCTCTCGATTACAAAACAGCAGGGTTGTTCAGTTCGTTCTTTTGGGAGCAAGGGTTCGATAAAGTTTGTGAAAGTTCTAAAACCTTCTAACTGTTCAAAGGGTTCAATGTGCAAGGAACATGCAGCCTTGCCCACATTAAAGTCGACCTTGACCTACTGCACACTTTTTGTCTCGGCTACAGTCCAAAACTATTTGATGGGCCTGCCTCCTTGTTCAAATTCACACGCTCCAATGCCTACTGATGACAACTCATGGTGATGTACTGCACACCTTTCCAGCAACTCATCTTGGCTTGTCAAAATCATTTCCCCTCCTTGATACAAAATCTGCCAATGCCCTCACCTCACTGAACAACTTATATCAATCTACTGTACAGCTTATACTAAAAGCCAACATGCTAGCCATCTACACCACTGCCAGCAACCTACAATCCACGTCAGCCTTTATTCCCAAACATACACTTGCCTCCTTGCCATCTCGTTTGTGACCCCACCCAGCTTGACGTCCTCAGGGGGAATCATCTCACGTGGAGTGTAGAATTCGTCCATCACACGCCGTGCCTGGTGTGTGTGTGTGTGTGTGTGAGTGTGTGTGTGTGTTTGTGTGTGTGTGTATGTGTGTGTGCGTGCATGTGTGCGTGCCTGTGTGTGTGTTTGTGCGTGTGTGTGTATGTGTGTGTGTGTGTGTGTGTGTGTGTGTGTGCGAAAGTATTAAAGCTGTGGGTCCCTAAATTCGGTTCAGGTGACAAGGAGCTCATCCCATGGTGTGTAGCACTCCATCATCACACGCCGTGCCTGACGGAAAGTACCAAAGCTGTGGCTCCCTGAAGTCATTTCAGCTGACAAATAGCAGCTGGCAACAAAAGAATTTGCACGCTAGCATGCTAACCATCTGGCTTTCCCTTTTGACCCGTATTTTTCGTTGTCATGGATCTCACTCCTAACTCCTTATTCATTGGGGACAGGGTTGTCGGCTACGCTACTGCTACGCTACGGCTACGCTACGGAATCCTAGCAGTAGCTGTTGCCTAGCAGTAGCCTTTGCAAGCTGAGAAAGTCTTCAATGCTGTGAATAGGGAGTGCTGCTGTGCTTGCATGGGCTTGCATAGGGGCTTAAGAGCGTGGCTGTTGAGTGGATGCTGTACAGACTCCTGCACTGCACACATTGGCTAGTGCAGCCAAGGATTGATTAGGAGGAGGGTCTTGCTGCCTCAGTGCGGCAATGTTGTGCAATGGTGCTCCAAGTCCTTCCAACCTTTGGCTTCAGCTGTGCAGTACTTGCAGCATGGTTGGTGTCCCTGCCCTTTCTGCTGAAAATTTGGTCTCTTTGTTTGGACTCTGCACTTCCACTTGCCTCCATCCACAGCCCAGCTCACGCTCACATAGACAAAATTATATGTATCATCTGCATATAATATATAAAATAGCATACACGTTGGGTGCAATTCTCATGGTGACCCCGGAGTCCAAGGCACCTGGCCGGCAAGGCACTTTTCTGTAGACCAATGCTACGGCTACGCTACGCTACGGCTACGCTACGCTACAATTTCGTGACCGTAGCACCGTAGCCAACAACCCTGATTGGGGAGTGACTTTTCTGCCTGCAGAGCCATTGCTTGCTTATTCAAAATCAGTGGAAAACCGACCAGCACATACTTGCATTTCCATGGAAAGCCTCCGAGGGGGGAGCAGTCCTGTATGCAAGGTGGAATGTTGTCAGTATTTGAGCAATGCTGAACGAATAAGCATCGACAGAGGCAAGTAGAGACACAATTAAAAAGAAGAAACTACACAGGCAGCGAAAAAACCACTCCCCACATTAATTAAGGGAAAGGAGCCGCTTTGGTACTGGGTACCGTAAAACCCCTCCACCAAAGCCACACAATTCATGGCATGTTATCAAATGAAAAAAGTCTGCAACACACACAACTCCTTATTCCTGTGCTCCCTTGCAGCTCCAATCCACTATGATTAGAAAACGCTTCATACCATCGCACTTGACACAGGTTTCTAAAAATACCATGCAATGCAGCTTCAGTCATTGACGTTCAAATGTGAGTTTTGTTCCGTTGCGTGGGGCACGGATCCTCAATAACGTCCTTGCTAGTTTATCCTGGCAGCTCAGCCAACCACAATTAGGAGTGCGCTTTGTAACACATGTGTGTGTGCGTGTGTGTGTGTGTGTGTGTGTGCAAGCGTGTAAGCGTGTGTGTGTGTGTGTGTGTGTGCGTATGCGCATGTGCCCCTGAAACATCATTTAGCATCTGCACTAGGCTTACCTATCTTGCAGCCCAAGTTGATAACACGCAGTATTGTTCTCTGTGCCATATGCTTTGCAATACGCAGCCCCTGGCAAACCCTGTAGCATCTGCAGTAGGCTTACCTCGCAGCCCAAGCCGATCACGTTCAGGAGTGGGGAATGCAGTGCCTTTGTTGTACCAAGGGTCTTTAAGCAGCTCCAAGCCCCTGCCAGGTAGACAGGCAAGAAGCAGAATTTAGGTTTAGGGTTTAGGCAAACAAGCGGGATGCTGACTATCCTTGTTCCAGAGCAGCTCCAAGCCCCTGCCAGGTAGACAGGCAAGAAACTTTGGTTTAAAGGTTCAGGCAAACAAGCGGGATGCATGTCTTGTTTTCACGGACTGCTGGCTATCCTTGTTCCAGAGAAGCTCCAAGCCCCTGCCATATGATTACGTTGTCAAGTGTGGGGTACGGATTTACTAGCAGCCTTGTCCAATTAGGCACCTGCCAAAGCACACACATGAGTAAACCGACACACGCTGCAGTGCGTCGCATAGGGCCTTTCTGTTGCACCATATCGAGCCTCCACGACCTCCAGGCAGATCATTGCAATGGTGTGAACTGCTTGTGCATGGATTTGCACGAGAGATTCAAGTGCATCATTCATGCCTTGTCAGCCATCACGCGGTATACGTTTAAGCCACAAGATACTGTATGCAGAAGGCGTGGACCATATGGCAACATTCACAGAAGATACAGCTTACAAAAAGTGTTCTTGCTCGTATTTCATAGTTCTGTTTCCTTACCTCTTTATAGAGGGGTTTCTCCTTTATCAAGGAGAAGAGACAGCCCACCTCAAGCGGCAGCACAAGAGTTAACTATTGCTGGACATGGTGTTACAAAGTTACAAAGGGCGGATGGGCAGGTGAGTGAGCTGCTTTTTAAACATGCTGGTTAATTTTATCATGACCTTTTCATCATAATGCATGACAGGCTCACCTTTTATGTACGGTGTAAGCCACACGCTGCAATGGTGGCTCAACTGCGCAGGAGAAACGATCCAGTGGTAGTTGATTTGGAGCGTGACTGTGTACTCATGGACTTGCAAGCCAGACGCAGCAAAGGTGGCTCAACTGCGCTGGAAGTTTGATTAGGCGGTCGTTAGGTTTGGAGCGCGATTGATTCACAGCAGTATCAAAAACATCAATTATTTGACGTGTGGTTAAAAACATCTTAAGCAGCCGTAGTTTTGGATGCCTGATCATGAAGGAACGTACATGGCTTTGACGGGTTGTCCTGGGGGTCCACAATATAGTGCAGCTTCCGTTTGGGCCAATGACTTTGCCCAGCATCAAGCGTGTGTGAAGGGGCTCCCCTCGTTGCGCTGAGCTGGGACCTGTACGCATAACATAAAACAACAAACTTTGTTATGATAAGCGGCAAAATTTTGCCGCAAGTTGCTGCTGACGCGCATTTAGTGTATGCAACGAAATGTTCAGGCCACGCTCGTGCGTAGAGTTAACCATTAATGTGGACTGTACATGCCTCAATAAATATACCCAGCCAAAACTCACAAGACAAATACGCTACACATGGCCGGATTATCTTTCTGAAGGATGAGCCGACGCAGCACAAGTATCAACTACTGCCTACTACGTAGCAGCTCCATTCCTTCAGTAAAGAAACACACACATGCAAAAATGTGTGTTCATGTTTTGCAAATTCCGACTAAATTCATTTTGTACACACAAGTGTTGTCTTACCTTTTTTCAGCTTCAACTCACGTGTCCCCTTGGGTTTGTTAGAACAAAGGGAGAGGGGGAGTTCATGCTCAAACCATTTTCTTACAGTTATCCTTCAGCAGGAAGTACCTCCTTGCAAACAGCGTGTTTCTGCCTTCTGGAGACTGTTTCATGACCACTTATACAATGCTTCATTGTCCATTGCCGCAAATGTACGCTTTCACGCCTGGTCAACCGTACACTGACTAAAGGCTGAAATCACACCTTTCCTGGTGGCCGGCTGGTGGGTGGGTACCTGCATAAATTTCACGATGTGGATGGAATTAAATGAGCCTAAGCATGCACCGTCAGTGTGCGTGCGCTGACGCATGTGCTAAAGCAGTTGCTGATGAGCTTGCAACGCTGCAGTGCCTTACCGTTGGGGTCTAATGAGCCCCATGACCTGCAGCAGGCTGGCAAAGTGCTGCTCAAAAGTTGAACCCGTGCACTCTTTGGCAAACGCGAAAGCATAGCTGCCACTCCTTTATTGTTAGACCATCTTTATTATTTGCAAGACGAGGCAACACCTAAATTATAATAAAACTTGATTAAAGTTGAGAATTTTAGAGTGGCTGTATCATGATGAAGGTAGAAGGGGCTTTGTCTGCTGCATTTGAATCTTGGTGGATGCTGTGAAAGGGTGAGTCATTTACATGCACATCTAGTGTCTTTCTGCTAATTGTGAGAGGATAAAGCACTTTGCATCGAGCTTGCACACGCACACTCGTTGTCTCTCAATGGCTATTGGGCAGCAGGCTGATCTAAACTCAAATAATCAAGCCTAATAGCACATCTGAGCAAGGCATGGCTTAAGCTTCATTGAGAAACACAAGCACACATGCACATGCACACACACACACACACACACACACACACACACACACACACACACACACACACACACACACACACACACTCACACATACACACACACGTACACTCACACACACACACACACACACATACGCACACACGCATACTTGCACGATTAACCCCCAACACACGGAAACAAATCACATGCTCAAGTACTCAAATATGACCCCAACCTATGTGCACACCCAGGTCAAAGAAATTCACCAGGCTTACTTACATCTGAGTACAATGGCCTTCGCTTGAAGGCACTTTTAGCTACCCTTTGTTTGGAGCCACTCCCTACTAGCCTTGCGTCACGTAGCCTCACGTCATGCTTCAGCACGCACTAGTTGCCTTCAGCATAGCTGCCATTGTGGCCCCCTTCAGCTACTACGTCGGTGAGTCCTCAAATTACACCGTGCACATCATGCAGTGTAATAATAGTGATCATACATCATGCAGTTGTAGAAATACTAGTTGCACAAGCGTCCAAGTTAGAGACCTCTTGCACGCTTTGCGATTCAGACGTGGGCGCTTGCACGTGCTTGTGTGGGCAAACATCAGCAACGCAGCCTCACTATCGCACACAGGTGCATTGCGCCTCCTAATGTCCACGTGCCCTCTTTCAGACGTGTGTGCATGGGGTCACGCCACACATATTTGAAAAAGCACGTGTGTGTAACTCTATTCAAATAGTTTGTAATAGCTGATTGGCTTTTAACATTCGTGCTTAAGAAGCGCTAAACCCTCCGCCTCTAAGATGCGCAGGCATGCTTGTGTCCATTTACAAGTGCTTCTAATGCCTATGAAGCTGGCGCAACGTGCATGGCAAACACACAAACACACACATGCATACGCACAAGGACACACATGAGCGCGCATACGAACACACACAGACACGCACATACACACACACACGAAACACACACACACAGGGCTGGGTGCGCGCGTGCTCAGGCTGCCCCAGATTACGGGCTACCTTGTGTCGGGCATCATTTGCGGCCCCTACCTGTTGGGCATCCTGTCTAGTGAATCACTGCTGGATTTGAATATCATAGAGGGGGCATGCCTGAGCATCATCGGGTTGGCAGCGGGGGCGGAACTGGACTGGCCATCACTGTCAAGGGCTAGGAAGCAGGTGCGTGTGTGCGTGTGTGTGTGTAAGGGGGGAAGGTAGGTAGAAGTGGATTGGCCATCACTGTAGAGGGTTAGGAAACAGATGTGTGTGTGTGTGTGTGCGCGCGTGTGTGTGTGTGTGTGTGTGTGTGTGTGTGTGTGTGTGTGTGTGTGTGTCGGGGAGAAAGCAGTTGCTGCTTACTAAGCTTAAGCTAGCATTTCCTAGTGCTTTTGTGCCCTCTGTTTTACAGAGTACATTGCCTAGCTTTTAGTGCTTTTGTGCCCTCTGTTGTACAGAGTAGATTGTTGACCTAAGTCTTACCTTTGAATCACTGCTTACCAATTAGTCGTTACACGAGTGCTTGGGATAACATTTGGGGGGCGTGCAGTGTCACGGGGGATGGCCTACCTAGCCCCCCTAAGCTGTCAGTACATGCCGTCAGTACATGCATATGGAAAGAACAAAATACAAATGCACCGCTGTTGCTGCCGCGACTGCCTTTTTCCATCAGGTGTTCGGGATAACGTTTGGGGTGTGTGCAGCTTCATGGGCCATGTGTTACCTAGCCCTTGATTGGACCGGCAGTCAGTTTATGCCCAACTCTGATGGCCACACCCTGACGGCTGCTGCTACTTTGGGGGCGACACTGATGATGGCACGCTCGCCTGCGTCCGCGGTGAGTTGCTGATGCTTTGTACGTGCTCTAGCTGTGTTTGATTTGTGCATCAACGATTGACGGATATAGGTGTTGTGCATGTGTTTTGGGGCAGGGTTTGCTGTGCATGATGATGGCGCATGCTCAACTGCATCTGCGTTGAGTCGCGGATTGTTTAAGCACTTTGCGTGATTTTAACACATTTTTAACATTCTAACCAGTGCACTAGATCATTTTGTTGGGTTTGAATCGATTTGCATACTAGGGTGCTTACTTAATATTGCAGATTGAACGTTAAGGATTGTAGTAGGTTGTCCACATTACTTTCTGTCCTTCTTGCACGCATGCATACAGATTGTATATATGCTGAAAGATCTGAAGTAGTGATATCAATTTATATCATGCCTATGTTTATGAAGATTTGAAGTATTGATATCAAGCAAATATGTGTGAACTGCAACATGCTTATTAATGTGCATATAAATAGCTTGCTGACAAAAAAGAATTCGGAACTACCAGCCCCACAAAAGCATGAGCTCACACGCCTTAGCTTTTCAAACACACACACACTTATACATGCAAGCGCACACACACACAGATAGCTGTGCTGAAGGAAGTAGACGGCAAAGGCCCGTTCTGTGGCCTTGTCATGGCTGTGGTGGTGGTGAAGGATGTGTTTGTGATCATGGCTTTTGCACTCAACCTGGAGCTCATTCATGCGGTAAGCAGGCAGGCCTATCCATTGCATTTGACTTCATCAGTACTTGAGTAGGATGTGCTTGTCGATATGGCTTTCGCGCTCAACCTGGAGCTTATTCATGCAGTCAGCAGGCAGTCAGGCAGGCAAGAAGTCATCTTTGAAGAGGTCTTACCCATTTGTTACATTCATCGTTCCTTGTTCTTTGATTAGCACGTGTTCCATAGTCATGGCATTCCTACTCAACCTGGAGCTCAATAATGGGGTAAGCAGGCAGGTAGGCAAGAACAAGAGGTCTTATTACCTATTTGTTGCATTAATCTTTCCTGTTTCTTTGAGTAACACGTGTTTCGTAATTATGGCGTTTGCGCTCAATCTGGATGTGATCCTTGTGGTGATCCGTGTGGTGATCATGGCATTCCTAGCTGAACCTGGATGTGATCCTTGTAGCGATCTGTGTTGTGATCATGGCATTCCTCGCTCAACCTGGATGTGATGCTTGTGGCGATCTGTGTTGTGGTCATTGCATTCCTAGCTCAACCTGGATGTGATCCTTGCGGTGATCCGTGTGGTGATCATGGCATTCCTAGCTCAACCTGGAGGTGATCCTTGCGGTGGGCAGTCAGTCAAGGGATGTGTGAAGTCTATCTGCTGCATTTGACAGTTATTAGTAAGATGTGTCTATGTCGCTGTGGCATCATTGTACCTGAACTTTTAGGACTAATCCTGCATTCATTCATTTTCGTCTGGCTATTGATGGGTGAAGCTTTTGTTTCATGACGGCGTGGGTGTTTTACCTTCCCGTTGTGTGTGCTAAACTGGCTCAAGTACGTGTGTTCTACCACTCTCAAGTTGGAGTGGCCAGGACTGTCTGTGTGGCTATTGATGGGCGGAGCTTTTGTCACATGAAGGCACTGATGATTCACAGTCACGTTGTCTATGCTCAATCAGATCGAGCACGCATGCTCTATCTCTCTCAAGCTGAAGTGGCCAGGGCTGCTTGTCCGTTATTAAGGCTTTGATGCCACAAAGTGTGGTATGTGTGTGTGTGTGTGTTTGTGTGTGTACGTATGGTTCAGACCGATCCTCTGTGTGACATACTTTGTGTGAGTGTGTGTGCGTGTGTATGTGTGTGTGTGTTTGTGTGCGTGTGTGTACGTGTGGTTCTGACCGATCCTCTGTGTGACAGACTTTGTGTGAGTGTGTGTGTGCTTGTGTGTGTGGTGTTTGTGTGTGTGGCAGACTATGATGAGCAGGGCCTGTGCCAGTTTGATTGAGCATTTGAAAGACGCAGCATGGACATATTACACCCCCCCCCCAAGAAGAACGCA
>Ga0307966_1002655_pt1:12500-13514 | contig 13514 bp, 18 predicted proteins | sample OrgLakmetagen646_FD_203141 | JGI IMG/M metagenome (GOLD analysis project Ga0307966, IMG submission 203141) | Saline water microbial communities from Organic Lake, Antarctica - #646 | ecosystem: Environmental > Aquatic > Non-marine Saline and Alkaline > Saline | place: Antarctica... | reverse complement strand
ATAATGACACACGTGAACTCACATGAAGACACATAACCAGGCGCATGTGCTTACCAAGGCAGACAAACATACACACTCCCTGTCGATCCCTCTCAATTCACACTCACAACGACACTCACACGCACGCACGCGTGCACATGCTAACCCTGTACATTACCTTACCTGTAAGAAGCCTGCTGCCACTATGGTCTATGTCCAGGCAAGTCACGGCTTTGTTGTGGCCACTGCCCAGGGTGACCTCGTGCGAGATGGGCAGCTGGTAGGGGTCGTCCTCCTCCTCCTCCTGCGCATAAAGCAAGTGCACAGCGCGCGCGCTTGTGTGTTTGCATGTGTGTGTGCTTGTGTGTGTTTCTGTGTTTGTGCGTGTATATGTGTGTATGTATGTGTGTACGTATGTGTGAGAGAGTACGTATGTGAGTGATTGTGTAAAAGCGTTTAAGCATCTGAAAATCCAGGTACTGTCCTTCAAACACCAGGTGTGCGTTTGGAAGTGCATGCACGTGTAAGATGATGAACGTGGATAAGTTGTGTACGATTAATGCGCATCCAATGGGCATGATGGAAACAATTTGGAGATTGAGCAATGTTGAACGTCTGATGTGAATGTGATGCTTCATACTGTCCGCACGTTTGAGTGCGTCAAGCATGTCGTCCAAAGCAAAGGATAGAGGGGCCTGGTTGCTAGATCTTTCTACCCTAAGTAGGGAGACAGGCACAGGCAACTTACATGCATGGTGAACCAGTTTTGGTATAAGTGCAGGAAGAACAATACCCACCTCTGTTGCTTCTGCTTCTCCTGCTTCGTCTTCTGCGTGTATGTGTGTGTATATGTTTGCATGTGAATATGTGTGTGTGTGTGTGTGTGCTCGTGTAGTGTGTGTGTGCGCTTGTGTGTGCTTGTGTATGTGCAAACCTGCTTTGCAGGCGCAATGGCAAACTTGCGCCATCCCGCTGCAAAGCACGAATAGAAAATAAAATGCAATGAGGCATAGGGTGCAGATCCGCACACATCAG
>Ga0307966_1002655_pt1:0-7500 | contig 13514 bp, 18 predicted proteins | sample OrgLakmetagen646_FD_203141 | JGI IMG/M metagenome (GOLD analysis project Ga0307966, IMG submission 203141) | Saline water microbial communities from Organic Lake, Antarctica - #646 | ecosystem: Environmental > Aquatic > Non-marine Saline and Alkaline > Saline | place: Antarctica: Organic... | reverse complement strand
ATGCTTTTTAAATGTTCCCAGTGCATGGGCCTCATGAAGTGCACTTTTTAGGCTCAACACTGACTTAAGGCTTGGTTTAGCAGTTGAGATTGGGTGCAATTCATGGGGCCACGTGTCCAACCGGCCGCAGCGTGAACCCCACTCTTTGCTGTTAAATCTCATGACAGATCATTTGCTGCACCAAATTTAAGGTTACTGTTGTTTTAAATACCTTGCAATATAGATTGTTGCAAGAGAAACAGAGTTAATAGGACATGTGGTTGTTGAGCTAAACAAATGAACATGTCAATTCCCATGGGGAGCACCCATCTAGGGTTGAGAAATGCAAGTGCTGCATCCAGTCCTGTCAATCTATACGCAGAGCGAGTTATCTAAATTTGAGCACACCCTCTGGTAGCTTACAATGTCAATTGCAGTTTAAAGCTGTGTTGCTTCCAGCTTGATGAAGTGGCGTGTGAGTAGCTGCCCATTGAATGCAATATACCATAATATGGTAGGAACAGTTATTGACTTTTGCTTGAGTAACCCCCTTGATTGTAGGAAATTGAACTCATGTGGAGATGTTGTGGTTTTGATTTGAAGCCATTCTGGATTGGTAGTTCGAAATACCATAGATTCACGATCACTTGACCACACTTTTGTATTCTCGATTTTAGTTCGTGAGGGGGTCTGGGGATTACTTTTGAGTTTGAATCCAGTTCGGGCAGGCCCTGTCGGGAATTAGTTTGTGAAGTTCAGAGCCCCCCACTGTTGGCTGCTGCTGCTGCTGCTGCTGCTGCTGCTGCTGCTGCTGCTGCTGTGCAGGCTGATGGGCAGGGGGTTGGGAGGCCCAGAACTCTGGTTAAGATCAAGAATTTGAGTTGTTGCAATTTTGTGCTTTAATGATTACATCAAATGCCGCAATCCTGCATGCACTGTTGCAGGTCATCGCAGGCTCCTTCCTTGGCTTCTTCATAGCTGTCATGTTTCATGGCATCCTGGCTGTGTCAAGAGGTTCAGCAAATTAGTCGAGGCTTCAACAATTAATGCCTTGAGATGGGATGCAGCAAGGTTCACAAAGTTTACAAGGTTTACAGTTTACAGTGATTACACGTTCTCAATTGTGGGCTCGGCGTGCCCTTTCTTCCCTTGGTCTCTTGCCCACATGTATGCTCTTCTCAAGTCGTATTCAATTTTATTTCAATTATGTGCAAGCTTTGGTGATTTATTGATGAGAGGGGGGTTCCGCTTCATTTTCGTTTCAAACAATGGATTACCGCTTTGTATTGTCATCTGTATGACTACAGCAACGTAAATATTTTTTCATCATCGGTGTGCTTCTGGCTTTTGTTTTGTATCAATTATTTAACCGTTTTACAGGAAGTGTCGGCCCCCCAAAAATAACGGCGCCACCGGCCCTGCTTGCACGAAATGGAGGACCCGGAGAGCGGTGAGCAGACCTTAGAACCTCTCGCTCTGCGAGTGTGTAGCTGCAAATGTTCTGGTCGATGTATACACACGCACAAAGTTGTGCGTGTGCGACCGCGCACCCTGCTGACGACGTTATTTCCCCCACACAGGGGGGAGACCTCCTTCTTCTCATGTATCTATTGAAGCCGAAGAAGCCGACGAAAACGTGGGTGCTGAGCTAGCTACACCCACTGCCAGCTTGCATAGACTGGTTATGCTTGCATGTGTGGTGTTATTCAGCCCTTTGCACTGGCCAAGAAGCTCCGAAAGTCAGACTAAATTGTTGGGGAGGGTGCACTGCACATTGTCGTTCCCTGGATTTGCCTTTGAAGGTCATTGCCGCTTCTGTCATGGGATTCATGCATGTGTGCTTTGCAGGATGTTGAGCCACGACTGTGCTACAAAGAGCGCATCAAGCAGCACAAGAAGGACCTCATAAAATCAGTAAGCATGCAATAGGAGGCAAGGGCTCAGACCCGAATGCTGCTGTGTTGCTGCTTGTTTTGTGGTGCTTTTGCTACAAGCAAGCTTGTAGTAGTGGACTACATATCCACCTGGCTGACTCTACTGAATCAAGTTACGCAATAATGGTCTGTTGCAGGCTATTAAGCATGCTGACAACAACAGGCCTCTCTCTGGGGTGTCCCTCCTTGCCCGTCCCAGTCACATGGGCCACACTTTTGGGTGAGGCGTGATGTCACTTGTAATAGTAGGCCTCAATTATAGGCCTCAAAATAAAGTAGATGGCGCTGGTGCTGTGACTTCACGCAACAACGTATCCACAAGCAGACTTTTTGGTAAAAAGGCCAGTTCTGCAAGGGCTGGAAATTCCGTTTGGCAAAGGAGATGGACTGCAGTAAGACTTCCCCATCTTGATTCCTACAGAAATGCACTTCTCCCCTTTAGCCACAGACCTTATTACTTATTACGCACGCCCCTTTACAAACTGCTCTACTCCTTTCCATGTGCTTGTGCCTCCTGTTCGTTCGCTTGCGCAGGGCTGGCATAGGACTGTACATTTTAACTTATAATGCTGAAGCGGCTGGCAATCGCAATCTCTTGAACTGTGTGTTTCCTCTTTTTAATCCACAGGGAGGGCATAGGGCTTTACTTCCAGGTCCTTGAGTGGCTGATCCTTTTGTTCAGCTGCATCACCGTCCTTGCGGTAAGAGATGGACCTGAGTCTGCTGTGACGAAAGCTCTGATCAACCATCACTTTGTGACGTGACACTGGTAGCGACGTGAACATGTGTACGTAGCAAAATGGCAATGAGGTTGGAAAACAGCACTGGAAGACTGAATGGCACGAGCTCCTTTTGCCGCAACGTCCTTTCCGCACTTCTCTTTTTTTATTCGTCACACCTCGAAAACAATGTTATAGATTTGATAAGAAAGAAAGGGAATTTTCACCGAAGGGTACCCTTTTTGGGATGATGCCTTGTTATCGACACCTTTACCGTAATATTCTATTGCACGTTGGCTTTGTACACACGCTGGTCACCCTCTCACTTCCCAATTCTCAAGTAGGGTAGTGCTCACAAATTCCACACTCCTTGACTCATGCTTGCTTGCTCTCTCAACGCAGCTGCCCTTTTGGATAGTCATCAACCAGTCAGGTACGGGGGAGGGGTCTTTTGGAGTGTACGCCATCTGCCAAGCACCCCTGATGCTGACAGTAATGCAGTGAATGCAAAGCGATATCGTGGTGTTCCTTGTAGTGTTAGTCCAGGAAAACACATGTATGACAACACTGCTACATTTCATTGCAATCCCTGACACCTGATCATTGCCGGCATGGGCTCTAATGTTCACTTTCTAACATAGGCGCTGACGTTTTATCAGTGTTATACAAATGTCCTGCGTCAATTTTGGCATAGGCAATGTGTGCAATTGATAATCAAACTCAGCGTGATGCATGCTCATGCTGTGCTCAGACAACTTAAGTTCTGTGGCATATAACTGTACATGATCTCATCTTGTCATACAGTCTGCACTGGCAGGCGCCCTTCACGTCATACAGTCTTATGCGCTCAGTTGTACACAATTTTACGTCTCACAATTTTGCGTCACACATTCTAAATTGCTCACAAATGCGCTGCCTCACACAGTCTTCACGGATGAGGCAAACAAGGACAGGCCTGAATTTGGCTTCCAGGTGAAATTAGGTTTTTGTAAATGAAGCTGCATGGCATGGTGCTTGTGTATGTAACTTTGGCTTGCAGTCAATGTGGGGTAATAGCAAAATAGCGATAAGAAGACGGTTTCAGATCTCAAACCTCATGATCAGGCCACAATGGTGGTTGAATGGTTGAGAAGGTTGGCTCAATCAAGCCTGTTAGCACTGCTTTTTGGGAAAAAATGACCATAAAAAAAATGTGGGCGCACCTTCCGTCTTACACGCACGCATATCTCGGCCGACGTTTAACGCCATCGATTTCAAGGTTATTGCATTGTCTGAAAACACTTAGAGAGGTGTGTGGTACAAAGGACACAAGTCTTTCAGAGCTAGCGTGTCCATCATACCCAAATATAAGGTGTTCACGAATCTCTTGGTACGAAGGTCCTTTCAAAGGACGTCCAGGTTTCTGGTGATGATGATCGAAGCCTATTTCTATCTGTATCTAAGGTGTAGCCTCAACACCCAAGCACAAACTTGTCCACGTGTACTTCGTGTGGATATTGTTGTGTTATATAGTTGTATGCCGTCCAAGTGTGTATAGAGGACACTCATACATGTGCAAGCACACACGATGTGTCCACACAGGTGTTTGATGAGGGCCCAAGTCTCATGGGCACCACGTTTGCTGCCATCATAGATAACAAGCTCGACCCAAACGGCACCCTGACACACATGCTCACCAAGCTGGGCTCCACGTGGCACGGACCACAAACAAAGAATGACTTCCTTCTGTGTGAGTATGTGCATTAGTGTGTATGTGTGTGTGTGCGTGTGCACGCTCACTCGTGCGTGCATGCGTGTGTATTTGTGTTCTTAGAGACGTGCGTGTGTGCATGTAATGCAGCTTGCGTTGTGTGTGAGCTTGTGAGTGTGCTCGCACAAACACTGGACGCTTCTGGCTGCCCGTACTGCCCATGCCTGAGGAGATACAAAGAATGGATGCTTGCAGTTTGCTTGTTGCAAAAGTCTCATAAATAGGATGAGCCAGAACCGTATATATGTATACACCGTATATGACCATATATTTGGTTATTTCCCTGCCAGAAAGACCGTTTATTCACTGTATGTAGATGGTTCTGGCCAACCCTTCTCATAAACGATTTCTGCGTGATAAGTACAGGCTTGCAATGCACACTGACCATAGCAACTGCTGTGTGCACGCGTATGTATGTGTAGGCCAGTATGAGTGTATGCATGTGTGGTTTGTTGTGGCATTTTGCTACAAAAAGATTGCAGCGCAAGCGAATGGGCAGGCAAATGCAGTTATTTTAGCATGAACAACCGTCCTTTTTCGCCCCACCCTTCACACACACACACATGCACACACACATGCACACACACACACACACACACATACACACACACACACACACGGGATACAAACTTTGTGCAGGGATCTCGCTGCTTGACGTCGTAGGCGTGGTGCTCATGATCATCCTGGTCACCTACTTCACGTGGAAGGTGCGTATACACCTTGTGCCCTGTACATGTTGTGCCTTCCGTGTGCTGTGTCACCGTTTGTGCACCGTTCAAGTGCTACAGCAACTTTGTGAGTGCGTTGTACCATTTATAGGGCTGGCCATAACCATATATGCACGGTGTATGTACGGTAATTTTGGCAGGGAAATCACCAAATATACGGTCATAAACGGTACATATACACGGGTCTTGCCAACCCTAACCATTTATGCTGTGTCACTGCTGTTGGTGTTGCAGCAGGAGCTCCTATGTGTGCTGTTGTATGCTGTTGGTGTCGGTGTCGGAGCAAGCTCCCATATACGCTGTGTCACTGCTGTTTACGTTCTCCCATTTACGCTGTGTCACTCCCATTTATGCTGTGTCACTCCCATATATGCTGTGTCACTGCTGTTAGCGTTCTCCCATTTACGCTGTGTCACTCCCATTTACGCTGTGTCACTCCCATTTACGCTGTGTCACTGCTATTAGCGTTCTCCCAACTCTTGCTCTCTCGAACAAGCGATTCTGGCCATCTTGTCCCTGTTCATACTGGCCCCCCTTTGTTATGAAAAAGATCCCACGCACACGCACTACATGGCAGGCCGATTTGTTTGAGGCCGAGGTGGACGAGGACTCCAATGACGCTACTGACTATGCTGTCATCGTGACAGGTCTCCCCTACGATGCTGGAGTGCACGAGGTGAGTCAGCTTACCCTCAATATGTTGTTGTAACAACTGGCCTTGCAATGCTGGAGTGCACGAGAAAATCAGCGTCGCTACGAGCCTTCTTTATGGTGCTGGGACATGTAGGGTTGAGTCATTTGGCTGTGTCTCATTGTTGCTGTGTGTGACGTATGCGTGTATGTAGGTGTTTGGGTGTGCTGTTTGCAGGCATCCATGTTAGTTACTTTGTGTGTGTTTTGTGAATGTGTTTGGATGTGCCGCTTGCAGACATCCATATTAGTTGCTGTGTGTGTGTGTGTGTGTGTGTGTGTGCGTGCGTGTGTGTGTGCTCTTTGTGCAGGTATCCATGCGTCAATGCCTTTGAATGCTTGAGAATCGTACCTCTCCCCCCTCTAGCTCACAATAGTGCACACACTGTGATGAAAGGCAATCACCTACCCTCCCTCATTCAACTCCAGGTGGGCCAATTCTTCTCCCGCTTTGGCGAGATCATGGATATCACCATGGTGCTGAACATGGAGAAAGCCTTGAAAGCATGTGCAGAGGCTTCAAAGCTGGATCACAAGCGCATCAATCTGGCCCATCAGCTGGAGCTTTTGCCTCCTGATTGCCACGGTAGGTTGAACCTGATGACCACGGTGGGCTTAACCTGATTGCCACAGTGAGTCCGACCTGATTGCCATGGTGGGTTAAACCTGGTGGCCTCAGTGGGTTGAAGGTGATCGCATGCTTCTCCAGAAAAGGTTGTCACATAACTTGCCAGTACTAGACCATCAGCGAACGCCTGATCTGTTTTAAACACCGCCCCCTTTGCTTCAGGCACAGCGTGCACGTGAAACTGCTGTGCTTGCCTTCAATGCCCTACCCCTGCAACCTCCGCAAGCGAAAGTGGGAGTAGAAAAGCTTGATTGGATGCACTAGAATGTTAAGCACCGCCCAAACTTCTGCTAACCGTTATCGCCCCAACGCTTGAGCAGTGGGAGAAGAAAGCTGGACTAAATGCACTGCTCGCCTCAAATGCTTGCACACTTTAGCAAACAAGTTGCAAGCGACACACCTAGGCTTCTGCCTGCCCTGATTGCCCTCTTTCACATGTAGACAAAATCCGCAAGCGCTTGGAGGACATTGAGGAGGAGCTCATCAAAGTGCTGAAGTCAATCGACACCGACATGAACAAGTAAGCACGCAGCCTATTCCAGGCACAAATACTTAATGTCTGTTCCTATTCATGCGTGTTGTTGCCTATCAGCTACTTACCAGGCACGAAGAACTGGGCTATAATCCTTTTTTAAAGGCCTGGGGCTCTAACATTTTATTGCTGGTGCAAACTTGCATACTCTGCCCTTGCCATTCGCACACTGCCATTCGCACACTGCTCCAAAGCAATGCTCACAATCAAAGGCAATTTAATTCAGCTCTTCTGAATTTACATGTTCACTTGCCTTGCGCTTTCTTCTGCGGATTGCAAGCCCTTGTGTGCCTGAGCATATGCCACACAGGGCATCCAGTGACAAAGTGCACACTACACACCCATTCACAAATGCAGAGCCCTTGTGCGCATGAGCATATGCCACACAGGGCATCCAGTGACAAAGTGCACACTACACACCCATTCACTAATGCAGAGCCCTTGTGCGCATGAGCATATGCCACACAGGGCATCCAGTGACAAAGTGCACACTACACACCCATTCACTAATGCAGAGCCCTTGTGCGCATGAGCATATGC
>Ga0307966_1002653_pt1 | contig 13516 bp, 11 predicted proteins | sample OrgLakmetagen646_FD_203141 | JGI IMG/M metagenome (GOLD analysis project Ga0307966, IMG submission 203141) | Saline water microbial communities from Organic Lake, Antarctica - #646 | ecosystem: Environmental > Aquatic > Non-marine Saline and Alkaline > Saline | place: Antarctica: Organic Lake... | reverse complement strand
TGGTAGCATTCCGTTACGGCTTTGGTGGTTGAAAATAAATGGTGTCGCAACCTTATTATCAACTTCCCAAAGCCGTTTTGCTATCCGAATACCCAGTTTGGTGAAATATCCGGGCTAGGGCACAGCAATCCGATCTGGCCTATGGATTTGCCAATTCCACGACTGATTGTATTCGGCCGTGTAATCACTGTAATTGGGCAGGGAAGTTATTGATCATCACTAGTTATGTGGTTCAACCTGGTGTTTTTAATTGAACAGCGACGGTGAATGCCCAAATGCGGGGGAGTCGTTACTACGGCAAACAGCGGCCTGACAATGGACACAGCTCTGGCTTTCGGCTCAATGCAACAGTCGGTTAGAGGGTGGAGAGTTTGCTTCTAAGCCAATGTCAGATAATAATGGCCCATAGATTGCTAGCGATTGGGTGGCGAGGATGCCAGCTAACTCAAAAACACCGGTGAACAGAGATCAGATGGATACAAATAGTCGAACCAGCAAGCAAAAGGAAGTCGAACGTATTATTGAATCATTGTCGCGAGCTATTGCACAGCACGTGCTGCCACCGGGCACCCGCCTGGTAGAGGCTCAGATAGTGGATTCTCTTAGGGCAAACAGGAATCACGTACAAGCAGCACTTCAGCGTCTCGCGCTTAACAAAATTGTCACCATTGAACTGAATCGGGGTGCTCATGTCAGTCAGCCTTCGGCGCAGGAAGCCAGAGAAATCTTTGTGGCTCGCCGAGCCATCGAGGGGGCCGTGTTGGAGTCTATTACGCCAGAGCTGATGCGAAAGTTCGAACAAGAAGTTTCGAACCATATGGAGGCTGAACAGGATGCCACCAGCAACAGTGATCGACGGGCTATCGTCCGCGAGCTGAGTAGCTTTCACCGAATGCTCGGTCGTATTAGTGGAAACAGGGTGCTAGCCGATATTCTTGAGAACCTGATGGTTCGTAGTTCATTGATCGTCGCACTATACCAGCGCAACGATGAACCCACCTGTCAGCACGATGAGCACGGGGCCATTCTGGAGGCTTTGCAAAAAGGTAAGAACGAACAGGCGGTGGCGTTGATGAGACATCACCTAGATCACCTTGAAGCAGAGCTCGCTTTGGATGGTAATAGTGACCAGAGTGTAGACGTCCGGTCACTTCTGGCGGCGCTCTAGCCGTGGTTGACAATTCGGGGGTGTCAGCAGCCCGATAGCGTCTGCTGATTCTGTTGACCCTGCGATCCAATATGGCGCAGTGGCTACCGGATTCCGGGCCGTAACAAGGTAGCAGGTTCTCGTACGAAGGTTTGTCTGCCTCGCTTAAAGGCCATTAACGGTTGCACCAGTCGGGCGATAACATCTGCCGGTGTTGGCGCGTCGACGACCAGAAAATCCGAATGGCAGCCGGGAGTGAGCCCATAGTTTTTCAGACCCAGCATTTTCGCGGATGCGTGCGATATCCAGTCAAGGCATTGGGTCAGTTCCTTTGGGGTACCCTGGTGACAGACGTTAGCGAGCAAATTTGCCTGACGAATAAGTGAAGCGTCGCCAAAGGGTGTGAACGGGTTGCCCACGTTGTTAGTAGATAATGAGCAAGTGACGCCACAGGCATGGAGCCGGGGCAGAGGGGCAACACCTCGGGGTATGTTATGGGTTGCGTCTCTGCCGGTCAGAAACAGATCGGTAGAGGGTAATGCCGTCACTTGCACACCGGCATCGGCCAGGTTTTGCGCGATTTCCTGAAAAACCTCTGGGGGCAATGCCGATAATTGGGTGACGTGCCCAATGGTTACGCGGTTCTGCCAGCCATATTTGTGGGTACAACGTATGACTTCCGGGATGGTCATGCCGTCGGGACTCAGGTCGAAATCCAGGTGCATGTCCAAATCGCAATTATAGCGTTCGGCCAGAGCAAACAAGCGCTGTATTTGGCCGGCCGGGTCATTGTCTGTATAGGGGCAGCCACCCAATACGGTAGCTCCGCCCTCCAAAGCCTGACACAGAAGGGCTTCGGTTCCCGGGTTGTTGAGAAGGCCTTCTTGTGGAAATACACAAATTTCCAAGCCAATAGCCCAAGCGTAATCCCGCTGCAGCCTCCGGATTGCTTGGAAACCGGTCAGGCCTATACCCGGATCAAGCTCCACATGGGTGCGCATATGAGTTGTGCCCTGTGTGATAGCCTGTTCAATTAAGTCTGCTCCTCTGCGATAGACGTCTTCTTCGGTAAAATTTGCCTTGGCGGCAGAGGTAGTGGCTACCGCCTCCTCAAGAGTGCCTTGTTTCAAGGTGCAACGGTCCAGGATACAGGCCTTGTCGAGGTGGATATGAGTCTCGATGAGCCCGGGAAGAACCAGGTTTCCCCTAAGGTCTATGTCAGTTTCAGGGGGTGCATCATGACGGAATTCCTCTACAAATTTGCCCTGCTCGACCCGCAGTTCCGTCACAACTTGCGGTTGATCCGGCAATCGCAGATTGTGGAATCTTATGCTTGTCATGCAACACTTTCTCCAAGATAGGCAGCTTCCAGTTCCGGATCGTTACGTAAGGCGTCCGCGCTGCCGGAGTGGACTACGTGCCCGGTTTCCAGGACGTATGCCCGGTCTGCAACCTGCAGTGCCAGATTGGCCATCTGATCTACCAGTAACAGCGTCACTCCCTCGTCTCTGAGCGCTGCCAAAGCATCGTAAAGCTCTGCTACCATTGCTGGTGCAAGCCCCAGCGATGGCTCATCGAGCAGAAGAATAGATGGCTTTGCCATCAGTCCTCGACCGATGGCGACCATTTGCTGCTCACCCCCGGAGAGTAGTCCGGCCTGACTGGAAATGCGGTCACGCAGTCGCGGAAAGCGGACGAGAATTTCTTCAATGTCCTGGTCGAGATCTCCACTATCGGAGCGGGTATAGGCCCCCATCAGTAAGTTGTCACGTACGCTCAGCTCCGGAAAAACCTGGCGTCCTTCGGGCACCAGTGCCAACCCCTGGCTTGCGATCTGACTGGCGTCCAGGGACTCGATATTCTGATTGTTGAGCACAATTTGCCCGCTGCGGGCCGGGTGTAAGCCTGCAAGAGCCTGCAGGATGCTGGATTTGCCAGCACCATTTGCGCCGAGAATGGCAATAAGTTCGCCGGGGTTCACGACCAGGTCCACGCCTTCTACGACCGGAGCGGCACCGTAGTCGACCACCAAATCTTTAACGAACAGGGTCGCATCCCTGCTGCCGGACCAGGGCTCTGGTCTTGGTGGTGCCTGGTAGTCGGTACTGCCAAGGTAAGCGCGGACAACATCGGGGTTGTTACGAACTTCATCTGGCTTGCCCCAGGCAATCGGCTGTCCTGAGTCGAGTACCAGAACCTGATCAGACACCGACATCACCATGGTCATGTCATGCTCCACAAGGATTACTGCAATGCCGTAACCTGCAATGGTTCGCAACAAGGTCGCTACCGTATCTGTGTCGCTTCGACTCAAGCCTGCAGCCGGTTCGTCGAGCAATAGGACCCGGGGTCTGATTGCCAGTGCCCGGGCAATCTCTACCAGTCTGCGGTCTACATGCGGCAATGCATCGGCCGGGGTATGAGCATTTCCGGTATATCCAACCAGAGTCAGCAGATCCAGTGCCAGGTCGATTCGCTCAGGATCCGGAACCCTCCAGCAGTCTTCAAGTCTGCCTTGTTGCATCCCGACCAGTAGGTTTTCCAGCACGCTGAGCCCCGAAAAAAGCTGGGTAGTCTGGTAGGTCCGGCCAATGCCGGCCCGCGCGATTTTCCAGGCAGGTAAACCCGCAAGGTCATTGAAAAGGTCGATTTTGCCGGTATCGGGTGCGTAAAAACCGCTGATCATGTTCAAAACGGTTGTTTTCCCCGCGCCATTAGGCCCGATGATGCTGGTCACAGTGCCGGGTGGGGCCTGGAAACTCACGTGTTCAGCCGCCTGTACTCCACCAAACCGTATGCCGATGTCATGCACTTGCAACCCGTCAGGGACGGAATTATCGCAGGTCAGGAACGTGTCCAGTCTGGCCGTGTCCAGAGGTTGCCCAGGAATCAATCGTGGTGGGCTGGAAAAGCGGGCTTGAAGCGCGCCAAGAGCGCCGGTGGGAGCGATCCACAGCACACCCAGCAGCACAGCAGAGAACAGTAGAAGCCGCATCTCGGCCATGCCGGACAGTAACTCTGGCACCAAAACAATAAGAACTGCGCCCAGCAGTGGACCGAACACGGTTCCTGCACCGCCTACAATAACGGCGAGTACAAAGAGAATCGATTGCGTAAACGGAAATGATCCCGGATTGATGAACATCATAAGGGGTGACAGCAATGACCCGGCGAGACCTGCAAACAGTGCCGACAGAGAGAAGGCCAGTGTCTTGGTCTGAACGGGGTTGAAGCCCAGTGACCGCGCAGCGATCTCAGTGGCTTTGACAGACCGGATGGCCCTTCCCCAGCCACTGCTGGACAGCCGATGGAAAAACAACAGAGAAGCCACCATGAGAGCTACGGCAATCAACGCCAGCCCAATGTCTGCCGGGAGAGCGCCTGTATTTGGCATCGGTACACCGGCAATACCATTGGCACCACCGGTAACCGAGCGCCATTCGATCAGTCCATGATGAACTATAAATCCAAATGCGATTGTCACCATCGCCAGGTAAGGGCCGCTGACTCGTACGGCCGGGATGGCCAACAGAGCTCCGACGCCAGCGCTAGCAACCGCGGCGGTTGCCATAGCAATGGGAAGCGGGACGCCAGCCATGGTCATCAGCGCTGAGATATAAGCACCAATGGAATAAAACGCCACATGGCCGAATGAAATCTGGCCACTCATGCCAATCAGAATATTCAGACCGCTGCATACCACTGTTGTCAGAGCGATAAGAGTCAGTACCAGCAGACCATAGCCACCGAGGGTAAAAGACAATGCCGCGCCGGTCATCGCTGTCATCGACAGCAAGCCCGGTACAATCCATCGATGGGAAAACAGTTTATGGAGAAACGTCATACTTTCACCAGCGATTTGGTGCCGAACAGACCGTTAGGCCGTATCGCAAGAGCAACAATGACCAGGCTGAAAGTCAGGATCTGCGAGACGGTGGAACCCAGATATACGATGATCAGCGCTTCAGCGAGTCCAAAAAGCAAGCCGGCCATCACAACCCCGTTGGCACTGGCAATTCCCCCTAGGATGGCCACCGCGAAAGCCTTTAGGCCAAACAGCGTGCCCATCTCAGAATGTACACTCACTAATGGGGCAATCAGTAATCCGGCAATTCCCGCAAACACGGTAGAGATGGCAAAGGAGATGGCCACCACCCGGGTAACCGGAATGCCCATCATTCGGGCTGCACCCGGGTTTTGCACCGTCGCGCCCAAGACCTTGCCAAGGTGGGAATACCTGCGGATGAGCACCAGAGCGAGTACGATCGCTGCAACGACGGCAGGAATGATCAGTTGCATAAGATCAACACCCGTTCCAAAAAGCTCTAGTCGGTGATCAACCGCTTCAAGCGTAAACCGGCGAGGTTCTTTGCCAAACGTGAACATCACCAGGTTGTCCATCAGCAGTCCACCGGCGACAGTGGCCATTAACCATGCCTCGGAGCCCCGACTGTGGAAAGGGCGAACAAGAAATCGTTCAATAGCGAGGCCATATACTGCGCAAAGCGCGAGCGTTATGAACGCGGCAACCAGCCAGGGAAGACCCAGGGTTATGCTGAACGTATAGCCGAGCACTGCACCAACCATCATTGCGCTGCCCTGAGCAAAGTTGACCGTCCTTGAAACGATGAAGGTGATGTGAAACCCAAGTGCCAGTAGGGCATACATACTGCCCATCCCCAGGCCACTGATAATACTTGCTGTGATCATGATGAACTGCTCTCCCGCAAGCCAGCCGGACACGTGGTCCGGCTGGTTACTGCCATTCGCCTGAATCAATTCAGGACAGGGCGTTGGTTTACCGCGTCAGTGGAACGATGCGGCCATCAACGAAATGGGTAAAGACATAGTCGTCTGGCCCAATGGCGTCGTGCTGCTGTGGTGTGAATGGTGTGCTGTAGTTTTTGATCAGTCCGTCATATTCAGTGATGTCGTAATAGCCCTGACGGATGGCGGCACCATCGGTGCTACCGGCGTTCTCTATCGCAAGCGCGGTCAGATGCATGGCATCATAAGCGTTGGCTATTCCCACAGCGGGTGTCACGTCAGCCAAGTCCTGAATTTCCGGGTAACGCGCTTTTAGTGCTTCCATCAGGTCGGCACCCTTGCCTTGCTGGTTTTCAACAAAGGTAAAGGTCTGAATGAAATGTACCTTGTCGGCATTTTCACCGGCCAATTCACTGAAGCGGCCTCCTGCTGGCCCCCAGTGGGAGATAATGGGCACGTCCCAACCCATACGGTCGAGAGATTTCACGACCTGTGCTGACGGCGCAACATTAGCAACCATTAACAAAGAATCTGCACCAGCCTCTTTAAGGCGACTGAGCTGCGGTACGACGTCAGTATCATTGCCCTCGAACCGTTCAATGCCAGCCCACTCCATGTCCCTGGATTCCAACGCCATGCGGAAGCCCTTTTCGTTGGATTCGCCCCAGGGGTTGTTGATCAGAATCATGCCGGGCTTCTCAATGCCAAACTCGTCAATGCCATACTGAACCAGCGCTTCATCAACCAATTCATCGACCGCAGACACCCGAAATACATAGTTTTCTTCAGCACCGTTTTGAGTGATCGGGGTGCCAGCTGCCCAAACTCCCATGAATGGAAACTCCATCCGGTTGGCGAGCGGAACGATAGCGAGCGAAACCGGTGTGTCCAGGCCACCGAAGAGAACGGCAACCTCTTCGCGCTGAACCAGTTCACGGGCTGCAAGCAGGCCTTTGTTCGGGTTGCTTTCGTCGTCCCGGCGCAACAGTTCAACCTGACGACCCAAAATGCCGCCGCTCGCGTTGATTTCGTCGATGGCGATGGTCAGCCCTCGGGTAATGGCTTCGCCCGACTTGGCAGACTGACCGGACAGAGCAGCCACCAGGCCTATTTTTAAAGTGTCCTCAGCCATGGCCATACCAGCCAGTGATACCAGGCCTGCTGTTGCCAGAGGCGTAATCCATTTCTTGAAAGTGTTGTTGAATAGCATGTCTTTTCTCCAGATTGCTAGCGTTTGCATGTATGTTGCTAGCAAAACAGATGCCAGTAAAATAACCAGTAATTCTCGGGTATTTTGATGAAAAGGCACTTATATCGTACTTTACAACCAAAAATGCACCTAATAAGCGCATTTTGATACCAGTCAAACTATTACACAGAGGAATTTGAGTATGTCTGCAGATAATGAAGCCGTCAGGATTGTTAGCAATTTTCTCGAGGCATCAATGGCACCTGATCCGGAGCGGGCTGCCACTTTTATGGCAACGAATGTACACATTACTTTCACAGGCGGTCGGGTTATGGACAGCACTCATGATATTACCGAGTTTAATGGCAGCCGGTATGCATGGGTCAGAAAATCTCTGGGTCAGTTCGATTGGACGGAGCATTCTGATCATACCGTCGTGTATTCCAACGGAACGCTTTACGGTGAATGGCCGGATGGACGTGCGTTTTCGGGCAACCGTTACTTGGACCGGTTCGAAGTAAGAAACGGCCTGATTACCAGAATGGATGTTTGGAACGACAGTGCGGAATGGATATTGGAGCCGGATCTAAATCGGGGCGCTTAGATATCGGCTCAAGGAGATCGAGGCCGTGGCGACCACACCATCAATTTTCAGCACTGGCGTTGGCCATAACGACAACTGGACGAGTTAGGGCGATCGAATGTTAGCCGTACGTTTTCCTGTGTTCTGCCCCTTTATAAATTCACCAGCTCGACAGCTTCAGTCTTGGATTCCTTAGGAAAACGTTTGGGACTCACGTACCAGTACTCCAAATTTCAAAAGAGATTAATGGTTTTCCTCTGGCCGATTGAATGCTCCAATCAGGCTTAATGAGATGAGTGCAAGCGCAGATGAAGAGTTTTCACTCTTTCAGCCAGATCCGGTACCGGACCATCCACCGGGACTCCAGGAGCAATATCGTTAATGGGCATTGTGTTTACAGGAGGCCGCGCCAATCCTAATTCGGAGAGCCAGCCCCCCAGCTGGTCAGCGGAACTGACGTAGACTATGCGTCCAAGACCAACCCATGCGTGCGCAGCCGCGCACATCGGACAATGCTCTCCAGAGGTATAGACGGTTGAAGTGGCGCGGTCGGATTCGGTCATGTTATTGGCCGCCCAGCGGGCGATTGCAAACTCCGGATGCAGCGTATTATCACCGCTGGAAATACGGTTCCGATCCTCAAAAAGGACATCGCCATTCTCAGCTACCAGTACTGAACCGAAAGGTTCGTCGCCATTATTCAGTGCCTCTTCGGCTAGTGCTACAGCTCGTTCAAGGTGGGTTCTGTCTGCTGCAGTGATAATGATTACTCCTGGTTTGAATATTTAAGATGCCGGTTGAGCCCGGCATCACCAATTATTCCGACGCTCTCATTAGCTTGAGGGCACGCTGCCTTGAACGCCAGCTACTAGCCAGTTCATACCGCGGATCTCGTCGTCGCTGAGTTCCATCCCCTCAGCAATCCGAACAGTGCCTGACTGATCCGTTATAGGGCCGGCAAAGGGCTTGAGCTCTCCTGAAATAATGGCGGCCTCAGCCATATCAAGCTCTTCTCCAACTGATGCGGGCAGTTCGGGGCTGCGTGTCGACATACGGATAAAACCGCCGTCACCCAAGCCTCTCCAGCGACCGGTTGGTTCCCATGTACCATCCAGTACTGCTTGTGCCGCTTCAATGTGGGCCGGGCTCCAGTCGAGTTCAAAGGATGCAAGCTGAGTTTCATAAACGAATTCGGAAAAGTCGCCAGTATTTCCGATTGACCATACGCCTTCGTCTCGCGCTGCTTTGCTCTGGACCGGAGTGTTGGGACTACCGGAAATAACGTCTGCACCCTGACTCACCAAGGTGCTAACAGCATCTTTTTCCTTGGCTGGGTCTACCCAAGCATTCACCCACACCAGTTTCAACGTGACGTCAGGATTAACACTCTGGGCGCCCAACAAGAAGGCGTTCAGGCTGTAAAGAACCTGAGGAACCGGAAATGCACCTACCCATCCCAGAATATTAGACTTCGTCATTCGACCGGCTGCGATACCAGTGAGGTAAGATCCTTCGTAGTGTCTGCCTTCAAAAACGCCCAGGTTAGGGCCAGCCTCAATACCTGCGCAACACTCAAAATGAGACTGCGGTAATTGGGGCGCCATTTTTTTCATAGAGGCATATTGGGAAAAAGTGGTGCCGAAGAGCAATTGATGCCCCTGCATTGCCAGCTGCCTGAACTGGCGCTCCACTGCCTGAATGTCGGTGACATTTTCCAATACAGTTACTTCAACTCGATCCGGGTATTTGTCCTGAAGTGAGCGCCAAGCTTGTGCCTGGTAGTATTCCCATCCGGTATTGGAAATGGCCCCCATGTGAATAACACCTACTTTGAGTTTCTCCTCAGGTTTGAGTACTGAGAAGGCAAAGTTACTCCACAATGAAGTGGTAGCAGCAGCGGCTATGCCACCAATAAGGCGACGTCGGGTTTTGTTAATCATAGCAGTGGTTCCTTATTCGATTGAGTTGTGTTCTAGCCTTTAATATCAAGAGATTTGCCCAATGCAGCGGGTACACTTAGTCGCATTCTGGAGTCCTTTCGAGAAATCAGGACGAGAACAATTACAGTTGCAAGGTAGGGAGTTGCTGACAGGAACTCCGTGGGTACTCCCAGTCCCATGGCCTGGCCAAGGAGTTCGGCGATCGTCATACCGCCGAACAGGTATGCTCCGATAATGCAGCGTTCTGGGCGCCAGGTAGCAAAGATGACCAGTGCTACGGCGATCCAGCCGCGGCCAGCAACCATGCCTTCCGTCCAGATTGAGGTGTAAACAACAGAGATGAAGGCGCCAGCAATTCCCGCCATGACACCACCGAATCCCGTAGCGAGAAACTGAATACTCATGACGGGATAACCAATGGCATCGGCAGCTCGGGGAGACTCCCCAACGGCTCGTAGAATAAGGCCAGCACGAGTGCGCACTGAAAAATACCAAAGACCACCAAACAACAGCCAGGAGCCCCAAACTAGAGGATGAATATCGCTAAATAGTGGTCCTAGTAATGGCAGTTGTGTAAGACCGCCACTGAACTGTGCTTCGGTAAGGTTCAGGGACTGGCCCACCAGTGGCTTACCGACATAGGCGCCCAAACTGATACCAAAAATCGTCAATGCTAGACCCGCGGCCACATGGTTTACCCGAAGTGTGATTGCGAGAACACCAAAGGCAAGGGACAGAGCCCCGCCCGTCGCGCCCGCTGCAAGCACACCCAGCCAGAGGTTATCGGTGGCGAAAACAGCAGCGAAACCGGTGATCGCGCCCATGACCATCAATCCTTCAACGCCTAGATTTAAAACGCCTGAACGTTCTGTAACCAGTTCCCCAAGTGCTGCGTACAGCAAAGGTGTTCCCGCAATTATCGCGGTTAGCAATATTGAAAGTATGTCCGTCATACAGCCTCCGTTTCCACCGCGACACGATCGCCACGGCGCAGTCGATAATTCACCAGCACCTCGGCGCTGAGCAGGAAAAACAGAAGCGTAGCCTGGATGACGCCAGCAATTGAGGGTGGTAGCCCCAGGCTCATCTGGGCTGTATCACCACTGAGATAAAGTAGAGCCATCAACAGGCCCGCAAAAAAAATGCCCACGGGATGCAGGCGACCAAGAAAGGCAACGATGATAGCGGCATAACCGTAGCCCGGTGTTACCGTCGGGTAGATCTGTCCGAGTGGACCGGCGATTTCTGCAACTCCACTGATCCCTGCTGCAGCGCCGCCACAAAGAAGACCGACAAGAATCGCTCGGTTAGCCGGAAACCCTGCATAAAGTGCTGCTCTCTGGGAGACACCGCGGGCTCGCAACTGAAAGCCAAGGAAGCTGCGATTCATCAAGAGCCATACTAGAACAACAGCAAGGGGCGCAAAAAGAATACTGGCATTAGCTCGAGTGCCTTCTATTAGGGTTGGGAACAGTGCCGACTGCCCGAGAGGTTCCGATTGTGGGAAATTGAACCCCGCTGGGTCGCGCCATGAACCATGAACCAAATAGATCAACCAAAATCCTGCAACATAGTTGAGCATCAGGCTGGTCAGTATTTCATTAGCGCGAAAATGAATGCGAAGCAGCGCTGGTATGCTGGCCCAGAGACAGCCCCCAATAGCACCGAGCAAAATCATGCCTGGTAGAACCCAGGCGCTCTCACTACCACCATAACTGAGCGCGAAACCGCCAGCGCAAACCACACCCATGATGATCTGGCCTTCCGCCCCGATGTTCCAAACATTGGCCCGGAACCCTACTGCGAGTCCTACGGCAATCAGTATGAGCGGTGCCGCTTTGATAAAAAGCTCACCCAACCCGTAGAGGCTCGAAATCGGTTCACTGACAAAGGTTACGAGCGAGGAGATCGGGGGAAGACCTGATAGAGCGAAAATAATCATTGCCACACAACCGCTAAGTGCCACTGCGATGATTGGCGAGAGCCAGAAAACTGCCGCGGAAGGTTTTGATCTTGCTTCAAATCGCAGAAGCATAGGTTGCCTCCTGGCTTGGTATATCGGCAGTTTTACCCGCCATGGCAAGGCCAATAGAATCAAGGTCGAAGTCTGCCCGGACAACCGGCGCAGAAAGATTTCCGTCGGCCATCACAGCCATGCGATCTGACAGTTGGAAAAGTTCGTCAAGCTCTTCAGAGATCAGAATGATCGCGCAGCCCCTGCTACTAAGATCCAGAAGAATTTGGTGTATGGCGGCGGCGGCTCCTACATCCACGCCCCATGTAGGCTGTGAAACCACCAACACTTTGGGCTCTTGCAGGATTTCACGGCCAATTAAGAATTTTTGAAGGTTACCGCCCGACAGGTTTTCGGCCTTGGCATCGACTCCGGGGGCAATCACATTGAACTGGCTGATGCACTTTTCAGTACTTTCCATTACTTGACCAAAACGTATGAATCCATAACGTACGTGGCTACGATCATTGTTTGTGAGCAACAGGTTCCAGTGCAATGGCATCATGCCCACTGCGCCCCTACCCATACGATCATCGGGCAAGGTATTGACACCAAGGCGCCTGCGTTTAAAAGGGTTCATGCCCGCCACGTTGCGACCAACCATGCGCAGAGTACCGCTATCTGGTTTCTCGATTTCACCTGACAGAACCGAAAATAATTCTTGCTGTCCATTGCCTGCAACACCAGCAATTCCAAGAATCTCGCCTTCCCTTACAGTGAAGCTGATGTTTTCCAAAGGCGTTGCAAAAGGATCGTCAAATCTGATTGAAACTCCCTCGACCTCTACGAGTTTTTTGGTTGATTGCGGAGGCTCTTTTTCCTGAAGAACAGGCGGATCGTCGCCGATCATCATTACTGCCAGCGATTCTCTGGACTCTTCAGCCGCCTTGCAATTATGAACGACACGCCCGCGACGAAGAACCGTCACTCGATCACAAAGGGCTTGAACTTCACCAAGCTTATGGCTGATGTAAATGATGCTGCAGCCTTCACTGGCCAGAACCCGGAGTGTATCGAACAATCGTTCGATCGCCTTGGGCGTCAGAACCGAGGTAGGCTCATCCAAAATCAGAAGTTGAGGTGATTGCAGTAGTGCACGCAGAATTTCGATCCTCTGGCGCTCACCAACAGACATCGTATAAACGTGTTGCATTGGATCAATTGGCAGGGCATACCGCTGACCGACCACTTTCACCTGATCAACAACCCAATCCAGCGAAGGGCGGCCTGAAAGGCCCAATGCTATATTTTCAGCGGCAGTAAGAGTGTCAAACAGGGCGAAATGCTGTAGCACCATTCCAATTCCGAGCTTTTGGGCGACGGCAGCTGAGCTTATGGTTGTTTCTTTATCGTTCCAGAGAATCTGGCCAGCGTCCGGACGCACGATGCCGTAGATTATTTTCATCAATGTCGACTTGCCTGCACCGTTTTCGCCAACTAGCCCATGAATCTCTCCGGGTGCGACTCGCAGATTAATGTTTTCATTAGCCGTAACCCCCGAATAGCGTTTGCTGACGCCAATTAATTCGAGTCTCCAGCGGTGCGGAGGGCTTTTTGTCTCATTTACCATTACTCGGATTCCATACTCATTAAAATGCTAGCAATAAATACCTAGCACTTTAGATGCCATTTTTGGAATCTCGGTGATATATGAGTTAGGCCGCATCAAAAAAGGCTCTTCTCCGGTCTTGTGAGTGAATATTATGCCAAGATGTAGAACATCGAGCCCTTGTCCGGAAGCGATGATTGACGGATTTTGAGCTTGAAGTACTCGGTATCCCTGATACCTCTGGCGCGCTTACGGATCATGCCGATACTGATATTGCCTGCCTCGATTCTGGCACTGGTGAGCTTGTGTTTGGCATAGTTGCAGATG
>Ga0307966_1002652_pt1 | contig 13516 bp, 17 predicted proteins | sample OrgLakmetagen646_FD_203141 | JGI IMG/M metagenome (GOLD analysis project Ga0307966, IMG submission 203141) | Saline water microbial communities from Organic Lake, Antarctica - #646 | ecosystem: Environmental > Aquatic > Non-marine Saline and Alkaline > Saline | place: Antarctica: Organic Lake... | reverse complement strand
TAGAGCCGGAGCCAAAGTAGCTGGCAACCATAATAAAAGAGAGGCCATACTTTTTAAAAAAATTTGTAAAAAATTCATTCATAGAGAGGATTTTATATTTGATTCGATAGAAAATTTATTTTCGTCAAATAGCTTCTGCTTTTTCAAAAGCAGGGTGCAAATTTCACGGACAGGAAAATTTGATGAGAAGTAGCCGAAATAGTGTAAATAGATGTGCTATATAATGGTATAAACGCTTTTAGGGGGTTTCTATACGTTTTTCTTAACCTGCTAAACATAAACATTTGTAGGCTGGATAAATAAATTAAATTCACACATATCCTTACTACGGTATAGACATCAAATGGGGGGAAAGTATTATTTATGGTAGTGCTTATTGCTTCAAATGGATCAAAGCTGTTGTTGATGACTAGTTTGAACTGTTTAGCTTTGCGGTTGAATGAGGTGATTAATAGACTTCCTGTATATGGGTCTGTTCATCAATAGGCGGACGGATGTAACCATTGTTCTCTTGCTTTTCGGGCAGTTCAATTTGTGGCGGTGTAAGATTCTCATAATCGATCTGGCTTAGCAGATGGTGAATGCAGTTGAGACGTGCCTTTCGCTTATCATCACCGTCTACCACGTACCATGGAGACTGTTTTGTATCGGTAAAGCGGAGCATATCGTCTTTTGCCTTGGAATACTCCACCTATCGCCTGCGGGATTCGAGATCCATCGGGCTGAGCTTCCAGCGCCTGGTCCGGTCTTCCATTCGCGATCGGAACCGTTCTTCCTGCACTTCATCTGAAACCGAGAACCAGTATTTGATAAGAATGATGCCTGAGCGCACCATCATTCGTTCAAACTCTGGGCAGCTCCGGAAAACCCTTCCACCTGATCCTCAGTGCAGAAACCCATTACACGCTCCACGCCGGCCCGGTTATACCAGCTGCGATCAAAAAGCACGATATCCCCGGCAGATGGCAGATGTTTTACATAGCGCTGAAAATACCACTGTGTCTGCTCTTTCTCAGTAGGCTTATCGAGCGCAACTACACGGCAAATGCGAGAGTTAGTTCTCCGCGTTATCCGTTTGATGACACCTCCTTTTCCGGCCGCGTCCCGTCCTTCGAAAACCACTGCGACTTTCAGCCCTTTTGATTTCACCTATTTTTGCAATTTTGCAAGTTCAAGCTGGAGATTGCTTAATTCCTCATTGTAATATTTCTTATTCATAAGCTGGGGTCGTTTGTGTGAGTTTTATTATTCTTTCTTTCGTTAAAATATTTTGAGAGCAGTGATTATGTTTCTTTGCCAATATCACAGGTTCAATCATTCGAAGCGGGTTTTGCTCCGCATACACATTTCATGGAAAAATCCATTTGATGGGATTCACGAATCTTTCAACCCGCCCGGAAGAAAATGCCATTGAAAAAAACAGCGTATAAACAGAGCAGTAATAAAAGCTTTGTCAAAAAATAAGGGAAATGTGCCTATTTCATAATTTCATTCCCCGTCATCAGTTTCTGCATTAAATCTCCTCAATTATACCATGAAAAATGCAGAGCAAATATTGGGCGCGGGTACAGCATTCGTAGCCCTTATAGCTTTTTTCCGGGGAATTTTCGGCAAAATCGGCGGAAATTTAATGGACAATGACTGAGATCCATATATGGTTTCATTCTATCGGGGTGCAATCGGACTGCTGTTCGTTTTTATCTGGTTAATGCTTCGCCCACGCAATAGTGGACTGGCAAGCTGCCATTTAAGGTTCTGGGCAATAGTTGCTGGTTTGGGTGTTTCAGACAATTTCGCATTCTATTTTGTGAGCATTTCTTAGGGCAACACACATTGAATGCTTCCCACCCCGTGCAGTTGGTAAAGCAAAAATGGGTTTTAGCTTTAACCATACTGCTTTATGCATATTACATAAAATTAAATACGTCAATCTTATGAAGAGTAAACTCACACTCCGAATAGAAGAATCATTAATAAATCGAGCCAAAGAAAAGGCCAAACAAAAAGGCACATCAGTATCCCAAATGGTGGCTGAATATTTCTCTCTCCTGGAATCGAAATCAACAATGTCCCAAAATAAATTACCGCCTGTTACTGCATCGTTAGTCGGTATTTTAAAAAATACAGAAGTCGAAGAAGAGGACTATAAAACGTACTTAGAGGATAAACATCTCAAATGAAAGTTCTCTTTGATACGAATGGTTTTTTGGATCTGTTCCTGAAGCGTGATCTGTTTTTCGGAGGCCATAGATTTTCTGGAGTAAACTAAATGAATTTTAGGCTATCTGACAGGATCCCAGAAAATCAAACCTCAACAACATCCGCAATCAGTCGGTGGGATTTTAACCGCTGCTCAAAATCATAGACATAGGACGCAATCATCAGCTCATCGGCTTCGGTCTGTTTTATGAATGATTCAAGCTCTTCCATCACGGTTTCCCGGCTCCCGATAAACGAACAGGCAAGCATCTGCTGAACCATCATTTTCTGCTGGGGTGTCCATACGGCGCTCATATCATCCACGGGCGGGGGCATCGGTTTGCGTTCACCGGTAACCACGCCCATAAACATCTGCAGCATTGAGGTGGAGAGGTAGTCCGCTTCGGCATCTGTGTCGGCTGCGATGATGTTGATGCAGGGCATAAAACAGGGCTGTTCAAGCTGTTTGGAGGGCTTGAACCGCTCACTATAAATGCGAAGTGCTGGCATCAGCTGCTGCGGGGCAAAGTGGCTGGCAAATGCGTAGGGGAGTCCTAATTCAGCAGCCAGATAGGCGCTGTCGGTGCTTGAGCCGAGGATCCATAACGGAACGTTGGTTCCCTCGCCCGGGATGGCCCGGACGCTGCAGTTCTTGTTTTCATCAGATAAGTATTGCTGAAGCAGCTTTACGTTTTGCGGAAACTGCTGCACCTGGCTCATGCGGTCGGGACGAATGGCGCCTGCAGTGGTTTGATCGGTTCCGGGGGCGCGGCCAAGGCCGAGGTCAATCCGGCCGGGATACATCGTGGCCAGCGTGCCAAACTGCTCGGCAATAATCAGCGGCGAGTGGTTGGGCAGCATGATGCCACCCGATCCCACACGAATCGTTTTTGTAGCCTCTGCCACATGCCCAAGCAGAACTGACGTTGCCGAACTGGCGATATTTTCCATGTTATGGTGTTCCGCCATCCAGAACCGTTTGTAGCCCAGCTTTTCACCCTCAACTGCAAGTGTGCGACTATTTTGGATCGTTTTTGCAAGCGTGCTGCCTTCGGTGACAATGGCGAGATCTAAGACGGAAAAGGGAATCATAAGTCAGGAAAAAAGTTAGTCGTGTTCAGTGAGATGGTAAAAGTAAAACGTTGAGACATCGAAAAGATGATGTCTCCATAAAATTAAAGCTCCGCCAGTAAATCGTCTATATCCAGCGGCTCGGTTACCATGTGTATGGAGCCGTCGTTATGATAGATCCATTCTTCTTCAGGTCGATCGCAATACAGCTCTACTCCATTGCCATCCGGATCGTCGAGGTAGATTGCTTCCGATACACCGTGATCGCTGGCGCCCGATAGTGGATACTCGTCATCGATCAATCGCTGAACGGCAGCCGCAAGATCTTTGCGGGTTGGGTAGAGAATAGCGGTGTGGAAAAGACCGGCACTCCGTTTTGGAGCAGGTGGGCACCCTTCGCTGTGCCAGGTATTGAGCCCGATGTGATGATGATAGCCACCGGCGCTCAGAAACGCGGCCTGGCTGCCATACATGGTTGTTACCTCAAACCCAAGCAGGTCACGGTAAAACGACAGAGCCCGCTCCAGATCCGACACCTTCAGGTGAACGTGCCCGATACGGGTTTGGGCAGGTATAGTATAATGTTGTTCAGGCATAAGGTTTACAGATGTTGTTGAAAACCTGAGTTCGATTCATAATATGTTAAATGAGGTGTGTCTAAAAGGGCGTCATCCCGCGCTCCCCCAACGGGATCCCCTCGGGAGATGCGGGATCTCCCATTATTATAAAGACAGGAGATGCCACGCCCTGGCGTGGCATGACGGTATTGAAAGTGAAATATCTTAACAAACGCCCTTTTTGGAAAGCCCAATGTATTTATTTGATATTTCAGAATCGAACTCAGGTTTAAAGTATAAAGTCAGGAATTACAGGTGAAGTAATAGTATATAAAATAGAGAAATTTCAAAGCGAAAAAGACTGATGATGAACAAAGATTTAGTTTCATCTATTGCGGGTTATTTGCTTTCTTTAAGAAGGGTAAAGAGTTTATTGAGAGTAAGCCTAAGAAAATGGATTTAACAGCCCATACTGAACTTAAACTGTTGGCGGCACTTGCAATAGGTCTCCTTGTGGGCATTGAGCGTGGATGGAGCGGACGGGAACAGGATGAAGGCGAGCGAATAGCAGGGATCCGGACCTTCAGCATAATCGGGTTACTGGGCGGTGTTTGGGCACTGCTGACGGAAATTATGAACGACTGGATGCTGGCAGCCGCATTTCTGGCCGTTTCAGCACTTATCATAGCGGCGCATATTCTGGATGTCAAAAATAACAAAGACGTGGGTACGACAACCGCGTTCGCCATGATGCTTACCTTTGTTCTTGCGGCCTGGGCCGTCGTAGGACATCCTGTTCCGGCGCTGGCAGTGACTATTGTGGTGGCAACCCTCTTAGGATACAAGCCGGCACTGCATCGCTGGCTCAGGGTAATAGAAGAGCAGGAACTGTACGCGGGAATGAAACTGCTCGTCATATCAGTAGCACTGCTGCCATTTCTGCCTGATCAGGGGTACGGTCCTTATCAAGCCCTCAATCCCTACTGGATTTGGTGGATGGTGGTGCTGATCAGTGGCATATCATTTGCAGGATATTTTGCAATTAAACTAACGGATGAAAAAAAGGGAACGATACTTACGGCCATTACAGGTGGTCTGGCGTCGTCTACTGCCGTCACGTTCAGTTTGGCCCAGTTCGCGAGAGGTAGGAGTAAGAAATTGTTTTACATGGGCGGAGTTTTAATCTCGTCATCCATAATGTTTGCGCGTGTAGGTATTGAAGTGTTTGTTGTTAACAAAGAACTTCTTCAGAATCTGTGGATACCCCTCGGGCTGATGTTTGTCGTGATACTAACCGGAGGCTATTGGTTCCTGGCGCAGGGTAACAGTGATCGTAAAAGTGACCGGGAGATTGACCTCGATAACCCCTTTCAGCTGGGAATGGCTCTTCGGTTCGGGCTTCTTCTTGCACTCATTCTGCTGCTGTCTGAAGCGGTAACAGAGTGGTTTGGGGATGAGGGTATCTATCTGCTATCTGTTGCTTCCGGTTTGATGGATGTAGATGCCATTACTGTATCTTTGTCTCGTATGGCACAGAATGAGCTAAATCCGGATGTGGCGTCGCTTGGGATTATTTTAGCAACTGCGACCAATACCCTCGTAAAAGGAATCATCTTTGCGGTTATAGTTGGCTGGAAAGAGAGTATTAAGCTAATCCTGTTTCTGATTGCAGCAGTAACACCGGGTATTCTGGCGGGATTGTACCTGATTCTTTAAGTAAATCGGTTTAACAGTAAACATTATGTGTAAAGCTATCAATAAAAATTGTCGCTCCTTCCACAAAGTTTCCTTTTGAACCAGTAAATCTATCCAGGAAATCTTTAAACTAACCCAACAAATTATCCGAGGTCAATAATAATCAATCAGTTATAGCGGAGGAAATGGTAACGATTTATATTTAAGACATCTTTATCTTAAATTCATATTCAACCCTTAAACTATCTAACAACGCGGAGATGCACACGTGCAACTCTATTTAAGACAAAAGAGTCTTTTATCTTTATACTAATTAACCAACCATTATGAAATATCTATATCAACTATCTACTCTGGTTATGACACTCCTCGTGTTGCTGGGCGTAAGCGGGGCATCTGCTCAGTCGCAGGAATACACAATGGACGGCATGACATTCGGAATGGCCGAGGCGGAAGTATTTACCGAAGACTACGACGGGCCACCGGTTGTGGGCGACTACTTTACCATGCTTCCAAATCTTGCACCCCTCGATTATGATGGGAACAAACATCATGATGTTCGCCTGGATGCTATGGTTCAGGAAATTGAAGTGGCAAATGGGGTGCGCTACCGAGCCTGGACCTTTGGCGGTACAGTACCAGGGCCCACGCTACACGTCAGAGAGGGCGATCGAATTACGTTTACAATGAAAAACCGGTCCGATGAAGAAGTGGTTATTACGGAGCCGGGCAGTGAGGCAAGTCCATATATGCAGCAAATTGCAGGGAATAATTTTATGGATGCGAAACCAAGTATCATGCCGATGCCGCACTCTATGGACTTTCACGCCGGAACGGTAGCTAAAGATGATAAATGGCGAACCATCGCACCCGGTCAAACCATCAAGTTCGACTGGATAGCAAACTATCCCGGTACATATATCTACCACTGCGGAACGCCAAGTGTGCTGATGCATACCGCTATGGGACAGCACGGGGTAGTGGTAGTCTCACCCAAAGATGGCTACCCGACTGACTATGAAGTAGATCGCGAATATGTAGTGGTGCAGTCTGAATACTACCTCAAGAAAGGTGCCGGGGATCTCTACCAGTATGATTTTGAAGCGGCACAAACCGTGAATCCATCACATGTGGTTTTCAACGGGCATCAAACAGTTCTTCACGACCAGCCGCTTGAAGCAAATGCCGGAGAGCGTGTAAGAATTCATTTCTCAAATAATGGGCCCAGCGGTACATCGAGCTTTCACGTGATTGGGGCGATTTTTGATCGCGTCTGGCTTGAAGGTCATCCGCAAAACGAAATGCGAGGTATGCAGACTGTTCTTCTCGGTGCGTCAGGATCAGCAACGCTGGACTTTATTGTCCCTGAAGAAGGTAAATACATCCTTATTGACCATGAGTTTGCAGATGCTGAAAAAGGTGCAACCGGTACACTAAAAGCCGGCCCGAGACAGCAATAAGTCAAGCCAATAGATAAAATGCCATCCCTATTGAAAGGTGGCATTTTTAAACACCTGTCATTCATAGCCTTCAAATTTAAATCCAATGAAACCCGCAACCTTTAAAATCCTCCTGCTGATGCCACTACTTCTCTGCCTGCAGTTCGCATCTGAGGTTGTGGCACAGAGCACAGGGATTGAAATACCCGGAGGCAGTTTCCATTCGGTACTTCCTGAAGTAGTGGGCGAACCCCATCAGGTTGATACATTTTTACTGGATGAAACGGCGGTGACCAATCGTGATTTCAGGCAGTTCCTGATGAAAAACCCCCGATGGACACCAACCGAGATTCCGACGCTTTATGCCGGAAACCGGTACCTGAAGCACTGGAGCAGCGATGCAGACTACGGTGATGAAATGAAAGCTGATCTGCCGGTAACGCGTGTGTCCTGGTATGCAGCGAATGGGTACTGTGGCTGGAAGGGCGGTCGCCTGCCTACGTTAAATGAGTGGGAATATGCGGCACAGCTGATGGATTTCAACTCGTCTGAGGAAGCAGACAGATTCAGTTCGGAGCTGATTGGCTGGTATTCTGCAGTAGATGCAAATCAAACAAAGCCGGTTGGAAGTACAGGGATTGAAAACAGGTTTGGTGTAAAAGACCTGTTTGGGCTGGTCATGGAGTGGGTAGAGGATTTTAAGCCGCCCGTTGCCGATGACCTGTCGCTCGACTGCGGAACAATTGGCAGAATGCAGGGAACCAATTCCATGTATGGCTACGCGATGTCCATACGCTATATCACGCGAATGAGTTTCAAGGCTACCAGCAGTACGGGAATGCTTGGCTTCAGGTGCGCATACGATGCATCTAGAAAAACAGGAAACAGAAGTGGGCAATCGTCAGCTCAAATGCTGAAGACCCCTGATAATAAATCCGCACAATAACGGAGAACCCATCATGGAAAAACTAAAACGAATAGTACTATTATCCGGCCTGTTGTGTCTGCCTCTGCTCGCATCGTCTCAGCACTCAATGACAATGAATGATGAGAGCCTGGACGCAGCAGAAACGTATCACGCCGAATCACTCTACCACATGAGTGCGGAGTGGACAAACCAGAATGATAAAAGCATACAGCTTTCTGACTACCAGGGGCAGCCGCTCATACTCGTGATGTTCTACGGCCAGTGTACGGGAACCTGTCCCGTGCTCATGCAGAGAACATGGAAGCTCTACAGTGAAATAGCTGATGAGATCCGTGGCAAGGTGCAGGTTCTGGCGGTAAGTTTTGACTATAAAAACGATACGCCTGAAGCTCTAAAGGCATATGCAACAGACGAACAGCTTGACATTCCAGGATGGAATTTTGTAAGGGCTCAGCAGACCGACATTCGCGAGCTTGCTATGCTGCTTGGCGTTCAATATCGCGAACGGAGCGACGGACATTTTGAGCATTCAAACCTAATTTCGGCATTGGATGCCCAGGGTAAAATCGCGGTACGCTCAGAAGGGATTACAGGTGATCTGACCGATACGGCATTAGCAATCGAAGAGTTATTCAAAGCTGATCTTCAATGATGTACAACCCACTCCATATTGTCGTCTTTGCGGCGCTGATTCTCGTAATAACACCTGTATCAGGGTTTGGATACGAGAATCCGCAAAACACCAGGCCTGATACCGTGACGGTAAAAGTACTTGGAACAAGTGCAGTTTCCCGATTCGAGCCACAGGTAGTTCGCGTGAAGCCGGGAGATATCATTCGCTTTGACGTGGAAGAGGGGGTGCACACCGTAACAGCCTACCATCCGGATAAGAGGCGTGACTTACGAATTCCGGAAAACGCAGAATCATTTGATTCAGGCATTTTAACGGTCGGCGATACATGGCTTTTGACCATCACACACACCGGCGAATACAACTACTTTTGCATGCCTCATGAGCGCATGGGACATGTCGGGAAAATCATATCAAACAGAACATTTTTACGATACACCAACCATTTATAACAATTAAATAATGAAACCAATGAAATCACTTATCAAAACAGCAGCGTTATTACTCATTGCATCTATTATTACACTTCCAGCCTTTTCTACAGGCATACAGGATGATGTCCGAACGATTGAGGTGACCGGTATGGACAATCTGAAATACGATATAACGCTCATTGAGGCGAGCCCCGGGGAAACGATCAGACTCGTATTCAAAGTCGATAGCAACGTGCCGCCCCAGGCAATGTCTCACAACATCGCCATACTTCCACAGGATATGGATAAGGATGGATTTGTAATGGCATCGATGGGCGCCGGGGACAATGAATACATTGCTCCCGATTACGAAGAACAGTTGATCGCCTATACCGAAATGATTGGCGGCGGGGAGACATCAACCGTGGAGTTCACCGTTCCGGAAACGGCCGGCGACTACGATTTTATCTGCACCTTTCCCGGACACTATCAAGGGGGAATGGTTGGTATTCTCCGCGTAAAATAGAATACAGATCATATCGGAATACAGGTGAGACTGTATTCCGGATTTACCGGTTGTGTCTCTGAGAAGCAGATTCAGCCATATTAAAAACCTGAGTACTATTGTTACCTGTGAAGGAAAAAATCTCTCCTTGGAAAGGATAGTCAAGGGGAGTGAGCTGGGGGATGACCGTCGTAATCCTGCATGGGTCAAGAGCTTATTCCATAGCACAATTGATCATCCCCCATTGCCCCCTTCAAAGGGGGACACTTCACAAAGAACTCATAAATAATAAAAAAAAGTTGGAGGCTAAATTGATATCTCACGGGCTCTGCCCCGAGGTAGTTCATTAAAATCTCTCAGGATACAAATCAAAATAAAAAGTTCATAATAACCAATTAAAAAAACGAATTATGCATACGACTAAAGAACACCAGCCATCAATCTCGAAACAAAAAATCGGGGACATTGTAAGTGATAATTATCATGCGGCGGGAGTGTTTAAAGCCCATGGTATAGATTTTTGCTGTGGAGGCGGACGCCCGCTGGGCACAGTTTGTGAAGAACAGGGAATCGATCTTACAGCGCTTACTGAAGAGTTGAAAAGTATTCCATGGGTAAACCACTCAAGTGGAGATAATTACAATGACTGGAGCCCATCCTTTATGATAGATTATATTATCAACACCCATCACACGTTCGTTCGCCAAAAAACCAGAGAGATTCCGATTTATGCGGCTAAAGTTGCAAAAGTTCATGGTGAGCGACATCCTGAAAATGTTGAAATCTTTAAGCTGTTTACATCGCTCTCTAACGAGTTGATCGAACACTTATCAGATGAAGAACAGGCGGTGTTTCCTCTCATTAAAACCGTATCTGAAAAGCGGGATCGAGGAGAAGCCATCAGCGACAATGAAATGAATGAACTTAAAAACCAGCTCAAACTTATGATTGATGATCATGAGGGGGCCGGGCAGATCATGGCGAAAATCCGGGAGCTGAGTAATGATTTCACACCGCCGGCTGATGCGTGTAGAACGTACCGGGTACTTTACCAAAACCTGGCCGGATTTGAGGAGAATCTGCACAAGCACGTGCATCTTGAGAATAACATCCTGTTTCGAAAAATAGAACGCCTGGTTGCGGCCTGAATGATTCAGGATTATCGATAAAAGATGACAGGTGAACCATCGGCAGGGCAGACTTCTCTTAAATGAAGTATTGTGCCTGATGGCGAGGGGATTGGAGCGCGTCTGCCGGTTGTATAGATCTAAGATAGAACAGCAACAGTTCCTGGTTCCCAACAACCGAAAACAGATAACCAGTTACCCATAACCGAATTATGCCTCCGATAACGCGATGGTTTATAAAAGCCGGAATGATCTGGTTCTGTCTTGGCGTGATTTTGGCGCTTGCGGCAGAGCTGCCATCCGTACAGGCACGTGCACTACTGCTTCCTGTTTACTGGCACATGCTGGTCATGGGCTGGATAACGCAGGTGATTATGGGCGTTTCTGTCTGGATGTTTCCGAGAAAAAAGCGGGATCGTAAAAAGGAACAGTCTGCGCTGGCAGTTGGGGCTTTCTATTTGCTGAATGGCGGCCTGGTGGTGCGGCTCTCGACGGAGCCGTTTTTACCACTGTTCACAGAGTCTGGCATACTTTCGGGCGTTGTGATCTTTTCGGCGGTGCTCCAGGTGTTGGCAATACTGCTGTATATCGGTGAGATTTGGCCCAGGGTGCAGCCAAAGGCTAAACGTAAACGCTCAAAACAGGGTGGGTGATGCCTGTACAATCTGTCTGGATGATACGGTTGTCGCTGGTGAGCCTCCTTCTCTCAGCACTCATGGGCGGACTCATTTTAACGCATAAAGCGGTACCTGTACATCCGGCTTTGTGGGGGCTGCTGCCGCTGCACTACGAGCTTGCAATCTGGGGCTGGCTGGTTCAGTTTGTGATGGGGACGGCCTACTGGATGTTTCCGAGGCACCTGAAAGGTCCGGGGCGTGGTTCCGCACGGATGGCGGGGCTCATGGTTGCTCTTTATAATACAGGACTGGTTCTTCTTCTGCTTTCCTCTTTGATGGGTTCAGTGAAAACGCCACTTGCTTTGGGTGGCCGTGGGCTTTTGGCTTCAGCGGTCATGCTTTTTGGCGGACTGATGTGGCACCGGGTTGTGAGTTACAGAGAAAGGTGACTTCTTAAGGGTGATTTTTACTCTGTCCAATAATCATACTTGAGACTGGTTATTTTCAAAAAAATTGACAGGAGTGATTGAAAAGCTGTATCTTATTAAGACAAAGAAGTCTTAAATACGTGAACATTTGTATCAAAGGGAATGCTTCTTTCAAAATCCTGTATATACGCTCTGCGAGCTTCCGTTTATCTGGCGAAACAGGATAAAGATTGTTACATCACCATTAAAGAATTGAGCGATGAGTTGGGAATCTCTTTTCATTACTTAACTAAAGTGCTTCAGCAGTTAAAAAATCAGGATATTTTAAAATCGGTCCAGGGACCCAATGGCGGAGTAAAACTAGCAAAGAATGCTGGTAAGATTACCTTCGTGGATATCGTGCAGTCTATAGATGGTAATTATGACATAACAGAGTGTGCGTTGGGCATTCCCGGTTGTGGCGAGCTGAATCCCTGTCCGTTTAACAATCATTGGGCAGGATTAAAAGTCATTTTTGATGAGCTGATAAGAGATGCGTCAATAGCCGAGTTAGCGGCAAGAGGGAACACCCAGCTTATGTTTGACAAAAGTGGGGAGAATTAATGTTGGAAGAGAATTATTTGAGACTAAATAAGATAAAATACACTTAAATATTGAATAATTATGAAAAACAGAATTTCCATACTCATTATTATTATTGGCTTCGCCCTGCTTTTGTTTACACAAGCGTGCGGAGGTGGCGGCGAATCGAATGAGCAGTCACAAAGAATTGAACAGCAAAGTTCAAATGCCGCAGGGCTTACTGAATTTGAACTGGAGCACGGCATTGGTCCGGTTACCGAAGTGGTTGAATTGGGCGAACTAGACCCGGAATTAGCTGCAGAAGGTAAAGAAGTTTTTGAGGCCAAATGCTCCGCATGCCACAGACCTAACGAGAGATACATCGGACCGGAAGCCGGTGAAATTCTTGATCGCCGTTCTGCAACCTATGCAATGAACATGATCATGAACCCCGACGAGATGACTAAAAAGCATCCCGAAGGAAAGAAAATGATGCAGGAATACATGTCTCCTATGCCCTATCAAAATGTTACCGTTGAAGAGGCAAGAGCCATTGTAGAATATTTCAGGACTATTGAATCTTCCAACGATAGCGAAACCAACCAATAAAAACCTAAACCAACATCAACTATGGAACCAACGAATAAGAGATCAAGATTTGTGTGGTGGTCGATACCACTCATTGCAATTATCGGGTTAACCTTCTACGGTTGCCCCTCGCAGCAGAATTTATCGAGCTCGGGTGATGCCGCACAAAAAGTATATGTCGCTCCCGGCGAGCATGACGAATTTTACGGCATGTTTTCCGGTGGCTACAGTGGACAAATGCCCGTTTACGGGCTACCATCAGGCCGACACCTTTACACAATTCCCGTATTTTCGCAGGCACCTGTGAACGGATACGGCTATAATGAAGAAACCAAGCCCATGTTAATGACGAGCCATGGTTACGTCCCCTGGGATGATGCCCACCATCCGGAAGGCTCGCAAACAGAAGGTGAACTGGATGGCCGATGGGTATTCATGAATGCTAACAATACACCCCGTATTGCCCGTATAGATCTGTCGAACTTCCAGACCGCAGAGATCATTGAAATTCCCAACTCTGCCGGTAACCACGCGTCATCATTCGTTACTGTAAATACTGAATATGTGTCTGCAGCAACTCGCTTCAGTATTCCTATGGATGCGAACTTAGAAAATATGGACGTTCCTATCTCTTCATACGCAGATAATTTCAAGGGAACCATCTCTTTCATTAAAGTAGGTGATGAAGGCGAAATGAGCGTGGACTTTCAGATTTTAGTCCCCGGCTTTAACTACGATCTTTCCCACGCAGGTAAAG
>Ga0307966_1002634_pt1 | contig 13549 bp, 5 predicted proteins | sample OrgLakmetagen646_FD_203141 | JGI IMG/M metagenome (GOLD analysis project Ga0307966, IMG submission 203141) | Saline water microbial communities from Organic Lake, Antarctica - #646 | ecosystem: Environmental > Aquatic > Non-marine Saline and Alkaline > Saline | place: Antarctica: Organic Lake... | reverse complement strand
ACATACAGACATGCATGCATGCATACAGACAGACAGACAGACAGACAGACAGACAGACAGACAGACAGACAGACAGACAGACAGACAGACAGACAGACATACATACATACATACATACATACATACATACATACATACATACATACATACATTCATACATACATACATACATACAGCTGCTGATTTTGAACTGCTGTGCAAAACCCACAGGCCATCACTCCTGCTGCCGCTGCTTGGGGGCTGCAGTGTCTGCGTTATGAGATCAAAGACATTCTGCCGCCACGGAGCATTGTGCAAGCCATGGAGCTGCAGGTAAGAAAACCCTCACTCTCTTCTGTGCTATCAGGTTTTTATTAGGCGACTGTTTCCCAAATACTGCACATCATAAAGTCTTCTATAAGAACAGATAGAATAGACAAAAATAAAGGCTAGGCACAGTGGATCAACGTAAGTGTGATTCCTGTTCCTCCATTATTGACTGGATTGTCACAAGCTTGATTCCCACGGAGCATTGTGCAAGCCATGGACCTGCAGGTAAGAAAACTCTTGCTTTTCCTTGTCCTGGTCGCAGTGGGTTGGTGTGGGCGTAAACCCTCTGTTCCTCAATTACTGTCTGAGTGACCGTTAGCTTTATCCCCACAGAGCGTCAAGCAAGACACGGAGCTGCAGTTAAGAGAGTCCTTGCTTTGCCTCAAAGGGTATTGACGTTGAAGGTCAGAGTCTGCGCATGTATGCAGCATGGTAGACGTACCTGTTCTACCACACTTAATTATCAGCGCGCAACCTCGGACCCTGGGTCTAGGCACTTTCACAGATCACCTTGCACGCCACAAGGGGCCATATTTATTGAGAATTGGATGAAAATAAATCAAAGCAGCAGGATGATAATGGATTGGTCAATTACAGGAGCAGCAGGAGAGAGCAGCTTGCACATGTGCCCTCACTCACACATACAGCACATTCACGCGCACACATGCATGGGCACACGCTCATATCCACACTTGTACGCACTTTTATAAACAGGTGGATACACATCCCACAAACTCACACACACGCACACCCACACGCACGCGCACAAAAAACGTACGCACGCAGGCAGAGGCAGAGCGCCGCAAGCGTGCTTCCATTCTGGAGAGTGAAGGCCAACGTCAGTCTAAGATCAACGTGGCTGAGGGAAATAAGCAAGAGGTGAGATGCAAGATACACACCTAGGTTCTTTCTTGCTCACAGATCATTATACAAAACATGCACACAGACACGCGCACACGGACGCACACACTACATACGCACGCAGACGCACACCCACACGCACACACACAGGTCATCTTAGAATCAGAAGCCTACCGCGAGGAGTCTGTGAATCGGGCACAGGGAGAAGCTGAGGCAATCTTGAGGTGAGTCTGACGAAACCGCATCTATTTAGGAACCTTAACTTGCTTCTGACTTCTGGGCTTGGGGGGCTGGTGAAGTGGGCTTAGATTGATGCTGGTGGGCAGGGCATAATGTTGCTCACTACAAACACATATCCTGTGGCTCCTCGTGTGTGCATTGTGCATGTTTGTTGCGTTTTGGTCAAAGTTGACAATTCATTTAATTTAGGTACATTATAAATTATAAAGAACATTTATTACACTCTGCACAAGGAGGCTCTCTCTCTCTCTCTCTCTCTCTCACACACACACACACACACGCACACACTCACACACTGCACAAGCAGAAGCAGAAACTCTCCTGACTCATAACACCCTGTGTATGGTCCCTTACTAAACCCTTTTCAACACACGACCGTCTGACACACAACACTCTAAAAATAATTAATAAAAACCTCCCAGGCTGGCCCATGCTACCTGTGTATGTTGTATGAGTACTGGTCATTCTAACTACCTCATACATCACATCGTCATAATGTAAGGGCCTATAACCCTAGGGGGACTAATTTCAGGAGTTCTTTGATGAACACATGTTTATAGAGCTCAACTACCTACCTGTGGTACTAGTTCACTGGACAGAGTTAGTTGAAGCTCTGCCTACATCCACCCTGTTCCATTGTGCTGTTCCAGCCAGGCAAGTTCGGCAGCGTTTCTGCCTGAACTCTGTCTGCTACATTCAGTGCGAAAACCTAGGTACAACTAATGGGGCCGGACACGTGTGACCTGGGCAGATAATTTTTTTTATTCCCCGGGCTGCTAGAGGCCTTGCTTCCAGACTCTCTGAGCGTGCACTAAGTCCCGAGGGAAAGTCTCTAAAGCGAAAGTCTCTCAAAGCAAACCTACTACGACAGCGATGTTCAACAATTTGAGTGCCGATCCCTGCTACACCACCGCCCCTTTCCCTGTTACAGCAACTCTTTTTTCTGCCTCCCCCAGGCTGGTCAAACCACCGCTAGTCCCTGTTATAGCTACATATTGCTCTGCCCCTCCCAGGCTGACCCATATCACCGCCCAGTCCCTCAACGTGCCCTCACCCACCCACAAGTTTAAGCACGCCTACTCCCATACTTAGGGTTGGGATCTCTCTTCACTAAGCGAGTTTTTGTTCTGCCCCTCCCAGGCTGGCTCATGCCACCGCCCAGTCCCTGTCACAAGTGGGGGCCTCTCTGCAGACCGCAGGTATGTCGTCATGCTACGTCACAATGAGAGATGGCATGTCATCGTGCTCTATTATGATGGGTGGTTGTGTGTCAGCAAGGTATCGTACTATTTGTCTGTCTTGACAAGACATAGAAACGTGTGACAAGACTTAGTGTATGAGTATGGTACGTTATGATGAGAGAGGGCAAAGGAAGGCTTACAGCCATTACATACGATAGCATCCATACTCGCTTGCACACACACACACACAAGCACAAACGTAGACATGCAAACACACACAGCACATATCGCACACAGATGTATACACATACATACACCCACGTGCACATGCACACACACATACAAACTCATACACACCTTCACATACACCAGTGCTTCTTTTTTCGATTTTGGAAAACCTTCGTTTCACGTCACTGCCAGATTTGGCCATTTTGAAAACCTTTGTTTGACGTCTTACCCCCTTTCATGCCCAGCCCGCTGGGAGGCCTGCTGCCTCCCAGCAATGTTCGTGCACGTGGTAAATCAAATGTTTCAGGCATGGCCCTACAACAAAAATTAAAGCATGTACCAACCACTATTTTGTCCGTAAGCCTACTGTGCGCGTCTTGAGGCTTGCTGTTTGTCCAGCACAGCGCTGAGCTGTGAGCTGTGCAGCTGCATCCTGGTAACCTTGCAACACACCCCTCTTGTCCTGAATCTCTTGCCATTTCAATGCTGCACGCTGATGAAGCTGGCTTGCCTCATGGGATTTGATATTCTGGGACCTGCTTTGAAACTTGCATGCTGCTACCTTGGTGCTGCAAATGCTGCAGCAGAGGTAGTACAGGTTGTCCTTCCCTAGACCTCCATCTTGCAACCACTTGCTGCGCGCAGGCTGATTCCTGTCCAGTAGCATGCCCTTCTGTGTGTACTTGAAAGGCCCATTCTTCTGCTCTAGCCATGCAGGCTGCATGGCTCTGGTCTCACCATGCTTTCCCCCCTCTTTATACCTTCCATCACTCTCTCCTGCTTGGTTCTCATTCTTTCAGGCGAACCAACCATCTAAACAAAAATTTAAAATGTTGAAATTTTCGATTTCTGAGGCTAAATTTTGGCCCTCGAAGGGCGCAATGGCCTCAAATTCACCCTTGGTCGGTTTTTGCCGGGAGACCCCCCGGGGCCCAAATCCTTGGTTTCACGTCTTTCCCCCACGCCCAAATAGTAGGGGTTTCACGTCTAAAGACGTCATACGTCTCCAAAAAAGAAGCACTGACATACACACACGCGCACACATAAACAGGCGGATCAGAGGCTGCGTCTTTGCGAGTGGCTGAGAAATACGTAGAGGTGAGCGACGCCTTGCGACTTTGAGAGATACCTAGAGGCAAAGCCCGCCGCAACGTAGCTGGGGTGACACACACACAATTCTGAAAATTAGTTTGGAACAATGTGGCAAAACAGGAAAAAAATCTTCAAATAGTCTTCTGTTTAACATGGCAGACAAAGTATAAAGTAGGAGCATACGTCGTTACTTGATTAAAACGCCAAGCCCTCTATGAAGTGCCAAGCACAACGGTGTATCGAGTCTCTGACAATGAGGTAATTGCGTGCTGCTCACGACACAGTACAACATCATTGAATTACAACATAAAGCGACTTTGTCATGATTTGTGCCACAGGCTTTCCGTGAGGTGGCCAAGCAAAGCACGACCATGCTACTGCCAGCCTCCTCGAACGACCCTGCTGCCTTTGGTGCGTGAATGTATGACTGGGATAGCTAGGTACAGCTTGTTATTCACTTCTCTGCAAAGTGTTGCTACCATGCTCACTGGGTGCGTGTTTCATAGCATTGCTGCCTCTGCTGATGCTCCGCCCTGTTCCCCCCAAAATTGCCACCAACTTCCGCTTTCGTCTTTAGTTTTTGAGAGCTAAGCTGTCTCCTTTTTCAAACAAGTAAAGACAGGCAGCTTCGTTTGAAAGCCTGGTCTCCCAAACATACCTTGCCCACCCCAAACCAAATATATATTTTTCTAGGGGTTAGGTTAAATAACTTAATATCCAATACCCAATACCCAATATGCCCAATACTTAATACCCACCCAATGCTGTGCCCGTGTTCCACCGCTTCGTCTGAGCTAAAGCTGCGCTTCATATGCTTGCGTACCGCACACCATTATGCGTGGGTACCAAGGCGGCCCCCTCCCTATGCCATGCTAGCTGCCCTACCAGCAAAACTTTCCCTGTTCTACCAGTCAACTCATTTTACCAGGAGCATCCCTTTTGAGAGCGTAAAGCATGATGCAATTACACGTATCCTGCATCAATTGCAACACATCATTCCCCGCATCCTGTAATTGCGTCACCTCCGCTCCTGCACACGATCACAGTTGCCCAAGCCATGTCAATCTTCAACTCTGCCTCAAAGACTGGCCTGAAGCCTCCTCAACAGGAGCAGCTCCCAGACAGCAGCAGCTCGGACGCGTCACTCTCGGCACAGAGCCCAGCACAGGAGGGAAGCGCCACCAAAAAGTAAGCGACGGGTGAAGAGCCCGTTGGCTATCCCTGTACGAACATGCCTGTGGGACGTTTGTCATAATGACACTGTAATGACCCTGTCGTTACAGGGAATGTAAATGCTTAGGAATAATGCTAAGGAATAATGTTAAGGATTAATGACCCTGTCGTTACGGGGAATGTAAGTGCTAAGGAATGAAAAGCCTCAACGGGAGTGACATTCAATATTACTGGGCATTAAAACAGAAATGGTTGCCACAAATTGTTAGGACTCACATGTGTTCACTGAGAAAACCAGGTCTTGAGTCCGTGTCTGCTGCTGTAAATCTAATGATAGCTCAAGGAAAACCACTGTGTCAAGTCAATGCGCCTGTAAGGCGGGACTGTTGGGTGATGTGAGAGGAGGGGAGATAAGTAAAGGCTGCTTTGAATGCACTTTACTCTATGATCAAGTTGCTTGCTGAATCATGCGATGAGCAGGAGGGTTTAAAGCTGCAATGTCGCTGTGAACAGTTGCATTCCAACCACTTGCTGTTGTGATGACGTGCACTTAAGTGAGATTGACAAAGGCTCGCACCAACCCCCCTTACGAGCTCTGCACTGACATTGAATGTAAAAGCAGTACTCGCCCTTTGTGACTATATCTAGCTTGCAAGCAGACCCATCCCGTGCATGCAGAAGTTGGGCAGCACCGCTAGGAGATAAAGACATTTATGGTCTCCCCATACTATGGTCATACAGGCCACGAGTGGGGTCACCGGGGGGACTCTAGCGAGGGAAACACTTGCGATTTGCTAGCTTTTTTATGCGTGCTTACCTAACTAACACTTCTACTGTAATTTAACAGGCCACGTGCGAGTCAAACAGCAAAAAGCACTAGCAACGGAGGTAGAGGCAGCGAGGAGAGGGCCACAGAGATGCTAGGAACGGCAAAAGAGTTGCAGAATTTACTTGGCGGGCAAGGTCGTCAATCAATTGATGCTCCAGTATTTTCCCTGAGGCGTGATGCATAGCAATTACGGCAACAATCGAGAAAAGCTCCGACACCATGCATTCTAAACTGAAGAGCGGTTGCCTGATGCACTTGCTCAGCTTCTATCATCAATTGTGCTGGATGTGATCTTTTTTTATCTGGCGCAGTGGTTGTGAAGCCCAGCCACGTGGAGCAAGTTAACCACACGGCGCCACAGCCTCGCTGAAGAGAGCGTGGCCGTCCATCCAAGACTAGATTAGATTAGATTACATGGGGGCATGGGGGGACCTTCAGCCAGACTGAATGGCTGATCGGCCTGTGACGGGTCCTCGCCGGTCAACAATAAATCTGAAAAGAAAAAGTTTGTTGTTGTGTTGCAAGAGGAAATCATAAACCATCTAATCACTGACTTGTTGTCGCAAAAGGTTGCTCTATTGAAATTTGAATGAATAGGTAAGCAAACTTTCACCTTAAAGCACAAACGTCTGCGTCTCTGCACATCAAAAGGGCATGCGCTTCATCTTAATCTGCTCGCAAGCACAGCAGTCACACAAAAGAGAGATTTCATGTTCCCAACATGCTTTTTCCGCCTTGAGGGTGCACGCCCGCAGCCTAAAACGGCCAACATTTTGCAAAACATGTTGAGACAGCTCCATTTGCAAATGTCTCGCTCGGCAAATGAAGAGGGACAAGCACATTGAGGTCAAATGGAACTGCAGAAAGAGATTGATATGTTGCCAACTTGCTGTTTGTATCCTGTGGGTCAAATCCCTCAACATCTATTCACACTGTTCCCGATCTGTGCCTCAGATCACCAGTCAACCCTTGAATAGAAATGGAAGTACCCTGCCGCACTGCTTGCACAAATGAATCACAACGCCGCAACCCTTGAAAAGCATCTAAGACCTGAATAAAAAAGCAGTCCAGCAGGAGGGGGCACGTGAATGTATGCATAGATCCGCTTTCAGTATCTTGCTTTACGTAAAGCCTCACTGTTCAACTTGAGCATGCTATTATACAACTTGACAACCTGAACCAGTCAAACTGCAGCGGCTCGTGTCCACACTCCCTCAAGACAGCCCAATTCACGGTGGTACGCTTAACACCCAGCGTGCCCTTCTAAACAATTGTCAATCACTCATGAAGACCTCGTCCTTTTTAATAAACTCCACACCTGGCCAGCATATATACTTGCTGGAAGCACATACGTCTTTCCAAGCCACATAGACACATACGGCCTATTCACTAGGGAGTTCTCACGCATAAATTGACAAACCCGAAAAGCAAATGCCATAAAAGGACCAGCTGCGTGCTTAGAGGACGTATTCATGCGCATGCGCCTGTAAATCCATCCAAGAAGTAGCGTGGGTATTCCTAATAGGCAACCTTTCTTTTTTAAACCAAGAAGTATCGTTGATTTGTGTGGCAGGAAATATGCAATGCCCTTACTTTCTTCATTCGCTGACTGACTGTTATATGGAACCGCCCAAATCAAACACAGCATGCCCTGGTCACCCCAAGGACCCCAAGAAGTAAAAGCACTGCTTTGGCAATGAGAGGAGGAAGCACAGCTGCAAAAAACAGAGAGAGCTTTTATCCTTAATTTGCTCGTCTACTGGCACAGCATGATTTGCGAGATGATATCACTTGCAACCTTGTGAAAGATAGAGAAATGAAGATAGAAAGAAAAGTCGCGAACATATCGGAAAGGAAGGGAAAGGAGAACAAATATAGGTATTTGAACTGCTGCCTGTCATAACAAAACTACTCACATCATCTTTATGATCTGGCAAGGTAAATTAGTATGAACAAGGAATGCAGTTACATAACACGAAACACAGCAGGGCACGTCTATCAAAGCAAGCCAGGTGGTAATGGTAATCCTTTGGGCTGTCTTGCTGCAAACTTTTGCTGATGGGGCGACTTTGCAGCTTGCGCTTCCTGCTCTTTCAGGCTTGTGACTTTCTTGAGAGTGGTGGGCGATAGAGCACTGCAGGCACAGAAGCGACAACCAAAAGAAAGAATGAGGATAGAAATGTAATAGTATACAGTGTAAACACCCCTGGCATATACTAGGAAAGAGTTAGGCAAAGACTTAACAAGGCATGCTGAGTTGCAAGCATGAATCTTAGGATTTTAATGCACTCCACGACCAGTAAATAAAAGCAAATTAGAGCAAGGCGCAAGGTGCAGGCTCACGCAGCAGTTCTTATCCACTGTAAGAACAACCAAATTAGAAAAATGTCATTCGGTCAGAAACAGCCCCTCGCCTGTCAGGCAAGCATTTGGCAGCCTACTGCCCTTTCCAGGACCACAAGGGACTTACATGTAGTCCCCGAAGTTGAGGCTGCGTGGTATTCTGTAGCCTCCTAAGCGCACTCGCTTCAAAGACAGGACCTCCAGGCCAGCACTGGCCACCAGGATGCGTACCTGTACAGCACGACAGTGAGCAAAAATCGTACTGAGCTCGCAGCACTCATGCTGAGCAAATATTAAGCGTGCACGCTACAGAAATGATTCTTTCTATAACAGCGACAGCTACGTCATTACAGCAACGACATGGAAATAAGAGCTGGAATGGAGTAAACTTAAGGATTTGATTTTGTTTTTCGTTTTGGCCAGACATCAGAGTTATTTTTGTCTCTGTACATTTCAAGTTCCTGTATAAAATTATAAACGAATGTGAACTGGCCCCCGGCTTGCATGGATATCCGCCCATTTTAAAGCAGGGACAGATGCGAGACCCTGTATTTCCTCAAGTATCACGATTATGTACTAGAACCAGTATACTGAGCATGATGAAGTAGTACTGAGTAGCTCCACCCTTATAAAAAGGCCTTTCACAAGTAAAAACCCCCTTTTAGCTCTGTTATGTGAGCATGCAACACTCTCCATTCCCCTCCTATCTGATCGTGAAGCTGTCACACCTTCCAATCCCAATCCTCTTTACTCGTCAGCTCACGCCCTATAGCGATCTGCAGCTTTTGCCGACGCTGCTGCAGCTGCCTATGTTTTGTGGCAGGCCTGATATGGAAGTTAACACACAGCTGCGTGTTCTTTCCAGACCCCTGAGGCATGCCCCGCGCTCTCGTGCCCTTGTTTTCTAGCTCAGAATTATGCTCCTGCGGCAGTTGCCGGTGTTCCTGTCGTTGCCAGTCCTCCTGCGCCTGCGCCTGCGCCTGATCTGCAGCCGCCATAGCCGCCCACTCTGCAGGCCGCCACACACTTGGCGGCGCGGGCGGCTGCACCACCTGGGGGGCCTCCCACCACCTGCGCAGCCGTTTCCGGCGTAGGGGTGCGCCGCTTCGGTAGCATCGTCCCACTGATCGGCCCCCGTGTGATTGAGATGACCTGTCACGCGCTGCAAGGGCTTGTGAGAGACGCCAGGCTGACACATTCCAGACCCACATTGGTGGCTGGCCTTGGGCATGGAGTATGAGGCGGGTGGAGGAGAAGGCAGGGAGAGGGCAGGCGTTTAGGATGCCAGCATCAATGCATACATAGTGGCCGTCAGAAGGAGGATGTTGTGGCAAAGAGGGCGTGTCTGAACGGGGAGTGGTCAGTGTGTCTGGGGAAGTGTTAGTACTACTGTGCCGTTGCTGCTGGTGCGGGTGTGAGAGTGAGCGTGGGGGAGATGCTTGGGGAACGGGGGGCAGGTTTGGAAAGTGATGCAGGCTAGGTGGAGAGGAGGTCGAAGCAGAGGTGTTCCAGTTCCTTCGATGCTGCACCTGCTGATCGGAGAGATGCTGCTTCCGCGGCTGCAATTCTTGCTGCTGCTGTTGCTGCCCTTGCTGCTCATCACCTCGTGCGCACCGTAGAAACGATGGCTGTGATTTGGACTGTGGTTCCTGTTGATGATGCGTGTGCTGCCCTTGCTGCTCCTGGAAAGGGTGCTGGGCAGTTTGGCGTTGGCCGTCTGAAGGGGCTTCTGTGCCCCATTCCCAGCTGTACACGCTTGAACCGCCACCACACTGCAGGTGGCGAGCGTCAGCAGGGAATGGGTGCACAGCTGTGGTACTGATCAATTCATCATTCACAGCTGTGGCACTGATCGGTTAATCATTTCTTTGTGAGGAGCAGTGGCGGGCAGCCACGATAATTGTGTTTGAGGTAGGTTAAGCAGGGTTGGCCAGAACCGTATACATACACCGTATATGACCGTATATTTGGTGATTTTCCTGCCAAAAATACCATACATACACCAGCACTGTATACACCGTAAATATATATGGTTCTGGCCAACCCTAAGATTAAGCCTTTGCGCTAAACAGCCCATCTCTAACCCAGTTGAACATGCCTGAGCTGCCACAACACGGCAGGAGGCGAGCGTTGGCAGGGTAGGAATACACTTAGGAATGGGAAGCTTATCGAGTCAAACAATGATGAGTATCTGATGCCCCCACAATGCTGGTGAAGAGCATCACGGTGGGTACGCACACATGCAAAAAACGGATGTGGCACGGCGAGTTTGCCACACTACTTAACTTACCCGACACCACAGCAAGCAGTTGTGGCATTCCTGTATAACGCTTTCTGCGTTTCCACACTATAGCTCCAGACTACTGTCCACTTCCAGCCGAGCAGGCCTCAGCTTCCACCACAACGCAAGTTGTGAGCGGCAAGGAAACAGTGCGCACATAGCTGCTATGACGCTGTTCAATCTTTCACTGCTTTGTGCCATGCAGTGGCGTGCATTTGTGGCACTTGCCATTTCATTTAGCCTACTGTAGTGCCACAACACAGCTGCGGCAGCAGGCAGTTGCCACTCACAGCACGAAGGTGCTGTTGACAGCCACACACGGCCAAAATGAGGGAGCAGTCCTAACTGCACGTAGTTGCGTTTCTAACTGCACGTAGTTGCGTTCCTAACTGCACGTAGTTGCGTTCCAGCCACGTTTGCAAAATGATGTTTGGCGCAACAGCTTTTGGTGTGAACGGAGCAATTGCACCTCTCCCCACACACCAGCTCAATCCCACACCCCAACTTCCTTGAATAGATTGCCGTGCATTCAAGCTTCCAAATTGAAGCCATAAGGGCTTAAAGCCCTCTCACAACCAGGACAGATAATGCTCCACATTGAAGCTCCGATCAATGGTGCTGTTCAGGCGACCTATGACAAGCCGTTGACGTCAGCATGCGTCTGAATTTTTTGAATGATACCTAGGTGGTGGAGGGCCAGCAAATTACACTCTGTGAGCACCACTTCACTGCCTGGGGCTGCTTCTCGTTACCTAAAGCTTTCAGTGAGATGGCTTAAAGGGTTAAGGGTTAAGGGTAGCATTTGCAAGCGCAGTCGTACCCAGAACTTTCAGGAAATGGTGCTAGGTCGGGGAATGGAAGCCAATCTCATTTCAATCCTTGTTCACATTTAGCTGTGACTGCAAGTACAAGACCCTTTGGCCTAACTTGCCGTGGTAACAACGATACAGGCGATTGGATTGGAAGAACTTCAGCCAGAACCACCAAAAGAGCTCAATCAAGCAAAAAGAGACTTTTAGCAACTTACAAAATCCTACAACTTATAACTTTAACAATGCACACTGCAGTTGCACATTTCTTGCCCTCATAAATTTGTCTTCGACCGGCACCGACGCGACCTTTATAGCTGCTTCTTATTAGTGAAGGCTATTCAATCCTTCAGCGCATTTCATGCACAGAGGCTACATGATCTCTTACCCACCTCGTAATTCCTCTTGCTCTGGCACCAAAATCTGGTTAATAATCGAAAGCCTAGGAAACCACCTTGCTTCTACCACACACACACACACACACACAGACAGACAAGTAAATATTGCAAGCTTAAAAAAACACCTTGCTTTTTCACCCACGAACACACACGCACAGACACACCGCTCAAAACCATCCTTCTCTGACGACCCACCTCGTGCTTCTTCCCCTCGCTGACAACAATGCGCAGCCGCAAGCTGTCTTCCAATGTGCCAATCTCCTCAGGCACCACATGCACACCGTCAATCTCAACGCCAGCCATCATGCGTGTGACCTGCACGGTGTGTTTGGGATACAACGAACGACCTTGCTGAGCTGCTCCTTAGATTCGCAAAAGGTGTCGATTTTAATGACGTCAATCTCAACGCCGGCCATAATGTGTGACCTGCACAGTGTGTTTGGGACCAAACGCCCTTGCTGCGGTGCTGCAGTTGCTACTTTGACATGCTCCTTAATAATACACAGCTGTGTCGTTTTGATGAGGCAGCTGAGTAGCAATATCATGCAAACAAGGCAGGCTGCCTCTTTACAAGTACATATAAGCAGCAAAGGTGAGGCACTCCATAGATTCCCCCAGTCGCAAACTAAAAGGTATACCCGATACGATAGCACAGATTACCAGGTGAAAATATTCCAGGCCATCCTTTTCTTTGCTTTGCTCCCAATTGTTGCAAACAAACTCCAATGCCATCATCAGTGTCAAGCAAGCGCTGGCTCAGAACGCTGAAATGTTGTCCAGTATATCCATAGAAAAACGCACACGCACACATGCATACACCTACACGCAGATAAACTCACATTCACCCACTCCCCCACCGCTCATTATCACCCTCTTGGCACACACACACACGCACACTCACACACACACACACACACACACGAATAAAGATATTCACACACAACGGACTTCACCTGGGTTTTGGTGGCTGGCCGGTCTACCATGACAAGGTACTCCTTGGTGAGATTACTAGAAGGGTGGATGACGCTTTGGGCCCACTGGCCTGCAGACCACATATGCACAGAGTGAGGGTGTCCAGTGTCCAAAATAACTTAATCAATATTAGGCACAGGAAACATGTAGCATGCTGTGTGAGCTTGTACATGTACCATGAGCCTCCCACCCTTCCAGTAATCTCACCAAGGAGAGTCTCACCATGAGTCATGGCGCCTGTGCATGCAACAGGACTGGCAAGCTGCCACAGGCAGACATGTGGTCTTACAAGGCAGATTGACGGTTCGACAGTCCTCCTCGTGGTTTGAGGAGGACACATTGCACTATGACGATATATGGGACATGTCACACATCGCGTCTGTTTGCTGTCAACACCGCATTCACCACCACACCTTGTGAGAGAAGATGTGACAATTTGAGAAGGGCCTTGGATGATGTGCTTCTCTACTTCAACCAGCTCTTGTGATCAAAAACTGAACTCATCATTGCAAGTAACAAACGAGACATAACTTCATCCAGATTACGATTCAAACTAGACTTACCATCATTGGTGATGAATAAGAGACCTGTGGTAGCTACGTCCAGGCGGCCGACCGTGAATAAACGAGGGGGGAGGAGGTCCTGGTGAGTGGTGCGGTTTTGAGTTGAAGGCTCAGTAAGAAATGATATATTGATATACTGTGAAGCTAGGATCAGGAAGGAAATGCAGAAGGCAAAAATTTGTCAGCAACGAATGAAATCCAGCTGCAACGTGCAGCACCACAAGACGTGAGTGAGTGGAGAAGCATGGAGAAGCTCCTGGTAGGCATTGG
>Ga0307966_1002633_pt1:7500-13554 | contig 13554 bp, 9 predicted proteins | sample OrgLakmetagen646_FD_203141 | JGI IMG/M metagenome (GOLD analysis project Ga0307966, IMG submission 203141) | Saline water microbial communities from Organic Lake, Antarctica - #646 | ecosystem: Environmental > Aquatic > Non-marine Saline and Alkaline > Saline | place: Antarctica... | reverse complement strand
CTCTCTCTCTCTCTCTCTCTCTCTCTCTCTCTCTCTCTCTCTCTCTCTCTCTCTCTGCTGCTTTCTGCGTAGCATTTGGTAGGGCAAGCTTTGACTACAATTTGCGGCATTTGTGTTCTTAATTTCTGCCAGGTGTACTACCTTGGCAACCTCTTCAGCAGCGTGCTTGGTGTGAATTTTTAGGCAGCTGCCTTTCTTTCAACCTTCTACAAACATGCAGAGCTGTGTCTGGCTTACGGTCTATGACAGCCCTGGATGACGACGAAGCTGCAGGAGCAGGAGGAGCTGTTTGGGCTGTTCCCAAACAATTTGCAGCCTATGCAGCGCTCAACAGCCTCCTCCACGGTTTTGCAATGGCGTGGCACGCTCTTACAGACTCCTTTACACAGGTCATGAGTCACGAGTGCTGGAGACACACACACATACACAGTAGTGCTACATAGATTCAGCATGACCGCATTGTGGCAACGCCTGCTATGTTTGCAACATAATCGCTTGTAAGCAAACATTGTAAGCAGTGCTGGTGGTCGCGTTGCAAACATTACGAGCGGTGCCACGCTATGCAGATCAAGTGGTGGCATTCACTCGGCAATGAGTGGGTCGGCTTATGAGACAGATTTAGCGTATGGGCTTGACATAGATCAGGAGTGTTTCGTTTCACAATATGCAGATCTAGTGGTGTGGGCTTGACACAGGTTATACGTTGTGTGAAGATAGAAAGAAGACGGCACTGGCTTGCTAGAATTCTTAAGGGAGAAAAATTAAAATAATCGCTAATAAAATCCAGGTTTACTTCAATATTGATCGCTGTTATAAGGCAGGAGTGGTATGAAGCAGCTCAAGTAAAATTTAGGCACCTTTGCCAGCATGCAAACCATCTTTCTGAAACACCCTCCAAACGTCTACCACAAGCTAGGACGCAACAGGGGGCTTGCTTGTGTGCAGCAAGAAAGGTTAGAACAGGGTATTAGGTGTCGGCATCCTGCCAGCATGCCAACCACACACTTTACAACAACACCTCCAAAAACGTCTGCAGGCTGAGACACCACATGGGGTTCGCTTGCCTGCAGCAATTAAGGCACTGCTGGAAGTGTGCGAGCCGGCAGCACGTGCCCTTGACCAATTGAATGGGGTGCTTGATGTGAGCAGGATTGCGTTTGGATGCGTTTTTTATGTTGCGCTGCTTATTGGTATCCAAACATGATATGGATGAAAAAGGGATGTGTGCTTGCTCGCTCCCCGTCTCTGCTTAGCATAAAAAAGACATGATACAAAGAAATAATCACTCACTTGAATTGCACATGCTTACCATCACACATGCTCTCTCACATGCTTGCAATTGCTCATACGAGCATTACAATGCTTACGTCAGACACACCTCTGCAACGTAGCCTCTAGCCACTCTGTAACCCATCGCTACACCTTCATTCAAATTCTGCAAGTGATCATGTTGTCAGTGTGTATCTGTTTATATGTGCATGTGTTCGCGTTTGCGTTTGTGTGCGTGTATGTGTAAGCGTGGGTGCATGTGCATGTGTGGGTGTGTGCATTTGCGTGTGCTGGTGTGTGAAAGCATGCCCAACAGGACCTAATGCCTGCTGACTCTATTCTGTGCAGTTCACTCCCTGCATCACTGCCAAAAATTCTCCATCTATTCTGTGCACTGCACTCACTGCATCTATTTTGTGCAGTTCATGAATGCTACTGCCAAGGACCAGCTCACTCTCCAACAACCAGGTCCACAGGTGTGGTGGTGGTGCTTCTTTCTTTAGGTTAAAGTAGCCGTACAGCCTTCCTACATTCACACAGGTGGCCTTGCTTATCTTACTCGACACACACGGTTAGCTTATATATTACATCTTCAACAACCGATTCTATTTCTATTTTCTAGCGTTGCTCCTCATTGTTGCGGACCTGATTTTGACCCTTTTTCTGCTCCAGCACATTACAAATCCAGCAGCTATACTTCCAAGATCTAGCTGCAGGAAAAAAATTAATTAATTTCACACCTTTGCTCATCAACAAAGGCCTTGCTGTGTGGTGATGAGCGTGCGTTAGCGCTCACAGAGCTGCAGGCGGCTGAGGAGCAGTGGGAGGATGCATTGCAACAGGTGAGCTGTGTGCCTATCTTGTACGTGCATTTCTCACTTGTTGCTATGTGCAATGCTCACTCGTTGCTACTGCTACACACATCTCACAACTATTACTACTCTCTCGGTCCGTACTACTTGTTGCTACTACAGTAGTAAATATACACATTGCTATGTGCATTTCTCACTTGTTGCTAGGATGTGTTCCTTGCTGCAATGTGGTAAATTGGCATGACTTAGATTGTGAAGCTGGGATTTTGTTGCCAGCAAACCTTTTTATAAAAAGTAAAAAGGCTTTGTTCCTCCTCCTATCCATTCCTGATCTCCCAGGATTGACCAAACACCTTTTGTTGCAAAATCACTGGGCACATTGCAAGCATGCAAAGCAGGTGCATTTGCTATTGCGATTCTTGTTTACCTGTCGGGTAACAGCCTGCAAAAAAATCAAACATTTGAATAACAAATACGGGGGTGGCTATCGGTAGCTACATACAAGCATAAAAGATACAAGCATAGAAGATAGTAACTAGAAACCCTGATTAAAATGTTTGCACCTAATTTCGACATAACACAATGTGATGTCCGATGTGCAAGAAATGCAAGGCCTTGTAGTCACAATCAGGAAATTTGGCTTATGATCTGCATCACAAGTGGGTGCCAGTGTACTTGCCACTCTCTTACTTGAAGCTGCGGCAGAGCCGAGTAAGTAAAATGTATGAAGTTCTAAATTATAGCTTTGAATTTAAACATATTATCACGTGCACCTACTGACGATTTGCACGGAGCAGGTACAACAGTGCCTTCGAGAGCAGGGGGCAACACCTGCCATGTTGTCAAAGGTGTGTGGGTGGGAGTGGGGGTGGGGGTGTGGGTGGGGGTAGGGGGGGGGGGCTTGCTTAGGAACAGTTTCAACCATCATAATGCTTGCCTCCAGTACAGGTCCAGTTGCTGTGATGCTTGCTTTACCTGAGTATGAATTGCTTCCTTTTTAGCATTACGAGCCACGAAGTACTGATTGAATACCTAATGAGGTATTGGTTGCTAACAACTAAGCAAAATAGGTTATTAGAGGCACCCCCCTTCCCTCTCAAACACATAATATAGGCATAATATAGGGGAAAGGAGTCATTAGATATTGATAACAGAGTTTGCATAGTAACTGTACGACGTTTCCTCCACATAATTTTAAGGTAAGCCATTATGTATAAGGAGGGTTCCAGCTGCGCGAGGATGTCTACCATTATCCTTGTTTGTTCAACCAAGTCATCAGTACCCAACACCAATATCTGCGTAAATTTCTCTCTTGCCATCATCCAATCTATAGGACTCTGGCAACCCTATATTCTTATACCTTTCGCTCCAACATGTTGCTTCCTTGTATTGACAAAAGCAGGTGGTGCAAGATGAGTGCGGAGCAGGTGTGCTGAAATGCCCTAGCGTCTTGGGTCCGCTGCTTGAAACTGTAGGTGCTGCATGTTTGATTGTGTCGTGCAAAGTCCCCATGCGTTGTCAAAGTCATATTCTGCTTTGAAGCTGTAATTGCTGCACATCCAGTTGTGTAGTACAAGGTACCCGTCTGTGTTCCTTTTTCTGGCTGCCTCAAGCACTGTGGTGATCCACTCCAATCGCCTTAACCTCTTTTGTATGTGATTGCTGATTCACTTAATGACAAACCAAACAGTCCTTGAGCACATCAAGCTCTGTACAAACCCCCTCTCTCCCTCACACACACACACACACACATACAAACTTACGCACACACAGGCTGGTTTCACCCTACAGCAGGCCACGCGAGGTCAGTTTGTGTACGCACACCTACCTTGGCTTGCCGAACTGGGTGAAGCAATGGACGGTGCATCGGCAGCAGTGGAGCGTGCGGAGCAAAAGCAAATATTGGAGGGGGTGCAGCTCTTTCTCGACCTCATGCCTGGTATGTGTTGGGTTGGTTTTGAGACATTTATTTTTCCCATCACAAAAAAGTAGGTGCTAGCTTTTCCCTGTTGTTAGGAAGCACTTGTGCGCTTAAGAATGCGTGCAAAGAGACTTGGGGGTTGCCGCTTTTTCTGGAGCACATGCATTTTTGTTCTTTGGTTAGCTTTAGCTTAATCTCTAAACCTGGATGTTTTTCTAAGGGAGCTCGTGCCTGCGTACTTGGAGCAAAGGTATTTTTGGGTATAGGTGAGTTCCTTTTTGTCCAAGCATAGGTGGTTGTTGATCTTATTGTGTGCCACAGTAATGTCTTTAATGCACGCCATGGAGTGTATGTCTGGTTTAATTTCACCTTTATCAAAATGCATAAGGGATTGACCGCTCATGTCCTCACAATGACCTCACGGCACAGATCTGGAAGGTCTTATAAAAGCCTGCTCTAGCTTGGACGCGCTGGCTGGTTTGGCAGAAGCATGCAACCCTGATAGCGCGCCTCCAGGTGGGTGCTTGCTGTGTGTGTGCATGTTGTGTGTGTGCATGTTGTCTGTGTTTGTGTGTGTGTGTGCGTGTGTGTATATCAGAGAGTAGAGACGCGGACAGGAATGCTTAATGCGTTTGTAAGCTCCTACTTATACTGGTCTTGATGTGATGGGGACCATTTTAGCCTCCACGACATTTGTGTCTGTTTAACTAGTTGGAAAAAAAAACAATCTTCTGTCTCAAACCAATAGTCAGCCCAGCCAAGCCCCACCCAAAAAGGGGGAATTAATGCCTCTTTCCTGATTTGCACATCTGAGGTCACCCAATGGTTTCTATACATAAATGCAACACTTCTGCATAAAAATTAATGAGTTTGGGGTCAAGGGTGAGAGTGGGGGGCTGGATTTGTGCCGTATTCCTGCCAGAAAGGTGGTAATGGTGTAGAAATGCGGGTTTTGATCTGAGTTTCACCAATTCTTTTGTTGCCAGAAAGGTTTTGGGGTCAAACCATACCCATTAAAGCAAAAATAAGGGGGGTGAAAGTTTGCCCCTAAAGGACTTAGTGCGTGGGCCTGTTTGCTGGGCAAAAATGGTGCATTTATGGAAACCCTGGAAACAAGTTTTCTGGCCTTCACCTGAGTGTCGGGAATCCTTCAGTATGCTCCCAAGGTACGCCCTGTCAAGTTTTATGGTCTGCAATGCTGGGGTTGGGCCGTGGTGGGCAGCGACAGCTGGGAATTTCAACATGTTTAAACTTTTTCTGCTCTGCTCTACTGCCACCATGCACCCAGCAAGCATTGAGCTATGACCATTATGCATCAATTGGTGCGCTGAAAAATCGCCTGGTGCCCTGAGTGCTCTGTTCGAGCCTCATCTGTCCCAAACGACAGCTGGTTCTCCCAGCTCCGTGCAAGCAAAAAGATGCCAGCACACCATATTTATTTAATTATTACTTCATCGCAGCTGCACAAATCGGCTGGGCATTTCAGCCAACGTACAGACTCTTGATTCAATGCGCCATTTCCCTGCCAAAACCGGGATCAAAATCGGACCCCAACCCCATACCCCCGGACCTTCACCAAAATGTCCCCAATATTAGAGCAAACACCCTGTACTCCAAACTGGGTTTCAGACGAACAATTGCAGCAGAAAAAGTGTCAGGTAAGAACGCACTGTCAATGATTTCAACCGCATTTTAACTGCTTCAACCGCAGATTTCAACTGTGGCCTTTTGCCTGAAGTTGTCGGATGAAAAGCAAGAACGAGAAACAATATGTTGTGACACTTGTTGTTTGCTAGCAGTCTGCAGTCATTTGAGCACAGGAGGCACTGGAAGGCTGCAGATATCACTGAAAAGCAATTTCTGGTTGCATACGCACATTGCAGGCCCACGACCAGCAAAAATGCCTTCCTAACATTTCAGCGACAGTCCGCAACAAACCTACATGGGCAGCTAGCATACGTGTCATGGAATTTGCTTTGAGCTTAGGAGATCACAAAATAAGTGGCAGCAAGCATATATCCTCCTGTTGAGATCAAACACAGCTACTACAAA
>Ga0307966_1002633_pt1:0-5000 | contig 13554 bp, 9 predicted proteins | sample OrgLakmetagen646_FD_203141 | JGI IMG/M metagenome (GOLD analysis project Ga0307966, IMG submission 203141) | Saline water microbial communities from Organic Lake, Antarctica - #646 | ecosystem: Environmental > Aquatic > Non-marine Saline and Alkaline > Saline | place: Antarctica: Organic... | reverse complement strand
TCACTTCTTTAATGTTCTTTGCATACGCAGCCTAGCAGCCGCAATTTTGTCTGATAGCTTATCTGCTTATCTGTAACCCTTGTAATCTCTGTAAGGCTGGCATTCCAGTGTGCACAGTGTTTACACAACATGTTTTTGTCGGTGAGCTGCTTCCAAAATAAACAGTCATGGACAGGGGGTTTGTAAACACGCTTCCGGCCAACTTTTTGACTGCAGATTTAATCGTGGGTCTGAGGCAATTCCTGAAATGCCCTTTCCTCGCCGTAAGGGGGTCCTTTTCTGAATGGAACTCCTATCTGACCCTCTCATACTTTGGCTAATGAAGTGAATTCTTGGACTCCTGAACAATAGTAACATGTCGCCTGTTCATAGCTAGCTGCATGTTCTGTTTCCATAATCAAAGCCGTTTACCCTGCGACACTCTACAGGAACCAACATGGGAGGAAAGAGTACGCTCCTCAGATCTGTGTGTGTGGCGACCATATTAGCTCAGATGGGATGCTACGTTCCGTGTCGGAGGGCCACACTGTCTGTGGTGGACAGCATTTGGATGCGCATGGGTGCGTGCAGGTCACGGTGCAACCAAATAGGGTTTCAATGTGTCGGCCTCGAGTCTTGCAGCAGCTTTATGAGTTCCTGCTGTTCTGTGTATCAATCTCTTGCTCTTTGTTCTCAATGCTCAACGCCTTTATGCACGTTTCATACCTTGCGCTGACCCAAGCCCATCTTCTTTCCTTTTTCCGATTTCCTTCATTTTCCTGGCTCCCTCCTTCCTTTGTTGTGTTCATCAGTGATGTTCATGATGCAGATGAAATAGAATCCAAGTGAGTTGGCCGTTTGCATGTGTGCCAAACAGCTTGACCTGAATATCTGGATGTATACTTGCAGGGGCTCACGACAGGATCATGCTGGGGGAGAGCACTTTCATGGTAGGTAAATAAAAAGGAAAAAAGTACGCAAGCAGTGGAAAAGCATGGGCACCGTGTAGCTATTCTATTAGCTATAGCAGGTAAACAAGAGGGTAAATGGTCACGCTGAGCGTCTTGGACGCCCAAGCCAGCTGTGCTGGAACATGCTGGGACTGCATGGCTGAGTGTCAAGATCTTCCGATCAGGATTGTGCTAGGAGAAAATTTGAAAATCAAGAAACGCACCCTAATTCTGCTCTTTTTGTGCCTAGCCTACAATATAAGAGTATACATCCACATGCAGCAGAATGTTTGCACCAAGGCAGCTGCAATATGTCGCTTGCCATTTGCATTAATACAATGCCATCCGCCACGCAGTCATCACTTCTCTTCATACCACTGGTTCCGTACCGCCGACCGACCCTTCCCTATACAATCACCACACAACGCACACACTCTTCTCTCTTTCATGCACCCAGGTGGAAATGGCTGAGACTGCTGCCGGCCTGGCTGGGGCTACTCCCTCTTCATTGGTGGTGTTAGATGAGCTTGGGAGGGGCACAGCTACGTTTGATGGGTATGCCTTGGCGTATGCCGTGCTTGCGCACCTGGGGCAAAAGACAGGTGAGTTGCTGAGACGCACAGCATCAGAAGACCTGCCATCCCCTTCATCATGAGGATCCTATGCTTTGAGCAACATGACGTACCAATAGTCGCAACATGTACCAATAGCCATCCTCAGCACAGGAAAAAACACAATGAGCTTGAGCAAGACCTGGTTACCTGCGTTAAGTACGCCCAGGCCTGGATGGTGCTTGCGAATCTGAAACAAAAGTGATCCTATTGGAAGTTAAGGTGACATACATCGGCGGCTCCGGTTTTCTTGTAGCTTTCAGAGTGTGTGGTGATCGCTTTATCCGTACAGGTACAAGGAGCGGATGCATGCTTTTTGCGTCCTGGTTGTCCGTCGATGTGTTAAGTCATGCATCCACACGATTCACCATCATCGTCAAAATGCTTACTCCTAAAGTGCAAATGTTGTTCCTGTTCTTTGCTACAGCGGAGGACCCCAAAGTGCCGCCTTGTCTCCAAACTTGCAATGGGCAGTTGTCGTTATTTGTTTGCAGTGTTCATGTCTCATTCAGCGCAAAACCATGCTCTCCCTGTGCAAGGAATCTGCTTGGATACTGAAGCAGTCATGCGTAATTGCGCTGCTGGAGTTGCGTTTGTCACGAGCTCTGACCGTGCCCATGCAAACCATACACACACGCACCCCTTTGGCTGTCTGTCACAATAACAGGAGCACGTACTCTGTTTACCACGCACTATCATGGACTGACCCATGAACCCTTGATACTACCCCACGTGTTGCTCGCGCACATGGCACACACCACAACATCGGACGGCATCTTCCTGCCCTTGCACACCCTTCAGAGAGGGCCAGCACCAGAGGTGAGTTTCTGGATTTTATTTGCAGACAGGCTGTTGTAGCTTGTAGCAGAACTTGGTAAACCACAGCTGGCACAAAACAGATGAAGCTATGCATTTATGTTATGTCCACATATGGTGGCCAAAGAAAGCTTCCCCCCCCTATCTAAGAGCTTCTAGGCCACAATCAGGCGCTACAGGTGCATCAAATTATTAAATATTTGATACTTCTCGTAGACATTGCATTTCAATTGTTTGTCTACCCAACAGGTTCTCTCCTTTTCACCGGACAACACCAACAAATCACCAGCTTGTCTTCAATTCGTTTGCTTCGTTTGCAGGGCAGCTCCGGTATTCAGGTCGCAGGCATGGCAGGTGAGCTTTCTGCAACGCTGGACGCTTTTTAGTAGACTAAAGTATGGATTGCGCCTTTTCAAGGCCTAAAGAAGACTTAAATGTAAAGTCTTGATGCTACCTTAAAGACCTCGCGCTCTCTATAATACCAACTTTAACTCTCATCCAAAACCGATTTCTAGTCAAGCCTGCAACCCTCCTAATCCCCATTACTCCCCTGCTTTTTCTGTGGATAACTTTTACAGTACTCCATACCTAAGATGCCTGTTTTCCTTTGTCTAAATGGAAAAGGGTTTACACTCTTCACTGTCTGCTTATTTCTCTATTCTTGACCACACAGGGCTTCCCGCTACGCTCCTCTCACGCGCCCACAGGGTGGCTGCCTGTCTGTCTCAGCAACTTCAACGACGCCAAATGGATGAGACATATCAGTCCACAAACAAGAGCCTGTCTCAGAACACAGTAAGCTAAACTGTATTGAGAGCAGAAACAAAGCAGGGAATAGGAAGATCCAATTTCCTTCATAACGGTAGCGATTTTGTATGACTTCCAAAGATGCACCCTCCAACAGGATTCGGAAAGGTTGCCATACTTTGCTACACAGCCCTGCTTGCTACACCCTGCTTTTATTAAACCACAAAAGTGTAATTGCCAACATTTTGATACCTTGCTTCAAACCAACTCATACAGGCAAGCGATGCGGGACTAAGCTCCCATGAGATCAAGCAACTGCAGCTGGCGCTGCGATGGGCAAGGCATTGTGAGCAGCAATAAAAGCTGTAAAATTCGCACCGCTCTGATGGAGAACCGTTTGCTGGTCTCGAACTTATGAAGGTGTTTGCTCTAGTGATCGTAAATAGTATCGCTCATATTACGATAATAAGAATGACGTGAACTTAGGACTTGTGGAGGAAAGAGCCGGTTTGTTTTGTGCTGTACTCTTTTCAGAATTTACAGCCGCTTTAGAAGCGGTAGTAAGTGGTGGATGAGTGCACTTGCATACGACGTACATAAAAAAGGGAATGAGATTGTATTTATGTTTACGTTCATCAAACGCCTGCACGGGGCTGGGCAACTTGTCTTTGGAGAGAGACTAACCTGATTTTAAATTAACGAGTAAATTTCGTGCAAAAAGTTTGACTTGAGAGAGTACAGTATGCAATACTAAAACCTTGTAGCAGTAGATGGTTACCAATGGTGCAATAATAAGGATTTTTGATACTACCCGGTATTGAAGTGGCTCCTTTCCCTTGAATAACGTGGGGAGTGGATAAGTCCCTGCCTTTGTAGCTTTCATTATATTCACAAACTTATGGTCGGTGACTTGGTGAGAGGTGACTGGGTCAGACTGACATTTCTCAGCATTACTGCTAGAAGTAGCTAAACCCTGAAGCCAGCAGAGCCATCACAGCATTGACTTACAGGTCTTAATGAACATTAGCATGTCGTGGCAAATTATTGTCACTGCAAAGTAATAGACTCAGCACAACAATCAATGGTTTAAAGCCAAGGTCGAGTCTCTCTCGAGCAAAGGCTGGAAACTGCACTTCAGACTAATTCTCCTGATTCTCTCTCTCTCTTTCTCTGCTTTTTCTCAAATCCAACTTGCTTAACACACTGACATAAATTATACCACACACACTCTAGTCGGCTGCCGCGCCTTTCCTCTCCAGAGCTGGGAAGTTTAATCAACTAGTGGAATCCTGACAAAGCACTTCATTACACTGAACACCTTGGACACAATACTGAAGGCCACAATTCTTTTATGAAGGCTATTGAGAGAAAGGACGTAGAAGCAGCTAACAATTATTTACGGGCTATGATTATTTCAGCTGCTTGCACTTCTGGTATGGGGAAGTTTTCGCCCTGCGTTTTTTGTCGGAAGAATCAAAGGGTGGCAGCTGGAGCCAGAAAGGCTCCTTGGTTTGATGATGAATGCAGGAGAAAGAGAAAGGATTTTTTACGCTCTTTGAGGGACGGTAGAGAGGATTTACAGGATACAAAGAAAGAGTACAGCCAGAAAACATACGCAGGGTTGCACGCAAATTCTCAAAACAACAGACTGCTATTTTTTTGGACAAATTGAGCAAAAGGTATCCAGCTATTTACGACATGCTGAAACAAAGGACAACATGTCCATCCCCTGTGCCTACGGATGCTTGGAATACCTACCTCCTATCACAGTTCAATGCTAAACTACCTCCTAAACCTCCTGATGCACTCAACAAGAATTCAAGGCACATAGATGCACGGGCTTCAGCTGTCCCTTTGGGTCGTGGTCGTGTTTCACAAGGTATGAGCAGAACTGCCG
>Ga0307966_1002631_pt1 | contig 13561 bp, 17 predicted proteins | sample OrgLakmetagen646_FD_203141 | JGI IMG/M metagenome (GOLD analysis project Ga0307966, IMG submission 203141) | Saline water microbial communities from Organic Lake, Antarctica - #646 | ecosystem: Environmental > Aquatic > Non-marine Saline and Alkaline > Saline | place: Antarctica: Organic Lake... | reverse complement strand
AGCGCTTCGAAGGTACTTTGAGTGCTGTTTACCATCTAAATCCTCTTGCTCCACATTATTCCCACATCCAGGCATTAAAGCAATACATGGTAGTCATCTCACACTTCAAAGAGATTGAGGAGGACCAATTTGACTTTCATGGGTATGTGCAGCCAAGGCTATCGGGTGCTTAAGGTGCTTAAGGTGCCCAAAACATACTTCTGGCTTACGCAAACCATAGCTTCAAATGTTAATGTCATGTTTAATAATTGCATCGTTAAAATCATGTTAAGGCATTGCACCTTAAGTACATAGAACTGTGCATATTCAAGCATCAATTATGCAGACAGAAATGTTAATTGGCTCGTATGTACTCCTGCATCAATTACACCCTTGCATGTCTTACCTTCCTCCAGCTATTGCCTGCGGAAGACCACTCTGCGTGCCTACGTAAACACCTTGCGCATGGAGGACCACTTGTTTGGACACCCCTTCTACTCAAAGGCCGCTCAGGGTGCCATTTCTGCGTACCTAGCATTGCACGACACCCCCAGCTCAGCTCAGACGGTGTGTGGAGTGTGGTTAAGCTAATGTTCTGCTGCAATTAATCATGTGTTTATTGCGCAACTGGGCTGTGCCTTGTTCAGAGATCTAGCACTGGATTGCGCAGGATCGCTTCAAAGCTTGTTGGGCCTCAGGTGCTACTCCAAAACAACTAAAGTGTCGGGTTCCTTAGTTGTGGGGTTTAAGTACAGTCTATACTATACTGTCTATATACTATACTACAGCTAGGCACTTTTTCCTCTTCATGCAAAGGGTCACTTTTCCCCGTCCATCTTAAGATCCCGTAAAGCTTTCATAGCTAACATGTCCAGCGGCGCTTTTCACAGCTGTGTTTGCTTTGTGTTACAGGATGCGAACGAGGAGGCCCTCATGGCTAGCATGTCAAGTGAGGACCGGAAAAAGTACAAGCTCAAAAAGAAAAAGGTGGAACTGCCCTCTACTTTTTCACCTGTTTTTGAAGAACTAACATTTGAGGTTGGCTCTGCTAGCAGCAGCTGTATACACATACTTGGTTTGCACTGTAGCACTGAGCAGCCAGTGTGCATAAATGTCCTTTCGCCTATTTAGCAGGCTGGATAGATTGTAAATCCTTCACTTACTATATGTGAGCAACAGCCTTTACAAGCTTAAAACGCCCTACAATCGCTGATGACACGTTCTCAGGAGGAGAAGCAGAAGACAAAGGGAGAGGAGGAGGCGCGTGCGGTTGCTAGCAAAGACCAAGCAGGCAAGGCTGGAGAGAAGGCCAAGAAAGGAGAGAAGCAAAAGGTATGCTCGGGATAGAAAGTAGGCAAAAGTGATTGTAGGTGGAAATAAGGGTATGTATGGGGGACTTTTTGGCTGCATATAAAATGCTGTCCATTGGCATGCATTGTTAGAAGAAGAAAAATAGAATCACAAGACAAGTCCGTGGGACATGTGCGTCCAAATAATTGTCAGTGCACAAAGTGACGTGACTTCGGCACACTTGCTCTCTTCACGATTTTACTGCAGCAAACTTGGTAGCAATAGTCCTGACACGGTGAGCTTTTTCACAACGTAATTATCGTGTCAACGCTTTTCTGATTGTCTGCATTACAGTGCGCGGCATCTCTAATATTTGCAGGAGGCTGACCCAGACCCTGAAGGTGTCAAGCTGGCTGCCACTCCGGACCCCTTGGAAGAGGCCTCAAAGCTTGTGGTCAGCTTAAAGGAGCATGCAGCAGGTGTACTGGAAACGCAGCTGTTAGCACTACAGGTGAGGGGTTTTGTTCAAAGCAGGCACTTGTTTGCGCACTAGCAGATGTTCTGTCTTAATCCTCTCACAAGGCGTTTGGCACCAACGCACGTACTCTCTTGCACATGTACATAAAAAGCTCACCTAAGAGTACAACACAAGTTTGCCAGAGGGCTAAGGCCCAAAAAAGCATGTTATTCATAATTTATGGCACCTGGAACTGATCAGATTGAAGCTTGCTAGCAAATTTTAAAGTGGATCAAAGAACAATTGTCTTAGCCTTTCCAGTACCCAGGAGCCATAGCCTAAATTTTATGACAGTCAACGCCCTAACCCCAACATAACCCTCAACCCTAATCACCGCAGCGTGGATCCCACTTTTGCTGCTACACCTTCACAGCAGATTACCTACTATACCCAGAGGTGTTTAATGCACCAGAGTCCTTCAAGTAGACACATCATTGCAAAAGGGATGGAGTGAAAAGACCCAGTTACGTATCAAATTGCAGCCATTTTACTCAGCAAAAAGTGTGCCATGACGGGTCAAAAACAGGCCCCCTCCGAACCTTGTTTTAAGTATCCATTGTTGTCTAATGGCATAGACCTTGGGTTTAAGGTTAGGGCGGTGGCTATCCTGCAAGCTGCAGTATGTTTGAATTGCAGACACACTGTATGATCACTGACATGTCTGCGGGTGATATGCATGAGCTGTAACTGGGATGTGTCGATGCTACCTTTTTGTGCCAGCGACTTTCTTGAAGTGCCTCTGGCAGGAAAGCTTGCATCAAATTCAGAAGCCAGCATAGCACATATTTAATTTTAAACAAGTTCCAAGCATTCAAGCAAGTTCCAAGGCCAACATCAAACCAATGAGCGAGGTACACAAACAAAAAGCAGCTTCTTGCATACCGTACAGTACTGATCTCACCTTGCATCGCAAATAATTTCAAACCCCGTTGCGGAGTCTTGCAACCAAATTAAGCGCCTCGCAAAGTTCTTGTTTGTGCAAAATATCAGGTTTTCCAGAAGTTTTAGGTTTAAATCTTGCTCCCCCGTAACTGTTTCTTTTAAGGCGTTGCCTTATTGCCTTTGTTTGCTTTTGATTGTAGCAAAAACCTGGCCTTGCTTGCTTTATCAGGAAAGGAGAAATAATACCTTGCATTGCAAATTATTCAAAATATCCCTTCTTGCATTGCTCGTCAGGGGCTTATTTTTTGAGTTTAATCGACTAAGCCCCCCTCGTTGGGACGTAAGCTCCTAACGTTGATGGTTTTCAATCAAACTCCATACAAGCCTCCCCAGGCCCACCCAGGGCACCTCCTGACTTGAGACTTTTGCTCCAGTAAAAAAAACTCATGTGGCAGCCCTGTGTGGTCAGGGGGGTGGGGGGGAAAGGGGGTGCCGCAGCAGGGCCCGAAATCTGACAACAATAGAATTGCAAGTCTAGCAGGCTCACCCAGAGCACCTCTTGGGCTGAGACTCGACATAGGCTCCTGATCAAAATGTTGACATTTGTGGGCCCTGGGGTGCCGTGTGTAAAGTTCTAGAGGTAATTTTAATGTTTGGCAGCTGCAGGAATCTATCCAGGATTCCTCGGCCAGTCCCCCCGGCCACTTCCTGCTGGTGCAGTATCCATCAGCACACTCCCCTAGCTGCGTTTGCTGTGTCAGGGGCCTGGATGTGGTCTGGCTGCATAATTCACGGTTGAGCATGCAAGCATGAGTATCTAAGCCTGGATCCAGTAAATGCCAATTTCGATGGGCGAAGTACCTTCAGTTCAAATTGAATGCTGATGACGCGCAAAAAATTGCTTGGACGGGACCCAAGAGGACTGCAGTATGTGTTGGCTCGTGGGATGTGTGATTTAAGGCACAAGGCACATTGTGCAGGCACATACCATGACCTGTATGTTAAAGCGGTGTGCAGACATTATGGCCAACCTGCACAATGCTCGCACCTGCCCTATCCTCTTAGCATAAAGGAAACAGCATTGGCAGCACTTTTAGCAAAGCCTGCTCCAGCACAGCGCCATGCACACCACTGCATTGTCTTTGAGGCAGCAAGGCACACACACACACACACACGCGCACGCACGCACATACGCGCACTCACACTTGCGCACACACATACATACACACGCGCGCATGCACGCACACATACACACGCACGGGCACACACACGCACAAAGTCACACAGACACACACGCACGCACACACATGCATAAGCACGCACGCGTTGCGCAGAATACACACAGGCGCGCACACATATACACATGCACACACACAAACACAAAGACACAGACACACACGCACGCACGCACACCACATCCATAAGCATGCACGCGTTGCGCATACATTGTCGCTAGCGACGCTCCCCCACGTATCAAACCGCATTGGTAATGGTAATGTACAGTACTCACCGTTTTGTTATTTCAGCAGACTCACTGTATGTACCATTGCAACTCAGGTGTACCTGCGCAAGGGCAAGATGCTGCTAGCGCTGTCTGCAGTACAGAGGGCAGTGGCCATTGCCGGCGCGCAGCACCCTCTAGTGCACTTAGCAATCATTAGGTTTTGCAGCAAAGGTCCGTAGCCGAAGGTGTTTGTAATTCTGTGTTAGTATGCACTTGTTTGTGTCTGTCTGCATGCACAAACACGCGCGCCTATCCTATTTTGGCTACTTTTCCAACTGGTTGTTTTTATGATTGAGTAGCGCAGTTTGGTGCTCACTGCAACTGACTCTGTTTAAGAAGTGCTAGATTAAACTGCAGCCCTGACTCACGTTCTATTTACTATCGTGATTGAATGCAGCTCAATCCAGCCCTGCAGCAGATGCACCCCCAAACCACCCAGAGGTGGCATCCCTGCTCAAAGCAGGCCAAGCTGCGCTCTTAGGTAGCAAGTATGCTGCAAGCGTGAAGGCCTACAATGATGAGTGGCTGGTCATGCACTGTACAGGAAGCAGTGGCAGGTGCGGGTATACCCTGTGAGGAATTTTTGCTTAGCCTATACTTCATTACCTCATGTGGTTCCTTTCCTGTTGCCCATTACTGATACTTTATTACTTCTGCGGCACTGCAGGGAGGACGCATTAGCAGCGCGGATGGCGGGCGCAGAGTCAATGTTAGTGCTAGCAGGAGCAAGGCAGATGGCAGAGCATGCAGCAAAAGCGCAGGCCGCCGAAATTTTGACGTCCACTTCCCTAAGGTGTGTGTTAGTGTGGGTGCGAGTGTGGGTGTGGGTGAAGGTAAGGGTGCAGGTGTGGAAGTGGGCACGCATCAGGGTTGTTCAGTTCAGGGTTTGGTCAAAATTTTGGGTTTGCAAACTTTCAAACATTTTAAAGAATCTGAAGTGCCTTTGAAGTTCGGATGGAGTTTGTTTAACTTTACAGTTTTTAAGCCATCATCTGTGAAAACTACAGTGGGTCTCTGCTCTGTTTACTCCTAACTTGTCCCACTCTTTCCACAAAAAATAGCATTGCAGTAAGCACCTAAATAAAAATTATGATTACTTTTCTTTTCCCAGGCCAGGAGTTCCCAGGCGTAGTACTTGCACAGCACCCTGGAATGCTCTTTTTAACTCTATGACGGTTACATGGTCCCGTTCTGGGCCCCTTTGTTTCCCATTATCAATCTTCAACACATACAACAGAGCTAGTTGGAGTGGTTGGGATCGACCAGGGGCCCCTTTCCCATATTGGCACATTGAACTGTTTGAACAGTACGAGGTTTTTAGAACCACAAACTTTGTCGAACCTAAGCTCCCCAAGAAACGAATTGAACAACCCTGGTACGCTTGTGCGTTTGTGTTGTGTACTCATTTCTGTGCAACAACTTCCAAGCTAGCAAAATTCATGTTTTGAGAGTTGCGCATATCTGCAATCCCGTGATACAAGATCATGACTTCAGCTCATCAATATATGAATTAAACAGGTGTCGTCTAGCAAACTTTGCAGTACTTGCTTTCACCCTGCAGCTGCACGAGTACAAAACGCCAGCATGAGCAGTGTGTAGTCGCAACCCGGATTCTGGAGACTGACTTGAGGGACGCAGCAGCAGCCGAGAAGTGGCGAGAAGCATGTGCCCAGGCATTCCCTTTCTCGCGTGTCTTTGCTGGAAGCCGGCAAACGACCTTGAACCCAGATTACAGCTTTGATGAAATGGCAGAGGCATTCGGATTGCTCTCTTTTCAGTAACTGGCTAATTTTAGCTGAGAGTAGATTGTGTGTTGTATCTTCTCCTAATGTCAACTCATCAACTCTTTCATGGGGACCATGGAGCAATTTATGCTCATCTTTTCGTAGGCATCGTCGTTCTATGTATGTCTTAGATGTTTCTTAAACAAGGGGGTGAAGAAGGCTAACTGGGATTTAACGGCCTATTGTCCTGATTTCTGGCTGGGATCTTGGATGTTTCGTCAGACAAAACAGGCATCAGTTGATAAGGAATTGAATGATATCAACCAGGAGCGATTGATTTCAACCGCGCTTCAACTGTGTTTTTGTGTACAGGAATTTGCAGTTGAACCGCTTCAATCACAGATATTAACCGCAGTTGATTTCAACCGCTTCAATCCTGTATCTGTCAGGGATTTCTACAGTGGAAAGGTACAAAGTTTACAAGGTTTACAAGAAAAGGCCTTCAGTCAAAGCGGGAAGGTCCTACTGTAAGTAGCTTTACAGCCCCGTGTGCAGCCTTAACAGCCCCATTTGCACGTGTGTGTATGTGTGCAGCGTGCAGTATATGCAGTGCGTTTGCACTTATGTGTGTGTGCGTGCGTGGGTCGTATATGTGTTTGTGCGTATGCAGTGTGCGTGCACGTATGTATACACACGTGCAAGTGTGCGTACGTGTGCTGTTTGCTTGTGTATGCTGTGTATGTTCGTATGTTCGTGTATGTGCGCAGTGCATGCTGCCCATCCTGAGTTTACACGTTTGAATGGCATTGGACTACTCAGCTAGCCCCATTAGTAAGAAAAGAAAAAGGAAAAACTACGCAGGCAGTGAATCCACTCCCCACATTAAATAAGGAAAAGGAGCCACTTCTTTGGTACCGAGTACCGCTAAGCTCCTCCACCGCGGAAAGGAAAGGGAAAATCAATGGGGATCAAGAGGGTTGCAGGCTTGGCCTGAAACCGGCTACATACTGATGAGAGTTGATAATTGTACTGGAAAGGGCACATCTGGTATGGACAAGTTTAGCAGCAAAGTTCACAGAGTGCACAGGGAGCTTGGAGGCAAGCTTCTTAAGCAGCTCTTTGAGAATCAAGACCCAGTTCCTTGAAAGGCTTCAGAGTGTGAGTGTTGTAGATGGTGCCACCCACACCCATAAGGATAATGTGGATAGTAACGGAGGTCCTTGGAGAATGTTGCAGAGATCTTTGTGCTGTTCCTTTGCGGCGTTCGGCTGGTTCTGAGGTCTGGTGTCTTTACAATACTTGATCTCGACGAGGTGGATGTCATGCCGAGGTTTGCTGAGGTCTTTGGGTCGGTGTTGTCTGGGGTTGGTGGCTGTACTGGTGGCTGGCGGTGCTGCTGGGGTGCTCCCAGTCAATTGCCCCCTGCCACTACGAAGAACCCACCCCCCTACATTAGTTTGTTGTCTTTGTGTTTTTGCAGCGATGGGAGTAACCAGCACAAAATTTGGGCGGCTGGAAGTAAATCTGTCTTTATCTGGGAAGCGGAGTGGGAAGAGCCATTTGGGAACAATTCTGCTTTCAGCTGTTTCAGGAATCTGGAGATTTTGTATGGTCATCCGTTCATTGCTGCCCCATTAGTCAGTCAGGAGCGTTTATCTTCCACGCAGCAAAAGTGATTACTCTCACAGGTCTGCCAAAGGAAGTCAAAGGAGAAGCAATGTGTATATTACTTACATAAGTGTATAATACTTGCATAAAGGGATGAATACTACCAGAACCTTATCAAAAATGGCACTGCCAATGGAACCGCTGACAATACTTGCATAACAGCGCATGGTTATTTCCCTGTTAGAACCAAGTGCATCATTATGAAGTACAGAACAGGAACCCTGTACAACAAAAAGCATGCGGTATGGTTTAAGCACTCAATAAACCTAACTTGCCGCCTCTGCCCTCAACTAGACAGTGCCCTGCACAGTCTTCCTGGATGCCAAAACACGCAAATAAGAAATATGATCACTGAGAGACACAATTTAGCATGCAGCATGATCTTCAAAGCCATCAGCAAGACAGGCTCCCTAGGGTCCTGCTTTGTCTCCAGCTGGCTATGCAAAATCATGAGATTCCTGATACAGCTGAAACTACGATTATACCAAAGTGGCTCTTTCCATCCCGCTTCTCGGACAAAAACAGGTTTACCTCCGTCTGGATGCTGTATGGATTGCTCCCATCTCCACGAGAACCAAAAAGTAACAAACTGCTAGTAATGGAGGGGGTTGGATGCTTCGAAGTGGCAGGGTGCAACTGAGGGGGACTGAGAGCTCCTCAGGAGCACCGCCAGCCACTAACATATCCACCTTCCCAGACAGCAGCACTGACCCAAAGATTTCAGCATTATCCAACGTGACACTCAACTCATCGAGATCAAGTACTGTGAGGACACTAGATCGCAGAACCAGCTGAGCACCGCGCAGATACAACACAAAGCCCCCCGTGCCATCCTTCAAAGAGTCTTCGTTACCCTCCACACCATCATTTTGGGAGTGGGTGGCACCATCTACGACAATCACACACTGGAGCCTTTGAAGGAGCTGGGTCTTGATTTTCAAAGAGTTAAGAAACTTGCTTCCAAGCTTCATGTTCATTCTGTCAACTATGCTGCCAAACTTGTTCATACCAGACGTGCCCTTTCCAGCACAATCATCAAATCTCATCAGGAGCCGGTGTCAAGTCAAGCCTGCAACCTTCTGATCCCATTATGTGTTCTCTTTTGGTGAAGGAGTTTTACAGAACCTAGTACCAAAGTGGCTCCTTTTCCTTATTTGATGTGGGGAGTGGTTCCACTACCTGCGTAGTTGTTCCCTTTCTCTTCTTGCTTATGTTGGTTGACAGAGAACCTGATTTTTGGAGGTCATTTTCAGCTTTGTTTAGACTCAAAGCTTTTGCGGCTGTTTAGACCTTTTTTTGCCTGGCTAGCTAGAGTACACAGATCAAAACATATTGGAGATGATAACTTTGGTTGAACCAAGCCAAATTGAACAACCTCATGAGGTGAGTGTTGGAAAGGTATGTTAAGGCAAGTTCCGTCCAAAATCCAAGCTCGTATTTCTCCTACCACTCTAACTTAATTTTCAACAGACAACGATTGCAACAACAAAGAGCATGCCTTCTGCTCCTTTGCAGATGCATGAAACAGTGTAGGCTTTCTTAGCATTTGGGGTAACAAAATTTGCAAGTGCTATGCAGAATTGCAGACAAGCCAACAACAAACCTGCCGCACCCAACTCATCCTTCCTCTGTTAAGCATGGTGGATAGCTCCCCTCAGTCCCCCGATTCCCTTTAACATCAACCGACAAAATCCTTTGGCCGAACAATTACAAATTTTCCAGGTCTTAGCACCGTAAAGTGTACACGCCAAACAAAGTTTGAGTCTTGAGGTAAAGAAGACTTTAGAACGGCGGACGTAACATTGATAAATCAGGAATAGAAAAAAAACGGTTGAAAGACGCCTTATGCTACTTCCATTATGTCATGTACCAATCCAATCAAGTGCGTGCTTCATAGTGTAATACTGCTACTGCTACTGCCGTGCCTTTTCTATTACATCCCCTCATATGCATCCCTTTCTTTGCCCTGCGGGATGACTGCACAGCATTTATTCGATATTTTCTTTCACACAGCAGAATTGTGCGAGGTTGGTGTAATAATTGTTTTTGGATCGCCCCAAGTCACGAGCGCTGATGCTGAACACAGCTAAAATCTCTGCAGGATTGATGCGGGGAGGGCAAAATAATTGTGGGGTGCAGGGATGTCAGGATATAGTGATATATTTTTGGAATTTGCGGTGCGGCATGAGTACGATTAGGTACAATATTAATATTGTTGCAATAGGCAGACAATCAGATGAGCCTGTATGCATGAGACGCCGTTCGCTAGGGGTGCATGATCCAAAGATGACTTTCGATGCAAGTTTATGAAGCTGGATCGCAACCGTGACAATGTCGACAGCTTGATAGCTAAACCAGATGCAACTAAAGGGTCACGACGTCAATAATTGTACCAAAACAAAACGGTAAAAATGCACTGAGCAACTAGATCCGCTGAGAAGAGCATGGATTTTTAGTAGCCGTGAGTCTTTGTTAACACGGTCTACGCCTTTTTAGCTATGATGACCGCAGTCAGACTATGATAGTTATCCAATCTATCGTCTAAGTTGTAATAATAATAATAAGGAACTAAAAGAAAGTCTGGCAGCCGCAAGTAATTTCATCAGGCCGGAGGCCCCAAACCCCCCTGAACTCAGCTTCCTTCCTGCCCCCCTACATGAAAGGATGTCATTCTGCTCCTCTCAAAATAAATTTTTGGTTTTGTTGACAATTAAACCCCATCAGCATGATTACAGGCAAAAACTGAACGTACACGCTCTTGCACTGACCTATTTAGTTGTGTTACGTCTCGTTGGCAGGATTACTTTTTCAGCACGCTAACAGATAAAAAGTAATGGCGTAGAAAGGGAGGCACGCTTTATTTACTTTAAAAACAAACCTAGCTGAAACCTTTGCTAAGTATTCTTACATTGTGCAAGTACAGAGTTTAAACGAGTAACAAGTCATTTCCCCTTGCACCCACTTGGCAGACGCCATCTGTGATTTTTGTCCTTTATCTTTAAACTTGAATAGATCTTAAACAGACTGTTGTTTGTTGATTCGATGTTTTTTAAGACGACACTTTTAAAATAGAGTTGCAGAAAATGGCACTCTCTGTGCAACCAATCCTCGGATCCGTCTCACGACCTTACCACAACCAGGCTTGCATTAAGTCACGGTCGCGAGCCAACATCCCGGGCGCGCCGATCTTACTGTGCCCTCCATCCTATGTTTCCTCGAGGCAGGCGCCACAGCAGCAAGAGGTAAGCATGTCGTGTGGTCACCCCAGGACTTCGGTTTTACCACACTCAAACTCTTGACGTTCGATCACCAGCCGCAAGCTTTAACCTACGTTTACGTTTTGAAATCACTTGCGCAGGACTTGATTTTGAGTGTACCTGCTGCGTTGCCCACAAACACGCGGCAAACGGATGCCGCATCCCACACGCCTCCTCCTGCATCAGGACGTGCATCTGAAGTACCGGTGATGGAGAGGGAGTTGGTGGTGGCAAGGAGGGCGCACAGGCAAAGGTGAGAAAACCAGGTGCAGTTTTCAGGGGGGAGTGGAGTGAGGTAGGCATTCTGGCATCTTGCTAGCCACTAAATGCCTCGCTTTTGCACACCTGAGGGGGTGCCCTGCTGTGTAAACGCAGTCGGGACTCCCACAATGGCTCATGCTAAAGACTAATCAAAGCAACCCTCAGCACGTGAACTCAGGTTCTGGATGCAAGGGCATACTGGAGTTGTACGTCCACTCAAGCCTCTCCTGCCCTCATTCCGTTGCTCTTGCTCACCCTTCATCTTTGGGAACCACCTACTTTTCTTGGCATAACAGAGAACAGCAGGTCTACAAGCTGGCAGCCGTTGCGGCGACGATGGGTGTTACCGGGCTAGCTGTTCTGGCTACCTACCTGCGCTTCTATTGGCAACTGAGGGATGCAGGCGTGATGCCATGGGGAGAGCTGGTAGCTGTACTTGCGCTTGTGGGGGGAGGAGTGGTGAGTTCTACGCGTATCTCGGACAAAGGACACCTTTAAACCACGGACACAAACCCCCGTGGTTTAAAGGTGTCCTAACACCTTTCCTAACACCTTCCCTAACACCTTTCCTAACAATGGTGGACAGACTGCAAGTGCTTGCCTTTACTGACCACCAATGTGATGTTAAATTACGATGTATGTATGAAGCAATTGACTGGCAACTGTGGATCATTCTACTGACTCTGTTTTGACACATATTTCTGACCACCCTCACGCACATGAAACGCTTGCTTTTGTGTATGACCTGGCACACCGTATTAACCACTTATGAATCTGGGCTGCACTGTGCTCTTACTGCAGTTTGGAATGGAGATGTGGGCACGGTATGCCCATAAGAGTCTTTGGCATGATCTTCCTAGTGGCTGGGCGCTGCACAAGAGCCATCACGAGCCCAGGACAGGACCCTTTGAAGCCAATGATATTTTTGCTATCATTAACGGCAAGTACCTTCCAATTCAGTTGCACCTACTTCTTTGTAGCCTGACTTGCCGTCTATATTCATGGCAAGAACCTTGAACTCACGACCTAGCTGTTTTTACACCACACAGGTGTGCCAGCCATGGCGTTGTGTGCTTATGGCTTCCTCACACCTGGCGTAATAGGGGGCCTCTGCTTTGGAGGGGGCCTGGGCATCACCCTCTTTGGCATCATGTACATGTTTGTGCATGACGGCCTCGTCCACAGGTGTGGGTGTGCGCGTGTGCGTGTTAGCATTAGTGTGAATGTGTGTAAATGTATGTGGGTGTGTGCAAGAGTGTGCACACAAGTGTGTGGGTGCGTGCTTGCGTGCACGTATGTGTGCTTGCTTGTATGTGTTTACAACATTGGTGGTTCTTCAAACAAATCATCCATACTTGCACACCTTGGTATTACATTTTTGGCAACCTGCTCATTTGCTGCACAGGCGGTTTCCTGTTGGCCCCATTGCAGAGCTCCCCGCCCTTAAGCGCATCGCTGTGGCCCATCAAATTCACCACGGAGGTGGGATATCCTGTGGCATTGTCCGCAGCCTACTTTGCCTGCTAATTTCTTACATCCTTCCTTCCTTGCATTCTGTTTCCCTTCTTCACCCCCCCCATCTTTTGATACCTGCTGCTATTTAGGCAAGTACGATGGAGCTCCATGGGGTTTGTTTTTGGGCGTGCAAGAGCTGGACAGTATACCAGGGGCACGTGCTGAGCTAGAACGCTTAGTGCTTCAGTCTGACAACGCAACTCGACCAACAAGCCAACTCGACCACAGCAGTAGCAATAACGTCCAGCGGCGGCGATGAGGCCTTTGGACTTCGTCGCAGGAATGAATAGCAGCGTGATTAAAATCGGAAGGCTCGTCAGTTGGGGACATGATTGAGGAACCTTGGTCAAGTGAGCGAGGTTCCTTGAGCTCAAAATGTGTCGTACCCATGCCAGCCCAGGGTTTTACCCTGGGCAAGAGTGCCATGTTCCATTTGTCAGAGCAAGAAACTAATCCCTTTGCCTATCAGAGAATATGCGCAATTCTCTGCAATAAGGTACGGCACCTTTGGCTTACCCGTCTGTTTGAAGTCTGTTTGAAAGGTCTAGCAAAGGCTGACATCTTGCTTTGTGAGGATGTGCACAATATTTGTGCAGCAAGGCTGGAGTTTGATTACCTGTCCGTTTGTGTGTTGCTTTGTTTGCGTGCTTGCTCTAATTGTGCGAAGGCCTGCCAGACTAATTTTATTTTATATAGATGGACACTATCTGTGTCATGTCTTCTTTACTACTTGCCTTGCTAAAAGAACTGTCTACATTTGCTTTGAGGGTGCAGCTGAAGAGAGTGAGAGATGGCTATGTTGGATACATTATGGGGTTGAAAGTCAGAAAAACTGGGAAGTTGGACACACATACGCGCACACATACACACACACACACACAGAGAGAGAGAGAGAGAGAGAGAGAGAGAGAGAGAGAGAGAGAGAGAGAGAGAGGGTGTGTGTGTGTGTGTGTGTGGGTGGTGT
>Ga0307966_1002630_pt1 | contig 13561 bp, 7 predicted proteins | sample OrgLakmetagen646_FD_203141 | JGI IMG/M metagenome (GOLD analysis project Ga0307966, IMG submission 203141) | Saline water microbial communities from Organic Lake, Antarctica - #646 | ecosystem: Environmental > Aquatic > Non-marine Saline and Alkaline > Saline | place: Antarctica: Organic Lake... | reverse complement strand
ATTCACAGTATTACCAGTAATAAATACGGGTGTAGACTGGTTGTGAATTGCTTTCAGGCATTATCTTTATAGGATAATTCACAGTTAACTATATGAAGCTATACAACGTTGAGTAGTTGTGAATTGCTTTCAGGCATTATCTTTATAGGATAATTCACAGTCTACGGGCTTAACGTAGTTGCTTAAATTAAGTTGTGAATTGCTTTCAGGCATTATCTTTATAGGATAATTCACAGTTAGGATCAAAGATTTATCGCGAACTAGTTTGTTGTGAATTGCTTTCAGGCATTATCTTTATAGGATAATTCACAGTTATGGATAGGTTGTGTCCAAGGGAAAGTTCGTTGTGAATTGCTTTCAGGCATTATCTTTATAGGATAATTCACAGTTAACACTGTGGCGTGATCTTGCTTTACACGTTGTGAATTGCTTTCAGGCATTATCTTTATAGGATAATTCACAGTCCTTACGTTCCTTTATTACAGCTGTACTAAGTTGTGAATTGCTTTCAGGCATTATCTTTATAGGATAATTCACAGTGTTTGCAATATCAAAACCTTCATCTACCTTGTTGTGAATTGCTTTCAGGCATTATCTTTATAGGATAATTCACAGTGACACCTTTGAAACTTGCTTTAGAACAGATGTTGTGAATTGCTTTCAGGCATTATCTTTATAGGATAATTCACAGTTTTAAAGGAATAAAGCTAATGGCTTTTTTAGTTGTGAATTGTTTTTAGGCATTATCTTTATAGGATAATTCACAGTACCTTAGCCACAGCGTTATGAATAATGATAGTTGTGAATTGCTTTCAGGCATTATCTTTATAGGATAATTCACAGTATTAAAGGTATTAGAGGTGTTAGTTTGACGGTTGTGAATTGCTTTCAGGCATTATCTTTATAGGATAATTCACAGTACACCAAGGTTAATGTCTGCGTGTTTACCCGTTGTGAATTGCTTTCAGGCATTATCTTTATAGGATAATTCACAGTACGTACATTTAAACGGTATATGGAGTAAAAGTTGTGAATTGCTTTCAGGCATTATCTTTATAGGATAATTCACAGTTAATTGCTAAAAAAGTTGTTGATTTTTTTAGTTGTGAATTGCTTTCAGGCATTATCTTTATAGGATAATTCACAGTTAATAGCTTTTTTTAGGTCGCTACTGTAAGTTGTGAATTGCTTTCAGGCATTATCTTTATAGGATAATTCACAGTTATTAGTAATTTATCAAAGTCAATCGACGTGTTGTGAATTGCTTTCAGGCATTATCTTTATAGGATAATTCACAGTCATAGCCTATAACAACCGCTATTATGATCAGTTGTGAATTGCTTTCAGGCATTATCTTTATAGGATAATTCACAGTGATTAACAATAAAGCTTTGCGGTCAGGGTTGTTGTGAATTGCTTTCAGGCATTATCTTTATAGGATAATTCACAGTTGTATGGGTGAAACCCTTGCCGTTTTAATTGTTGTGAATTGCTTTCAGGCATTATCTTTATAGGATAATTCACAGTATTGCCTGTAAGTTCAAAGGTGTTGATTGTGTTGTGAATTGCTTTCAGGCATTATCTTTATAGGATAATTCACAGTTGGCTTTGATTCTTTAGGCAAAGTAATTAAGTTGTGAATTGCTTTCAGGCATTATCTTTATAGGATAATTCACAGTTGGAATATGCACTATACAAATTGTTGTGTGGTTGTGAATTGCTTTCAGGCATTATCTTTATAGGATAATTCACAGTTATTAGTAATTTATCAAAGTCAATCGACGTGTTGTGAATTGCTTTCAGGCATTATCTTTATAGGATAATTCACAGTCATAGCCTATAACAACCGCTATTATCATCAGTTGTGAATTGCTTTCAGGCATTATCTTTATAGGATAATTCACAGTATACCCGGCATATTTAGCTGGGTATCTGTATTTTATATCGCTGCTTAGAATGGTTAAAAGAGGGTGTTTTTTAAATGAAGCTGTAGGGTTATTGGTCGTTTTTGAGATCCTAGATAGTCAGAGCTGCCATCGCACCGACTCGCCCTGTTCTATAAAATCGCCGCAGGAGCTTTTATGAACGTTCAGCCGTATCTTTACAGGATCATCCACAGAATACTCAGTATGTTTTATAACTTGTTTTAGAATAGTTAAAAATGATTGATTTGTATAGTATGTATAGATATTGAATCCAGTTTCTGTTATCCTACTGTAGTATTAAAAAAGCTCTAGTTGTTGATCTCCAATATCTTTTTCTATTTCCTTTTTTCCATGAAATAATTCCATCATACCAAATTGTTTATCAGTAATTTGCATAATGCATACCTTTCCCTTTTTAGGTAAGTTGTTTTTAGTTCGCTTAATATGCACGCCGCTGTTTTCTCGACTAGGGCAGAAGCGTATGTAAATAGAAAACTGAAACATATTAAAACCATCGTCTAGCAGTCGTTTTCTAAAACCACTGGCAACTTTGCGTTCGAGTCGTGTTTCTGTAGGAAGATCAAAAAATACGAGCACCCACATAGATCGGTATTGATTGAGCGTTTCTAGATGGTTCATGCTGTTTCATTTTTCTTACTTATTCAAGAAGTTGCCATGGAATTTTGGGTACATGATCTTGCGACTGCTGCCATAAAAGCATTCCCAAAGTGAATGAGTGGTGCGGCTCATCGCATTCATTAACGGACTGTTTTTTCCATCTATAAAAACATCTATGGCAGGAATCATTAATAACTGTGCTTTAAGATCTGTAGAAACTTCTTCGATATCCTCACCACGTGTTACCATTTCCCAAACGATGTGGTCTACAAATGGACGGTAAGGTTCCATAATATCATCTGCTAGGGTAAAAGCATTGTATTTATTTGAATGAAAGATTCCTATACTGGGTAACAAGCCGCTAGAGATCAAAGCTCGTGCGGTAATGGCTCTTAAAATCGCATAGCCATAATTCAATAAGCCATTAGGTGCCACTCCTTTCTGGTTTCTACTAAATTCAGGAAGATCAAATAAATTTTGAAAATAAAAAGCGGCAGCCAGTGCTTCTTGGTTATCATGATCAGCTGTTTTTACTTCTTTGGCATAGCGTTCTAAACGTAGCGGATTCTTCCCTATCTTTTTAAAATGTTTGGCTTGGTTTTCTATTTTGGTCATCACCGTTTGTTGCCATAAATTCTTTTTAAGCGGGATACTGGCATTTAATTGATGCCGGTAGCGCTCTGTTTGCTCACTATGACCTTGTAAAGGTTGTAAAAAACCAGTAGGTAAGTGCTGCGCATTACAAGTAATTACTGCCGTTTTATTATCTACCAATTTTCTAATCAATCCTGTAGTAATGGTAATTTGAGGATGTTCTAAAACAATGTACCCTAGATCTTCAATAGGAATGCGTTTCTCTTCCCGATCTTCCTCTGGGAAATTAACGACCAGCTGTTCGCTTTTAGTGCTGAGGTAAGCAGGGTTACCGAAAAATAGAGTTCGTTTTATCATTTCACTTCATTTTAATATTCTCCTACATGAACAATTTGACCAATATGGTTGAATCTAACTTTTACTAACTCTTCCATTAAACCTAATGAGCGAAGATGTTTATAAGTAAAATCCAAATCATGATTTATCGTACTTTCTAAATGATGCCTAAACATATAGTTTTTATTTGCGATCTTTTGAACTCTAAATAAATGAGGACTGATCAATTTTCTATTTTTCTCATCCATTAAATCAATTTCCTTTGGATCAAATTCTTCACTTGGGAATACAAACATCTCGTTTTGTTTCATAGTAAATAGAAATTCCCATCCCAGTTCTTGATTATAAGTTTTATCAATAATAGGCAAGTCTTGGTTGGACCTGGTCACAGCCTCGTAAAGAGAAACTACTTTTTCTTGCAATTTGTCTTTTGGATCTTTATATATAGCTACATGATGATTATTTCCTAAGCTTACATAGTCCACAGGGATTTTGTTGTTGTTTTCATCTATTAAATCAGTACCTAAGTGATCTTTAGCGGTGTGCAGGGGTACAGCATTTGCAACTCCTGTGATGGTGACTTTTTTAATAGCAATACCTCTTTCTTTATTTTGCCAAATAGGATTGTTTTCAAGATTTGAAAAAGCTTCTTTTGCATTGTTGCCATATTCACTTAACCTCTTTCTTAGTATTTCTTTGGTTCCGTTATCTATAACCTTGTCAATTTTTAAATCGGGTGAAACATCTTTTCTTATGGTATAGATTTCTTTATAACACAGTACTTCCGTTAATGGTTTATCGTGCCATAAAAGTGGGTCTTTTTTCAAGGTTTTACCATCAAATGCTAGCTCGGGATCATCCTTGTATTTTTTTAAATATTCTAAAACGATAATTTTTTGTTTTTGATCAATAACATGTTCCGCTTTCGCGAAAGCAAATCTTTTATTAAGTTTAGTAGTTTTGACTTCTGGAGTCAAAGATTTACCGTAAATAGTTTCTTTGTGCAATTGTCCCCTAGGGGTAAGAGATTTTGTCCTGTTGTAACCACCTTCTTTTTTTGTTTTATTAATGTTTTTGGTAACGACTTTATTCTTTGCCTTAAAGGAGATGAGTATTTCTTCTAAATTCTTTTTTGCATGGCTTCTAAAGTTAGGGAAGGGTTTTATATATACTCTTTTGTTTTTACCATTCTTATTTAAGACCATCTCTGTAATCTTATTTTCTATTCCTAATATAAGCTTGTGTTTTTCATGAAGCGTGTTTCTTCTAGCGTTCAGGTTATTGATGTATTGAATATGACTTACTGTGGTAAATGCTACCGCAAGAGCGTCCATCGCGTGGTGGCGGTGGTCATTTCTCTTAGTCCAATCTTTAATTTTCTCTACTTCCTTGCCATGCTTGCGTTGCTCCACTTCTACAAGACCTAAAGCTTTGTACTTATCTAGATTAAGTTCTTTTAACACATTGATAATTCCCCATTCCTCTCGTAATTTATCAGTAATCATACCTGTGGTAGGAGTAACGGTTTTACAAACTTTTTCTAAAAGTGTTCTAGATTTTTTTGCGATATACTGGCTGTTTCTAAGGTCACGTTCTATAAAACCTTCATTAATATCTCCAGCAGCCTTGAGTAGTTTATCTCGTTTTGCCTTAGTAATAGCACCTTTTCCTTTATCATAAAGGGCTTCAACCCTTTCCTTATAAACCTCGATATCCTTACTTTTATCTTGACTTATAAAGTCCATGGCAGTACGATTAGCTTTTTTTAAATTAACCTCGCGATATGCCAGTGTTTTATTTGAAAAGGAATCGTCATAGACTAGGGCTTTGGGGATAATATGCTCTATGTCAATTTTTTTACTGAATAAATCTTCCTTTGCAATATACGTGTCAGAAAAAAGTGATTTATATCCTCTCGTAGAGAGTTCTTCCCAAAGTTTATACTTCACGACATCACTTTTAGTAGGTGTGAACCCAAAATCTTTTTGAATGGTTTTGGCAATGTCTAGATTTAGTTTTGTCGCTGTATTGATGTACTGGGTCATTTTTTTACGCTCTTCGGTAGATTTTTTGAGTTCGCGCGCTAGTTCAATCCGTATCTCATCTGGTTTTCCATAGGTGTCTATAACTTGATTGACTAGGTTAACTACCTGGTTAAGTATTTTCTCTACTACAGGATTGCGCAGGCTATTTTTACTTATGAGATCTAAATGGTCTGCTAATTCTCTATTATCGTTTTCTTCTTTATTTAAGCTGTTAGAATGATTATAACCCGCAAGATCACAAGCCTCATAATAATCGTGACCTTCAATAAGATGTGGCATGATCTTCCTAATAGCTCTAGAAGAAAGACTTCCATAATCGTTAGGAAAAGAAATATTGCTTAACATTTTTGCGTATTCTGGCTTAAAACCATATTTAAGATGTAGTTTTTTTCTCAATGCAACATCTTGATTTCCATAAATAAGTTGGTCCTCTTCTTGTACTTTACCTCCATCTCCTGCAGCGTAGAGTAAGTGCCATAACTCCAGACTCTTCTGACTGCTGTATTCATTCCCCTCTATTAAAGGGTCAAAACCTAATATGCCATTGTCTATTCCTATATCGTTAAAGACAACCTGTAGTTCTTCCCAAATCTCTGATCCAGTTTTTTTGCTCCAGTCGTGACCATAACCTTCTCGGTTAGCAATGGTTTGATACACATCGAGTAGCTTTTGATTGGTTGTATTTGCATTGATACCCTCCTCGAAATTACATTTCCAGTCCTTTGAAGAAAGCCCTAGTAGTTTTAATACTTCTGTTGTACTTATTTTACCTTTTGAGTTTGCTTTAGAATTTGCTTCGTTAAACAAAAGTTCTCTGTCTTCTTGATCTATTTTTAGAGTGACTAATTTTTTATCAATAATGAGATCTTCTTTTTTTAATTCATCAATGTTTTTACCGATATATTTGAACTCAAGGTCATTGATGTTTTGCCAGATTTTAAATTGCTGGAAAAGGGGTGAGGATTTAGGAATTACTCTATGACCCACGGTTCTTTTTCTAGTTTTTTCTTTAATTTGATCATAGTATTCCTGTTCCCAACTCTCAAATATACAATGACTTAAAAGTCCTTTTTGTGATTTAAGGGGTCTTTGATAAAAGATAACGACATCCCTGATTTCTGACTTTAATTCATCAGAAAGCTGTTTGTGAAACGCAGCTTGAGTATTCCAAATGAGCTCAAATTCATCAAGGTAATCTTGTCTATAAAACACTTGGTTTTTAAGTGATGTATGTGGATCTTTTTTGATCTGATCATACATAAACTCACCAACTGTAATTTTATCTGTAATCAATATTTTACTACGATCACTAATTTTTCCTAGATAGCCGCTTGTTCCATCAATATCGTTGTTGATTTCTTGTAGCGCAATGGCAAGTTGTTCTAGATCCAGCTGTTCCTTAAGTCCATCATTTCTAAATTGGTACTTTAGTAAACGCTGTTCGTCGTTAGAACCTTTCAAGTATTTACCTTCTATTTCAAAAGGTTTGGAACAAATAGTCCATGTCTGACCACTCTTCTTATCTTTTAATTCTAGAAAAAGTGCCTGTGTCAGTAATTCTGGATAGTAATTTTTCTGATTTTCCCAAATCGCTAAAAACTCGGCTTTAAGATCAGATGGATAAAAATCTGGTATGTGTTTTTTCTTATTTTTTAGTAAACTAAAAGTGTATTCACCTGGTGTAAGTTCATATTCATATAATATTTTTGCTACCGCCATTCCGTCTACCGCAACGCCATCACTTTCCTCTTTTGTTTTTCTACTACTTTTATAGCCTCGTTTTTTATTGATGGCAAGAAGCACTTTTGAGAGATCTTCTAACGTTATCTTTTCTCTAGCCGCTTTAGCTCTTATAAACAAAGTTTCATAAGTTGTGTTCTTACCTATTTCAGTCAAGGCAGTGTCATCATTTATAAAATTATGCTCTTTTAATATTTCTATTAAATTATCTCTACGTAGTTGAAAGCGATCTAGATTTCTTCGAGCACCTCGCTTTAAAGTTCTATCAGCATTAGTTGAAATAGGTTTTCCTCCTTCAAAGTTGATTTTTTCATCTACCGTAAGTGGATTGACCCTTACGCCAAGCTTAATGATTTTTGAGTTTTCTCTCTTCTCAGCTTCTTCAATTAGTGCCCATCCTATACTTGTTGTGCCTAAATCCAGTCCTAATATTCTTTTCATAAACTCATTTTATAATCTAAGCCCTAAATATATTAATAAGAAAAATAGAATTCTTACTGTTTCCCGTAATGTTCATTAATGAAAGTCTTCTTACCTTTACAGTCTGAAAGCAATTCACAATAAGGATTATTCCGTTGTGAAAACATTCAAAGCGGTGCACCCTAGGTGCATCGTTTTTTTTTATTAATGGTTTTGGATCTAAACTATTGAAATACTAACCAAGTAAGTACCAATTTTATAAACGTACAGGTTACAAATGGAGAACGAATAAGAAGATCCAGCACTGCAAACACCCTTTTGCCTGTGGACGTTAAACATTCCTCTCGTTGCACTCGTCGGATGCAAGAAGGGAAAGACTTGTACTAATAACTTTTGAGAGAGTGCTAGCCGATTCTACTATGAAATGGTATGACAAATGAAAAAGTTGTTTTTTTAGAAAAGGCATTGGAAAGTCTGTTGTGAAAAATGAGAAGAATGAAGCGTTAAAAATAAAATTTGTTGAAAACGAAATAGGATGACTCTCTTTAAAGATTGTGTTAAGCGGTCGTCAAGTTCATACTTTCTATGAAGTTTTAATTTTATTTAGCGCAATGAATGAAATTTTTAGGCAGGGGTACCACAGGTTAGATCTTTTTGGTTACTTTTTGGAGCAATGCGAAAAAGTAACAGAAGCTAGAAGCTAAGAAGGAAATTAAAATTTTAATAATGAACCTAAAATCAAGTCAGTTTCAGAATCGCATCCCCATTTTCCTTACTTAGACATTTCGATACTCCGTATAAGTAAGCTAAGCAGAGGTTGGCATTTTTCCCAATCCCGATAGTCATTGCGAGAAAGACCATTTCAACAAACATCGAGAAAGATTCCAAGCGATACCTCTATGCAAGGGTATGACAAGTTAAATAGCATCGAGACAGTTCCAAGCGATCATCTTTTGCAGTAAAATGATCAAAAAAAATGATTGATAGAGCGAGAGCGATGCGTTGAGCACTTCGATAAACTCAGCACAGGCTTGCCGAAGTTTATAAAACGTTTACCTATACCCAAAGTTTATTCTCCCTCTTATACTGTTTTGACATTTATATCAACCATTAATTTAACCGTAAAAAGTAAACTGGAAAGCCAAGGTTTTCTTCCTTTTTAACGATTTTAAACCCAAATTTCTGATACATTTTTGCGTGAGCTTCAGAGGCCGTATCTATTATTACTGGCAGCTGATTGTTCTTAAACTTATTTCTGACTTCTATCATTAAACGAGCAGCAGTCCCCTTGCCGTCAGATTCTTTTTTAACTCCTAGTATCACAGGTCTTATATGTTCGTCTTTTGGATAGTTTTTATGCGCTAGGTGTTGCCTTTTTATCACACCAAAAATACGTTCTATGCCTATGCATTTAAATGCCATTTGAATGTCTAGAAGTAGGGTTCTCGGCGTAATTCTTTCTTGGTGAGGGAATTTTAATAAGATACAGGCTTTGTCATTATCTGATATATAAACTTCTCCAAAAAGTAGGGCTCTTTCAAATAAGTATTCCATTAACACCTGCATACGCTCTGTTCTTTTTCGGTCTTGTTTTACGATAAGATTTATAGAGTTTTCTTCTTTCAATGGTAAAAAGGCAGAAACTAATATTTCTGATACTAGCTTTTTGTCTAGGTAAGTTGCTTTTCTCAAATTGACAGCAGTATTTTGGTAGGGTATGGTAGGCGTTTGGACATGGTAGTTCGTAAATAAATCAAATATAGAATATTTGGCCGGATGGACAAAAAGCAGACTAGAACTAGTCCAATATTCAAATCATTTTAAGTCTATTTTAATTCGTACTTGGTAGGATCTTAAGATTTGTAACTGTTAGGTATAGTAGGTATAGAGTTCTGCTTTTTCGCGATGCGTTGAGCTTGTTGAATTGAAAGCCTGACGCACTAACTAAATAAATCCAGAAAAGCCTGTTTATACGTCTTGGTAATGGGTACTCGGTAATTTTCTCCTATAACCACATAACCTTCATTTTCGAAGGCTCTTACGGCTTTAATATTAACTATATGCGATTTATGACACTTGAAAAAATAGTCGTCTAAGTAGTCGCTAAACTTTCCTAAGCTGTAGGAGCTGATTAAGGTTTTACCATCGACTAAATGAATTTTTGTATAGCCTTCATAACCTTCTAAATGGATGACCTCTTCTTGAGGTATAAAAGAGATTCCTTTTTGAGTCGGCACTTTTAACTTGTGATCCCGATCTATAATTTTGTTGAGCAATGCTACTAGATTTGCATTAGAATCGGTAGCTTCTTTTTCAATATTTGTAATGGCTTTATCTATAGCTCTTTTAAGCTCTTCGTTATCCACGGGTTTCAATACATAATCTACCGCATTATTTTTTAAAGCCTCCAAAGCGTATTCATTATAAGCCGTTGAAAAAATCACTTGTGCACTTAAATGAGTCAGCTGTTGTAGCAGTTCAAAGCCCGTCATTCCGGGCATTTGAATATCTAAAAACAAAAGGTCTGGGGTATGTTCTACGATGGCAGCTATTGCTTTTTTAGGATCTTGAAAGGTGGCTATGACCTCTATTTGATTTCCTACTTTAAGCACTTTTTTATGTAGGTTTTGCAATGCCGAAAATTCGTCATCTACCAGTATCGCTTTATATTTTTTCATCTGTCAGTCTTTTAAGCAAGAAGGAAACTTTATGCCCTTTGTCTTTCTTATCTGGAAAGGCATCCTTGCGTTCTACGTTTATTTCCCATATTCCAGATTCTCTTAAATATTTCAACCGGTCTTCCAGTACAGAAGTAGATTTGAACCGGTCGTCTTCCTTGCTGTTTTCATAACCTTTACCGTCGTCTTGAATACTTATTTGAATCTTTTCCTTGCTGATACGTTGGAATTTTATGAGGACAGTTCCTGTGGTTTCTTTATTGAAAACGCCATGATTCACTGCGTTTTCTACAATAGGCTGTAGCAACATACTAGGCAATTGATCTGTTCTATCGAGTTCTGGATCTATTTCAAAAATATAGTTGAGTTTCCCTTTAAAGCGCAATTGCTCCAAAGCTAGGTAATTACTCAACAACTGTATTTCTCTATTGACACTTACCAATTGTTCTTTAGAAAGTTCAAAAAACTCTCTGATCAATCGAGAAAACTTTACCAAATACCTGTCTGATGTTTCAAAATCATTCTCATTAATATAGTACTGAATGGCCGTTAGAGAATTAAAAACAAAATGCGGATTCATTTGCGAGCGCAGTGCTTTTAATTGCAGCTCAGATAATTCTTTAGAACGCAACAGCTCTTCATTGCGTTTGATCTCTGATTTTCCTGCCAGATATTTAGTAATATAAATAATGACCGCCACTAACAGAAGCAGTAATGCGATATAAAAGATCCAACTTTGATACCATCGAGGAAGTACTTTGAAATCAAATGATTTTATCAGATCGCCACTTCTTATTTCTAGCTGGTATTCTTCTGGACTTAAATCAGAAAAAGTAATGTTTTTTGAAGTTGTGGTGGTCCATTCTTTTTGACTAGGAGAGAGTTTGAATTGATAAGAAAGTTTTGAATAGGGTCTATAATCAATAGAGTTGACTGTAAAACTCAAGGTATTACTTCTGGAATAGAGCTCACCTTGTCCAGCGCATACCGCCTGTCCATTATAGACCGCTTCTTCTATAAATATATTTACCAGGCTTGAGGTTACTTTATAGTCTATAGGCAGGTGAATGATGCCTTGGTTCGTAGCGACTAACAAAACATCACCTACTTTTTCTACTCCATTAATTTTATTAGTTGGCAATCCGTTGCTTCTATTCCAAGTACGCTGGAGTTGAAAGGACTCATTAGCAAAGGTGTACTGATAGATCCCGTTATTAGTAGGTAAGTACAGTTCTTGATTTTCAAAAAAAGCGTGATCACAAGAGAGAAACTCACTTTTTTCTAAAAGGTGGATGTTTGTTAAATCAGTAAGGTACGCTCCATAACCGTCTGTAGTAAGTAAAATTTGATCATTACTAATGATAGTGATTCCATTTACGGGATATGAAAATTCTTTGTGAATAGTATTTAGGTCTTCAATTTTTCCATCTACAAGTCTTTTTAAACCTGTAGAGGTTCCTATGATGAGCTGCTGTTTAAAAACACTTAAACATCGGGTTCCAGGTTGCGGAAATGCTTTTATAAAATCAAGATTTTTAGGATTTATGGAACTAACCCCAATGGTATTGTAACCGTATAACAAATCATTAAAATAGACGAGCGAGCGTGCCAGCTCATTTTTAAGTGGAAAGGTGATACCTGTTTTTTGATTTTTATGAACTGTTTGGATGTCGTAGTTACTCATGTAATACTTAGTGTCCGTTTCTTGTATATAGGTAAGATCGTATAAATAATCAGTTTTCTTTAAATCAAGGATAAATTCATTTTTTGCTTTATCATAGCTGTAGAATCCTTGATCGTTTATAATCGCGTAGGTAGTCCCATTTATGTTTTTAATATCATTGATTTGATAATTGGAATATTCTTTTTTGATATCTAGGTCATTGACATTGTATTTGTAAACTCCGTTGGAGAAAGTGGCAGCCCATATGTTGTTTTCTTTATCAATAAAGGAATTGTGTGAGGCGATAAAGGAAGGTATATGATAGGCTGTTTTAATGCTCAAATCGCTATCTAAAATGCCCACAACATGGTCCCCTGTAATTTGAATCTGGTCATTTACCAAATTCATCCTTGCCCGCTCCAGCCTCTGCACACCCAGTTCATCTTCATAACGAAAGCTTTTTATTTCTTTTGAATTTAAATTCAATAAGTTGTAGAAATATTCTTTGAACGTAAAATAAAGGCTATCGGTAAGCTGACCTCGATGGTAATTATTGTGTAATATGTTAGAACCTTTTAATGTATAGGTTTTATTATTTTTATCGGTAAGAATAAAATTTTCTTCAGCGTTTTCACTGATAGATTTAAATTTGTCACCTAATAAAGGAACAGAAAAATCGTAGGAGGGACGCAGGCTAACAATTTGCCAAAGGTCACCTTTTAGCTGATAGGCATTTGTGGAGCCTATGGCAAGTATCTCGTCACCATCAAAACTTGCATTTGTAGCGCTCATGATTTGATCATTTGCCGAAGGGAAGTTGTACACTTTATCCTCAAAAATATACCCCATACTTTTGCTCTTTGCACCGTACCACATTTTACCATCACGAGCAGGGAATAGATTCCAAACATCGTTAGTAGGTAAACCATCTTTAGTAGTGAAAATTTTGAATTCGCTACCGTTAAATTTTACAACGCCTTCATTTGTGGCCATCCATATAAAGCCGTTTATATCTTGTGTAACCTTGTACACATTATTACTAGGCAATCCATCTTTTTCAGAATAGTTGGTGTATTCCTGTGCTGGACTTGATAAAGTCCAGATAAAGAACAAGAAGACCACATATTTTTTAATCATGACACTATTTTACGACTATTTCTTTACTTAGCTTAGACTGCCCACCATCTTTTGTAAATACTTTTATGGCATAGGTATCGTTTTTGTTTCTGCTTTCCCTTCTGCCGGCAGGCATGGCGCGAAAGCTTAACTCCAAAGACCTGCCTTGCTGAACGAGTTGACCTTTTTTATTTTTCTTAGATCTTAAGTAAGGCTTGTCCCCATTTGTACTTTAGGTTGACACTGATATTATTAGCTGGATTTTGAAGGTAATCTAAAGCACTTTCTTTTGGTGCACCAGGTAAATTATATAGTACTCTTTGATGGGTTACATTCATACAGATAGGGGTACTAAAGTGTTTCCCTAATTTCAAACTCATTGGAGCATTAAGTTTTAAAAGGTTATCAGTATAACGAGCTCTGAAG
>Ga0307966_1002629_pt1:0-10000 | contig 13563 bp, 10 predicted proteins | sample OrgLakmetagen646_FD_203141 | JGI IMG/M metagenome (GOLD analysis project Ga0307966, IMG submission 203141) | Saline water microbial communities from Organic Lake, Antarctica - #646 | ecosystem: Environmental > Aquatic > Non-marine Saline and Alkaline > Saline | place: Antarctica: Organic... | reverse complement strand
GTGGCAGAATGCTTGCTGTGGAGCAGAGGTAGGGCCATTTCATATTAGAGGTGGTAGAGTGCTAACTGTGGAGCAGAGGGAGGGTAAACTCAATGTTATAGAATGCATGCAGTGCTTGCTGTGGAGCAGAGGGAGGTAAATTCAATGTTATATAATATGGTGGCAGATTGTTAGCTGCGGAGCAGAAGTAGGGCCATTGTATATTAGAGAAGGTAGAGTGCTAGCTGTGGAGCAGAGGTAGGGCTATTCTGTGTTATAGAGTGCAAGCAGTGCTTGCTGTGGAGCAGAGGGAGGTAAATTCTGTGTTATAGAGTGCAAGCAGTGCTTGCAGTGGAGCAGAGGGAGGGCCAATTTATGTTAGAAAATATGGTGGTAGAGTGCTTGCTGTGGAGCTGTGGAGTAGAGGGAGGGCCATTCTGCATTATAGAATGCTAGCAGTGCTAGCTGTGGAGCAGAGGGAGGGTAAATTCAATGTTATAGAGTGCTAGCAGTGCTAGCTGTGGAGCAGAGGGAGGATTAGTTTATGTTATATAATATGGTGGCAGAGTGCTAGCTGTGGAGTAGAGGTAGGGTCATTCTGTGTTATAGAGTGCAAGCAGTGCTAGCTGTGGAGCAGAGGGAGGATTAATTTATGTTATATAATATGGTGGCAGAGTGTTAGCTGCGGAGCAGAGGGAGGATTAATTAATGTTATATAATATGGTGGCAGAGTGCTATCTGTGGAGTAGAGGGAGGGCCATTCTGCATTATAGAGTGCTAGCAGTGCTAGCTGTGGAGCAGAGGGAGGATTAGTTTATGTTATATAATATGGTGGCAGAGTGTTAGCTGTGGAGCTGAAGGAGGGCACGGTGTGCCGACCACTGTCTTTGCACAAAGAAAACCAATGTAGCCAAGAGGCGTGAAGTGCGTGGTGATGTATATGTAGGGTTGGCCAGGACCATACATTCATAGGTATATATGGTGTATATTTGGTATTTCTGGCAGGGAAATCACCAGATATACAGTCATACACGGTTTGTATATATGGTCCTGGTCAACCCTATATGCATTGCGGCATACATTTGATTTTGCACTAGGCAAGAAAACTCAAGATGTACACAGTTATGTAAGGTGCACCTATAAACAGGAACCAGTGTTGTGCACCTGACGCTTGACGGCGTCAATGGTAAATGACGCTGACGGCGTAATTTATGTCAAATTGACGGTGAAAATAGTAAATTTAGCCGTCAATCGTCAGAGTTTAGTGACGGCAACGCTGTTATATACGATCGTTATTTGCGGTGCCATTTTTGAATGACGCCGTATGTGCACAACACTGACAGGAACATGCGATGGGCACATGTATGCACATTTCACAATATATGTAGGGTCGGCCGGAACCATATATATACGGTGTATACCTAGATGGTATGTTTTGCAGGGATTTAATCAAACATACGGTCATATATGGCGTATATGTACGGTTCTGGCCAACCCTACATACATGTATAGACGTACATGTAATGTATGTACGCGTATGGAGGTCCTTATGACTAATATAACAAACACAGGCATGCGTGAAGCAATTAAGAAGAGTTGAAAAGGGGAGGGCAGTGTTGAGACACAGAGTGTCAAGTGTGTTCTCGAAAAATGAAAAAGAGGAGCTTTGGTTTGTGTGTGTGTGTGTGTGTGTGTGCGTGTGTGTGTGAGTGTGTGCGTGTGTGCGTGTGTGTGTAAGTGTGAGTGTGTGTGTGTGTGTATGTGTGTGTCATGTGTGTTCTCGAAAAATGAAACGAGGAGTTGGTTTGTGTGTGTGTGAGTGTGTGAGTGTGTGTGTGTATGTGTGTGTGTGTGTTGTGGTTGTATGTACCACCCAGCAGCAAGCCATGCAGGCGGGCTTCAAAGCATTGAAACGAAGGGCTGCAGTAACTGAAGTCCGTGCACGAGATGCTGGGAGACATGCGTAGGGTTGGCCAGAAACATACATTTTTAGGTATTTACGGTGTATATACGGTATTTTTGGCAGAGAAATCATCATACATACGGTCATATACGGTGTGTATACACGGTTCTGGCCGACCCTACACATTGGTGAGGCCTTACTTGAAGCGGTGAGGCCTTAATTGAAAGCATTGAAACAAAGGGCGGCAATAACTTAAGTCCGTGCACAAGATGCTGGGATACGTGCGTGAGGCCTTACTTGAAGCGGATCTCTGATGTGGCGTATCGTGCCATCCTCTCCTGGATCGCAGGCGCCACCACATCCAGCCAGTCGCTCTGTGCACGGTGCATGCATGCAGAGGGTGATGATGAGGCAGCGTGAGGTATTGTGATGGTGCGGGTGATGATACGAGGTATGAGATGATATGAGGTATGTGATGATTTGAGGTACGTGGTGATATAAGGTATGTGATGATTTAAGGTATGTGATGATATGAGGTATGTGGTGATATGAGGTATGTGATGATATGAGGTATGTGGTGATATGAGGTATGTGATGATATGAGGTGAGGTATGTGATGATGCAGCATGACAAGGCAGGGTGGTGACTGGTGATGCAGGTGGTGATGAGGCAGCGTGGTGGTGATTGATGGTGCAGGTGATGATGAGGCAGCGTGGTGGTGATTGGTGGTGCAGGTGATGATGAGGCAGTGTGGTGGTGATTGGTGATGCAGGTGATAAGGCAGTATTTCCAGACAGGGTGATCAGCTCAGGGCCCCTTACAGAATAATCAAATCTTTGGTTTGAAATAGAATGACAAAAGGGTGACAAGAGAGTGAACAGCTCAGGACCCCTTACAGAACCATCAGATATTTGGTTTGAAATAGAATGACAAAAGGGTGACAAGAGAGTGAACAGCTCAGGACCCCCTACAGAACCATCAGACCTTTGGTGTGAAATAGGGTGACAATAGGGTGAAGTGCTCGGGACCCCTTACAGAACCATCAGATCTTTGGTGTGAAATAGGGTGACAATAGGGCGAAATAGGGTGAAGTGCTTGGGACCCCTTAGAAACTCATCAGGTCTACAGTGACAAGTACCGCACTGTGGGAGTTACACGGCAGGAGTGATTAGGGCTTCCCGGCTGCTAGAAAACAGTCGGAGTAACAAGCCAAAGCTTCCCAGAATTTGGTCCACTCATAACAACTACAAAAACCCAGTCCCCTAAGAAATAGCACGCCGGGCACTGCAAGATGTAGAATGTGAGAATGTGCCTCTGTAACACATACAAACCAGAAAAACAAAACACAGTAAGACGTACAGTGTGCCTCCATGACACAAACAAACCAGAATAACACAACACAGTTTCTCTGGACAGTCCTTCTCCTCTGGACCTAATCCCTTTCCATCGTACATGCACACACACACATACACACACACACATGCAACCCAAGCGCTATGGGTACCTTTGCAGCAGAGTGCTTCTATAATACATAAGAGGTCAGTACAATCACTTGTGACTGTTGGCCCTTTTCATGAACGTGCAGGCGCTATGAAAGCCTTGGCCCTTTCTATGATCATACCGGCGATATGAAAGCCTTGGGTGCAGTGTGCTTCTGTGACACCTACAAGCCAGAACAGGGCCTGACGATCTGAACTGTTCCCATGATCAACGCACCCCAGGTGCTATAGGAGCCAAGCGAATGGGCCCAGGCTTGAGGCCGTCTAACTCGTACAGCGCATCTCCCTTGGGCACGTATGCAATGAAGTGGAACGCGTCTCCTTCCTCCTGCATGAATGATAAAGCATAAAGCATAAGTGTTACCAATTGTTACGATTTTGAGGTACCTCATCTCACACGGAGCCTCCCCCTTAGGCACATACGTAGGGTTGGCCAGAACCATATATAAACGGTTTGTATACGGTATTTTTGGCAGGGAAATCACCAAATATACGGTCATATACGGTGTATACATACGGTTTTGGCCAGCCCTACACACATACGTGATACGCGATGAAGTGGAACACGCCTTTTTCCCCCCGTGTACATTATGAGTCATGATAAATAGTAATTCATAATGCTTGTGGTGCTCAGGTGCCAATCATCTAGTCCGTGTACATTATTATGAGTCATAATGAATAGCAATTGTTAATGCTTGTGATGCTCAGGTGCCAATCATCTAGTCCGTGTATATTATGAGCCATAATGAATAGTAATTTACAATGCTTGTATTACTCAGGTGCCAAACATCTAGTCCGTGTACGCAGTGAGTCATGATGAATAGTAATCTACAATGCTTGTTATACTCAGGTGCCAATCATCTAGTCCGTGTACATTATGAGTCATAATGAACCGTAATTCATAATGCTTGTGATGTAATATCAGGTGCCAATCATCTAGTCCGTGTACATTATAAACATTATGAGTCGTAATGAAAAGTGATTGTTAATGCTTGTAACACTCAGGTGCCAATCATCTAGTCCGTGTACATTATGAAATATGAGTCATAATGAATAGTAACAATTTTTAATGCTTGTTATATTCAGGTGCCAATCATCTAGTCCGTGTACACCCACAAAGGTGCTTCATCTTCCACAGGGACTCCCCTTTGGATAGGTATACTTTTCGAATTTTTTCATTCCAACTACTGGAATTTCACCATATATGGTACAGGATTTTCAGCCGTCTCGTTTTGTGTGTTTAAGGCTTATGGTGAATGAACTTGTGGCGTGCGATGAAGACCTGTTCTTCCTCAGTTAAGAGGAGAGGCAATATATGAAAGAACACACACACGCACGTGCGCCTCACCTTGTCGTCCTTGTCTTCTTCTATCATTAAAGGGTCGGGGCGTGCAAAGGAGTTATGCACGGAGCGAATGACCTCAGAATTGCCGATGAGCTCCCCTGCAAGGTTCATCAGATCACCAAACACGGGTCATTTTTAATGTGCCTCCAATCAGTCAGTAGCTTTAATCAGGCATGCTCTATGTGTTCACTGCAGATCCGTACACGTACGTGGCTTAGCCATTAGCCGCGCAAGTTATCAGCCCACACAGCAATAAATGCAACCGCAGACTAGTAACACCAAATATGAGCCATGCATTCCAAACCCATACGATAATCATTTCCAACCCCACGTCTCTGGCCACGCGCGCAAATTTCCTGTCGTAACATGCATACATAATAGGTTTGGCCAGAACCATATATATACGGTGTGTATACGGTATTTTTGGCAGGGAAATCACCAGATATACGGTCATATACGGTGTAATTATACGGTTCTGGCCAACCCTAATACTTAACATACAACTTATTGCACTTTCCTAAGTTAACTCCTTTTGGCCGCCACTCTACATCAAAGCCTTTGCCGCCACTCCACATCAAAACCTTGGCTTGGTATCGGGACTTGGCTGGGAATCCCTCGCGCTGCGAGTTCCCCAGTTCGAATTGCTTTTGCGGGCCGGTAGGTAGGCTTCAAAGTGGGGACCTCACAGCGCAAGGGATGCCCAGCCAAGGCTAGATACCAATGTTGAGTGGCAGCCAAAAGGAGATAACTCGGGAGCATACGATCAATAAATTGTACATTGATTATGCATATTACACCTCTGTCAAGGGTCACCTCTCATCAAAATTTCCCTCACACAAGCCTCATCCACTCCAATCTTTCATTACCCTTCGAAACGGGAGGGGTAGCAACCGCCTCGTCACCCTTCACAATGGGAAAGAAGCAAAGTAGGAGCAGAAAACCCCTACTCACCCTTCATATCTGGAGGCAGGTGGTCAGCAAACTCCTTGAAGGTGCTCAGCTCAGGGCCCAGCTGCAGCGAGGAGGGTGCATTGAGCAGCACCGACAGAATGGCTTGTGTGGCACACGCGTTGGGGATAACCTGCAGTGTGTGTGTGTTTGTGTGTGTGTGTGTGTGTGTGTGTGTGTGTGTGATGTGTTGGGTCGACCAAAACTTGTATTTGAGTGTACCATTCATTCAGGGGGGGTCACTGAGCCCAAACCTGCTCCTCTTGATTATTAAAGGGGCAACTACTCACACACCAAGTCATGACCCTGGGCCCAATCTAGCACCAAATCAAACCTGATGTTTCAAGCTACCAGAGCATGTGCCCAGATCCATGTAAGTAACTATTTGCACATATTGAAAGGACAAAGTGCACACATTGAGCATCCTGGAAATGAGGGGAAAGTGAGTGCTTTCCATGGGATACAGCATATGAATCTGCATATCTCGCCAGCCTCTTGACATTTCAGTTCATTAGTTTGGCAATGTCATTCCTTCTTATCAGTACTCTAAATGTCATCGAATTTGTGCAGGAGGTGATATCTCTAAATAGGTTTGGCAGCAAAAAACAGGGTGTACGTTATGGCTCATTAAATACGTGCCCCAAGACTGGCGTTTTCAAGCTTCGTGGCTTTTGAAACCAGAAATTTTGAAAGAGTCACGAAAATTGCCAATATGGGCACATTCCCTGAGGCATGCAAAAATCATACCCCGTTGGGGCCTCAGTGTCCCCCCTCTGCCATTTATTTTTATTTCAATACGTAATGACTCAAGGCCTTTTCTTGTAAACCTTTGACACGTAAGTAGAATCACAGTATCTCAGCAGGGTGACTGCAAATATACTGTCAGCAGGGTGACTGCAAATATACTGTCATACACGGTGACTGCAAATATACTGTCATACACAGTGACTGCAAATATACTGTCATACAAAATGACTGCAAATATACTGTCATACACGGTGACTGCAAATAAACAGTCATACATACAATGTACATACAAGGACGTGGCCAACCTTGTGAGTGATGTGTAGGGTTGGCCAGAATTGTATATATACACCGTATATGACCGTATATTCAGTGATTTCCCTGCCAAAAGTACCGTATATACACCGTATATTTATGGTTCTGGCCAACCCTAGTGATGTTTGAGTGCCCTCTTTGGCACATACATAAGGAATGACCTGTTTACCGTTAAAATGTTGTGAGCATATAAAAATACACGCCCATTGTTGTGTGCATAAAACACATACACGCCCATTGTTGTGTGCATAAAACACATACACGCCCATTGTTGTGTGCATAAAACACATACACGCCCATTGTCGTGCGCATAACACACATACACGCCCATTGTTGTGTGCATAACACACATACACGCCCATTGTTGTGTGCATAAAACACATTCACGCCCATTGTTGCGTGCATATACCTGACATTACACGCCCATTGCCATGCCAGGTGATTTGGGTAAAGAAAGGTGTCTCGTCTTTGAGGTTGTAGAAAGTGCAGCTGCTTGAGTTGGTCACAAACAAATGGAAATTATGGTCGCACTTTGCCTGCCCTTCTGTCTGTGCCAAGTGAGAAGGGTGGCATGTGGTGGTACCATGTGAGAAGGGTGCCATGTGGTGGTGCCATGTGAGAAGGGTGCCATGTGGTGGTGCCATGTGAGAAGGGTGGCATGTGGTGGTACCATGTGAGAAGGGTGCCATGTGGTGGTGCCATGTGAGAAGGGTGCCGCATGCTACAGCAAAGCTGCTGTATCAGTTAGGGCACACGACACGTTTACCCACAGCGTCCTCCGGTTTGATGCTTGTTTATTGCCTGAGATTTTTAATGTTCTGCCAAGTGTCAGCCTTCACTCATGTGTTGCATGTTTAGGAGATTCTTTATGCAGACCTGCATGGTCCCGTGGGAAAGGGTACTGTTTCGGCGTGTACATTTCCATTTGAGAGGGAGGGATGTTTAGTAGGGGGGCAGGGCGTCTTTTATTCATGCGAATGTGTGTGATCATCCCATTCCTCGGTCGTTTGTTATATGTTGTCTGTGCTGCATTTTGTGTGCCTTACATAAGTCTATATTAGGGTGAAAATTTGAAACCCTTTGTGGACTCGTAATTCTTTGTTTGAGCCTCGTGTGAAAGAAGAAAAAAATGACGCTCGGGCAGGCAACAACACTCCCACAAAAATAGCAAGTAAAAGGAGCCACTCAGGTGTTGAGTACCAGAACCACCACAAAAAAAGCTATAATCAATGCCAAGTGAATTGTGAAGGTGGACGGTATCTGCACGCCGAAATGGCTTGAAACTTTCCCCTCATTATCGTGGGGAGTTAGTTTCCACTGCCTGTTTTTAGCCCCTGTTATTTAGCATCAAATTTTATAGAATATGACCTGGAATGTTAACATAATACCTTTCCCTGCCTGTTCATTGGCACCAAATGTTTATCACCTGGTGCGCAAAGAAGACGTTCCCAAGGGTGTCGTCGGCTATGGGACGGTTGTCTGTCTCCTTCCGCCACTTGAACAAAAAAATGAGGCCATAAATGGGCCTGTGCGTTGGGAAAAAAGGGAGTGAACCCGGGGAGGAAAAATGTATGCAAATTGAGTTTGGCACGACTAGTCAAAACAGTCTGATATCCTTTAATGCGACTCCATGCACCTTTTTCACAGCAACGAGTGGGGAAGGCAATACGGATTGGGAGAAGGATAAAGCCAGCCATCGACATAGTGGAGAGCACGAAAAGCTTAGTCTGGCTGCCGTGTGCGTCTCGTCATAGGTGATGAGTCTCAAGGCACAGTGCATTTTGAATTTTGCACCAGGCGTTGAAAGGAAGCACGTGGAGCTACAATATAGCTTTTAAATCGCTGGACTTGTACTGTCTGTTTGCCACCTCAACTGAATCTAACGGACACAACTGAATCAAACGGACACAACTGGAGTGACAGCCACTCACTCAAGTGGCTGCAGGGCTTCCTTGTCTACGCTCCAGAGCTCCTCCACCTGCCCACATCCACCGGAGAATAGGCTTGCAATTGGTAGTGACAGTATACGTAGCATTTAACCACGCAAATGCACTTAGCAAAGCTGAATTACCTGGACACCTTGCACTCCAATCTTCTCTATCAATGATGTGAACACGCCTGAAAGAGAGGCGCACGCATGCCAGCAATTAGAACAACAAGGGAAGGATTGCATGCATAAGTGCGCACTCAAACTTGTCTCGACTGCACGAGCGCTCGTGTGCGCATGCCAGATTGAAGGTTGTGGACATAACTGGGCCTCTTTCTGAATTTACATTTCCACCTGGATCACTCTCAATGGTAGTCCAACTTTGGTTTGACATTCTGAATTATGTGGGAGCTTTGCTTGAAGCTCGATATTATTTATTTCCAGTTATATATACAATACATAAAATGCCTCGCGGAGTCCATTTTGCAGACTTGCATGGAAAGACGAGAGGGAAATAACTGAAAATATAACAGAATCAAAAAAATTTGAGAGCATGGGGGGAAAACGTGCTGCGCAGACACCGGCCAAAAGGGCTTCTGCCCTCGGGTCCACTAGCAAGAAGAGGAAGGATATCAGTGAGGCAGCAGAGAACAACCAGGCCTCCTTCCTTGATGATGAGGATGACACACGCCAAAAGCAAACCGTTGCTGGAGAGGAGGAGGAGGAGGAAGATGTGGAAACCGCGGAGGAGAAGCGGCTGCGGTTAGGTGTGTCTGTGTCTCTGCACTGCCAGGCATGTAGAGAAATACATTAGTGATGGAAGGATACTCAAGCAAATTCGTGCTGCCTCCCCTGCGGAACTGCACAGCACGACAGGCGGCCAAGCATGACAGACTGCATAAGCTCCCTCCCTCCAAAGCACATGCCTTAAAGCATGCACGCCTCGCGCTCCCTATTTCATTGTGCAGCACATCTACGTGTTGCTGTACACACGAGCAGTCTGCATGCATACAGTGTATGTGAACATGATAGCTCAAGCCTGTCGTTTGGCGGCCTGTCCTCCCCCCTGACAGCCTGTACAACACTGCTGCGTGCATATGCATTTACGAGTCCTATCATTGACTCACTGTGCGTGTTTGTGATGCACTGCTCCTACAGCCAAGGAGTATTTGCACCAGATGCAAGCCCACATGGAGGTGGAGGTGGAGGATGAGGGGGCACGCAGGGGTGTGACAGGAGGTAGTGACGATGAAGCAGGGCCCTCTGGGAAAGACAAATTGGGGGACAGACTCAAGAGGGAGACAGCAGAGGTGCGTGGGCGGCTGTGTGCGGGGTGTCTG
>Ga0307966_1002628_pt1 | contig 13563 bp, 12 predicted proteins | sample OrgLakmetagen646_FD_203141 | JGI IMG/M metagenome (GOLD analysis project Ga0307966, IMG submission 203141) | Saline water microbial communities from Organic Lake, Antarctica - #646 | ecosystem: Environmental > Aquatic > Non-marine Saline and Alkaline > Saline | place: Antarctica: Organic Lake... | reverse complement strand
GACAGGTTGAAGCTTCTCCTGAATCAGAACTTGCACAAATGTTTGCAAAGTCTGATGTATTTTCAGAAAGCCTGTCGGGATTTGTCCTGTACGATCCGGAGGCTGATTCTGTTCTTCACAACAGGGACGGAAACAGGTACTTTACACCCGCGTCTAATACTAAAATTCTCACGCTTTATTCTTCACTGAACGCTCTTCCCGATACATTACCGACCCTGACGTACGAAGTTCGAAACGATACCCTCTATTTTCATGGAACGGGTGACCCTGCATTTCTGAACCCCAATTTTGATTTTATGGGTGGATACGATTTCCTTGCAAGCCGGGATGAAGTTCTTGTTTATGACGACAGCCACTACGATGATGAACATTTTGGATCAGGGTGGTCGTGGAACTGGTACCCTGAGTCATATGCGCCCGAAAAAAGTCCGTTTCCTATGTATGGAAATATGATGCGCCTGCAGACACAACAAGTCGCGTTGATCATGCTGGATGAGGTTGAGCCAGTGAAGCCGGCCTATTTTGAGCGATTTATTACCCAAAAAGAGTGGGATGGAGAGCAACCTGAACTCGTGACGCGGAATTTCAGAGATAATCAGGTTTCATATGTTCCCAAATCTGATACCGTTAGCCGTGAGCGGGATATTCCATTCGTCTACAGTACAGAATTAATTGCGAACCTGCTGGCGGATACTCTTGGCCGTGATGTAGGCGTATATAGCGGTCCTGAAATTGAGTACTCAAATACACTATATGCGACCCCTGCAAAGCCCTTGTATGAACGAATGATGGTTGTCAGTGATAATATGATTGCCGAGCAGCTTATGCTGATGATTTCAAATCAGGAATTCGGGACTATGAACACAACACGCGCAATTAATTTTGCCATCGAAAATTACCTGGGTGATCTTCCGGATCCACCGCGCTGGGTTGATGGGTCCGGGCTGACGCGCTACAACCTCATCACCCCAATGTCTACAGTTGCACTTCTTGAGAAACTTTATAGCTTGCTTGGCGAGGAAGAGACATTGGCACTCATGCCTATTGGAGGTGTCCGCGGTACTATCAGCGGCCGCTATCGTGCGCCTGAGGGCCAGTCTCCGTTTGTGTATGCCAAGACAGGAACACTTAGTAACAATACCAGCCTCAGTGGATATCTCTTTACTGACTCAGGACGGCGACTCACCTTCAGTTTTCATAACAATAACTTTGTGGTCAGCAACAATATAATTCGGGACGAGATGAACAGGATTCTGCAGTACATCCGACAGAATTACTGACAGTCCAGCCTGTTATTTTTGTATTGAGTTGGAGATACATATCTGAAACATTTTTATAAAGTTAATACAGGAGACCACACTAACAGTCTTCCGATTCCCGGCCTGCTTATTTGAGGCTGCTTCTCATTGCCACACAAATTCTATAAAACAAGTGTTCTGATCTTAGGTATTTCCAAACGCAGATGCAGTTCTTAAAAACCAGTATTATTTGCAAGAGTTGGGGTGATATTATTTCCGATAACGTCGATAAGAAAAGTCAGTACGAATTTGAAAATTCATATAAACGGTAAAACTTTAAATTAAATTCGTAGAACTTTAGGGTAGTTTCGATGCGAGATGATGATCAAAATGAGAAGAAAACCTAAATGGAATTAGAAACGACGTTTATTTACGAACTTATAGGCTACGCAGCATCTCTGCTGGTAGCCGTTTCACTTATGATGAGTAATATCATTCAGCTGCGAATCGTGAATATGATTGGGGCAGCTATTTTTTCTCTGTATGGAATACTCATTGGGTCAATTCCCGTTGCGGCAATGAATGGTTTCATTGTACTTGTAAATATCTACTATCTGACCCAAATCTATTCTGCTGTTGAATATTTCCAGATACTAAGGATATCTGCAGAGAGTGAGTATTTGAAAACATTTCTAAACTTCTACCAGGATCAGATCAACGTTTTTCAGCCGGAATTTTATTCAAAGTTCAGAGAAGATGACCTGAATATTTTTGTATTGCGTGATATGATTCCGGCAGGACTTCTGGTGGGTAATTTAACCGACGATGGCGATCTCGTTGTTGAGCTCGATTTTGTTGTTCCTCAGTATCGCGATTTCAAAGTTGGGAAGTTTCTTTTTGAGGACAACAAGGCATTTTTCAGTGATAAAGGAATTGAGCGAATTATTGCTCTGCCCGGTAATCAAAAACATAATGACTATTTAGAAGAGATGGGATTCGAACTTGAAAATACGGGAAAGCAACACTACCAGCTATCTCTTTGATAATAAGGAGGAACAATAGTTGAAAAGGGTAGAAAAAAAATTAGCAGTTCTCCGATCAAGAAGAACTGCTAAATATCATCTACAGACGGCTATTACCCCATTTGCATAATTAACTTACTTGTAAAAAACACCTATCGCAATAAGTAAATTTCCGTAATTTTTATACGTATTTATACTTAGAATCTCAGTTCGATTAATAATTTTTTGATTATTGCTGTGTTCAAGTAATAATGGAACTCAACTTAGATTATTTAAATCAACTATTCCAGTGACGGGATACCACGCAAAGCCCTCTATTAACTAAAGCTGCGTTATATGTGCGCTCAAACAAGCTTATAAATGGTCGCCTTCCTGAAGAGCATATCGGACAAGTCCTGCCGTATTTTTGATTTCCAGTTTCTGCATTAAATTGGCTCTGTGGGTTTCAACCGTACGCGGACTTATATGTAGGCGGTCAGCAATTTCTGAACTTGTCAATCCCTCAACTATATATGTTAAGATTTCCTGCTCCCTGCTGGTAATACTTTGTTTTCCGTGCGTTGCGCCGGGTTTGTAAGCATTTGCATAAAAACCGGCTATTGTGTCTGAAACAGATCGACTGAACGCTTGTTTTTCATTGCAGACAGTAAGAACAGTTTCTTCCAGCTCTCTGGCTGAAGCTTGTCGGGTAATATAGCCTTTTACACCCAAGTTCAGGACAAGATTCACATTTCCAATTGTTGCATTTCGGGAAATTATGATTGCTTTTACATCCGTATTGATCTGTTTAAGCTCGTTCATTAACTCTTTCAGACTCATATCAGGTATGTTGGAAGAGATAATACAAACGGCATCCGAACATGTACGAAAAGATTCAACGAGTGAACATGCGTTTGGAAAGGAATGTATTTCTTCAATCTGGTCAGATTTCGTGAGAAGATGCTCTATCCCACTCCTGAAAATTTCGGAAACATCTACAATATAGACAATGATAGATTTCATGACGATTCTCTCAATCGATTATTACAATATTAATATAATCGAATTTACCTAAATGTAAACGCCTATCTTATAAAAGTCGCATAAATGATGACTGGACAAGGATGTACAGCAAGAGAGTCAGCCTAATTGACCATAAAACCGTTCGAATCCAGTTGGATTTCACAAGCTTTTGTACTTCGGTGGGAGTGTACCCTTTGGCTAGTCTGCTATGCAAGGGGACTTGCAGCACTGCTGTAGATATCCAGATAAAAAGAAGTAAAACAAGCCCTGCAATAAACTCAGATTGGTATCTGGATTTGATTACAACGAGGCTTATGGCGGATGAAAGTTCTGCAAGCATAACGGGAATAACGATGTAGGATATTTTCTCCCGATGCTCATCCATATGCAGGTTATAGTTGTCTTTATCAACTCTGTGGAAAAACGGGTAGTGAACAAGCTGGATCGTCCAAATCACACCAACCATAATGGCCGTAGCAACAAAGTTCACTGTAAATAGAATTGGCAGCATAAGGTTAAATAAATTTACCTGATCAAATGGTACAGATAATAAAACAGATTGTTGTGAATTGCACATATCCTGCCTAAACAGAAATTGACGCGCCTCTTTTTGTCAGAATCGTATAGGCGAATGGTTGAGAGATTACTTATTTTAGCTGTTCTGAACACATTTTTACTGATTAAGAAAATATATAAATATTTATGAGCTGGCTTCGCACTCACACTTGCGGTGATTTGACAAAAGAAATGGTTAATCAAGAGGTTATTTTAAACGGCTGGGTGTCTTCACGCAGAGATCTGGGGGGTGTTATATTTATTGACCTCCGGGACCGATATGGAATTACGCAGGTTGTATTTGATGAATCCAATAAGGAGCTGCATGAAAAGGCGGAAGATCTGCGATCGGAATACGTAATTGGAATAAAGGGAAGCGTGCTGCTTCGCGACGAAGAGACAATCAACCCCTCGATGGCAACCGGTGAAGTAGAAATTGAGGTATGTGAGCTTGTCATTTATTCAGAAGCAGAAACGCCGCCTTTTGAGATTAAAGAAGATATTACTACAAATGAGGAGACACGGCTGAAGTACCGCTACCTGGACTTGCGGCGTCAGAAGATGCAGCAGAATCTGATGCTACGCTCCAAACTGTACCACACGGTTCGGTCGTTTTACCACTCTAACAACTTTTCAGAAGTGGAAACACCTGTTCTGATGAAGTCAACTCCGGAAGGCGCCCGCGATTACCTGGTGCCAAGCCGGGTGAACGCCGGTAAATTTTTTGCACTTCCCCAAAGCCCTCAAACCTACAAGCAGCTGCTGATGGTATCGGGGATGGATCGCTACTTCCAGATTGTAAAATGCTTCCGCGATGAGGATCTCCGGGCTGATCGACAGCCGGAGTTTACCCAGATTGATGTTGAGATGTCGTTCGTTGATGAGGAACAGATCTACAGTATCCATGAAGAACTGATGGCTATAATCTGGAAAGAGCACCTGGACGTGGAAATTCCAACGCCATTTCCAAGAATTACATATAAAGAGGCGATGGAAACATACGGGACCGACAAACCGGATACCCGTTTTGGAATGACCATCAATGACCTGTCTGATCTTCTCGACGATTGCGGATTCAAGATTTTTGAAACGACAGTGAAGAAGGGGGGACGGGTTGTCTCTATTAATGTGCCCGGAAAAGGTGATCTTGGGCGGGGAGCTCTCGACAGACTCACCGAAGATGTGAAGCGTGAGACCGGAGCCGCAGGGCTTATTTATATAAAGGTGTCCGATGATGAGCATTTCTGCAGCGTAGGCAAATTCTTAACAGACACCAAAGTGGATGAGATGGTGGAAAGGTCTGAAGCTCAGGATGGAGACCTGGTGCTGATACTTGCAGGCCCTGAACCGGATGTGTATAAGCAGATAGGAATCTTACGCCTGATGATGGGTAAAGATCTTGGGTTGGTCGATAAATCCGCCTACAATTTCCTGTGGGTCACAGATTTTCCTCTGGTAGAGTGGGATAAAGAAGAGAAGCGGTATGTGGCGCTCCACCACCCGTTCACATCTCCTAAAGCAGAAGAGATTGATTCGCTGGAAGAAACTCCTGAAAATATGAATGCAAGGGCCTATGATCTTGTATTGAATGGAAGTGAAATTGGCGGGGGCTCAATAAGAATCCACAACTCAGGTGTTCAAAGCAAAATGTTCAGAGTTCTGGGAATAGGAGAAGAAGAGGCCCGCGAGAAGTTTGGATTCCTTCTTGATGCATTTACCTACGGTGCACCGCCCCATGGCGGAATCGCACTTGGTCTTGATCGGATTGTGATGATTATGGCTGGCGCAGGGAGCCTGCGCGACGTGATCGCATTTCCGAAGAATCAAAGAGCGCAAAGCGCGATGGACGGATCACCCGATACCGTGGACGAAAAACAACTACGCGAACTTCATATCAAACTCAGAGATAATAATTAAACAGAAACTATTGTGAAAACTGCCGGAATTGATGGATGTAAGGCCGGGTGGATACTGATCACCTTTGATGAGGACCCCGGATATTTTGTGTTGCGATCGGATGAAGAGCTTGAAGAGGCTTTCAAAACATACGACCGCATTTTTATAGATATGCCTATCGGTATGGAGGACGAAGAATATACGCGTGAATGCGATCGTCTGCTGCGTAAAACGCTGGGTGCGGAATACGCTGCCAGTGTGTTCAGTCCGCCGATTCGTCCCGCTCTTCACGCCCCTTCATACGTAGAGGCCAATATTCAAAGCTACGAGTACACCGAGAAAAAACTTACGGTACAGGCCTGGAATATCACGCCAAAAATCCGGACGATAGACGCATTCTTACAGAATAATGAGGAGTATCGGGATAAAGTGCTTGAAAGCCATCCCGAATTATTGTTCATGAAATTGAATGGCGGGATGATCTATCAGAAGAAAAAAACGAAAAAAGGCCTTCGTCACCGGCTTGGACTCGTGGTTGATCATGAAGAAATTGCGGCCGACTTCTTCAGGGATATAAAAGAGGAGTTTCGTCGAAACGAAGTGGCTGAAGATGATATTGTGGATGCTATGGCTCTTGCTCTTGCCGCAAAACAATCAGAAAATAAGCCAATCGAAACACTGCCTGAAGATCCTCCGTTGGATTCCGAAGGCTTACGTATGGCCATTCACTATATAAAACGAATAGAAATCTGATATCATCGGAGCGCCTGTAAGATAGGTACTCCGTTCGGAGTGGATAGGCCGGCTGTAACATCAGGTTTAATCATTGCCTGACCGTTCCAGAATCTTTTCGTACTTAATACCCGCCTTGTAAACGCGGTTCATTCCGTTAAAAGCGGCAATTCTGTAAGCTTCGCTATAAGTTGGGTAGTTTAGGACGTGCTCCATAAAGTACCGGATTGACCCGTTATGTGCCATCACACTCTGGCCGAGATGAATAAGATCTGCCGCTTGCTCGCCGATGATGTGTACGCCAACGAGTTTAAGATCATCTGTCTTAAAAACTAGTTTAAGGAGTCCCTCTCTCTCGTGGTTGATATCCGCCTGAGTAAGATTGTTGTAGTAAGCTCTTCCAACGGTAACATCAATTCCCTGATTCACTGCATCTTTTTCAGTCATACCGATTGCTGAGATTTCAGGTATGGAGTAGATGCCGTAAGGAATGGATTCGTTCATCTTGTTTGACTCAACATTAAACATGCTGAGTGCAGCAATCCTGCCCTGAACAAATGAGACAGATGCCTGTGCAGGGGATCCAACAACATCTCCGGCAGCATATATACTGTCAGCGGATGTTCTGAAATAAGAATCGACTTTAATACCCCTATCTTCAGTGAGTGAAAGATCTACATTCTCGACACCAATTTTTGATGTGTTGGGTGTTCTGCTTCCAACATACAGTACATGCTCTGTTTCTACCACTTGAAGCCGGTCTGGGTCGGCATCTGTTTTGAATCCAACTTCAGTGCATGTACGCAATTTGTTGTTCGATACATGCTGTAGATGAATGCTGTTGTGGAGTTGGATCGTGCTCTCCTTCAAAAGCCGGTTCATCTCCTGTTTAATCTCTTCATCCAAAAACGGAAGTATCTCATCTGTTTCGGCAAGAAGGGTTACCCGCGTGCCAAGGGCCGCAAATATCGTGGCAAATTCATAACTGATAATTCCATTTCCTACAATTACCATACGCCTTGGAATATGGGTCAGGTTTAAAACGGACCTGTAATCAAGAATATTCGAGTCGTTGATGGAAAACATGTCCGGGGAAATGAAGCTGCTCCCCGTTGAAATAAGAATATTTTTTGCTGAATATATTTTCACATTATTCAGGTGATCGGAGACTTCAACAGTGTGGTCATCAAGAATTTTTCCCCACCCACGTGCGGTATCAATCTCATTTTTGATGATATCATTCTTAACCTTCTTATTTTTGCTCTCTAGAATATTCTGCTTGTATTGCAGAAGGTCGTCCATTTTGAAACGCTCGTACGGTTTTCTGCCTCTTTCATCCCCAAACTGACCATGAAATTTCTGAATAGATTTTGCTGCTTCTCTCAAAGCCTTGCTCGGTACAGTACCCGAATTGATCCATGTACCGCCAAGGTGCTCTTCATTTGCCTCAACTATGAGCACACGCTTATCAAATTTGGAACTCTGCATTGCACAAGAAAAACCGGCTGGTCCGCTGCCTAAAATGATTACATCGTAATCGAAACTCATAACATCATGATTTAATTATTTATTAGGACTCTAAAATAAGATTCTATTTGTATAAACCCATTGATTGTTTTTTAGAAATAAATGCCGTCTTGCGAGGAACGAAAATCCCTTTAAATACAATTTTAATGTAAACGGATCTAACGTTATATTAAACCATTGATTTGTAACGTTTTAGACAATTTTTAATTTTAAATTATTAACCGAAAATAACATGGCTTACAAACTTCCATCCTTACCATACGATTTTGATGCATTGGAACCGCAAATAGATAAGAGAACCATGGAAATTCATCATGGAAAACATCACCAGGGATATACAAATAAGGTTAATGCTGCTCTTAAAGGCCACAAGTTCGCAGATCTGCCTATTGAAGAAGTTCTTTCGAAAATAACTGAAGTACCTGAAGATATTCGTCAGGGTGTTATCAACAATGGCGGTGGCTACGCAAATCACAAATTGTTCTGGACAATTCTAAGCCCTGAAGGCGGAGGAGAACCAACAGGTAAACTTGCTGATGAGATAGCTATCGAATTCGGCAGTTTTGATAAATTTAAAGAAAAATTCAGTTCAACCGCCGGAAGTCAATTTGGATCCGGCTGGGGCTGGCTATGTGTTGACGATTCAGGAGATCTGAAGGTCATTTCAACACCAAATCAGGACAGTCCGCTTATGAATGGACTTACACCAATTCTCGGTGTTGATGTGTGGGAGCATGCCTACTATCTGCACTATCAGAACCGTCGTCCGGATTATCTGTCCGCTTTTTGGAATGTAGTAAACTGGGAAAAAGTGAGTGAACTGTACGAAGATGCAGTCTAGTATCAACCAGTTCTGGTTTACAGAATATTTATTCAAAGCGCCCCTGCAGAGATGCTGGGGCGTTTTTTATTATTGACTGAGGTTGATACTGTACCAGCGTTCGTATTGCCCCATTCGTTGTCGCAAATTCATGCGTGACGTATTGGTGCCTTGCGACATTCTGCCTCGTCTTGAGCCGTAGCCCTGTTGGCGGGATGCATTGTTGTCATTACTTTGAATCCGAAAATTGGGCGGATCAATTTCAAACCCCACCCAAAGTTGATTGCCCTTCAAATTATAGATTGAACTGCTGTTCAGCGGAACACGCATTTCAATAGACATGAGGCGGCGATTATCACCCGTCGAAATCTCAATACCGTCTACTTGCAGCATCTCCTTATCAATAAATCCGTAATTAGTGTCTGATTCAGTTTGTTCTACAACCATAACACGATCAAAAATTTGTGTCTCAAGCGATTCGAGTCTGTCCAGGTTCTGAGGCTGTTGAAACCACTCCTGATCTGTCGTAAATGATTCATAAACGATAGGGTTCTCCCGAAGTAGATTGAATGTACCGGATGGAAATGCTAACCCTATACGATTTCGATTTTCTTCACTGTTACTGATATAAATAATAAATCCTGACTGTTTCATGGCCTGATTGTGGCTAAGGCTCTTTACATCTATATACAGGTAAAGAAATTCTTTGTCATGCGTTGCATAGTAATCAGCAACTTCGGTTCTCTCAATCACCGATTCCTGCATATTCCAGCCCGAAATATTACCATCAATGTCAGGAGCTTGCGTTGTTTGAGGCGTGCTGATTGTTTTAGTGCCCGAACAGCCTGCATAAAATATGGCGAACAGTGTAACTACAGAAAGAAATCTTAGATGGATAATCATGAATTTGAACGTCTGAAAGGGTAAATGAGTTGGTGAGTGATACAATGCGCAGATCTAACAAAGTACAAATTTATGCGTATATTAGCGGAAATGAAATAAATGAATTAAACAGGACCTATTATGCAATTTGGATTTGGAGCAGGACCCGATACATCCTGGATGCGTGAAGAACTCACGAGTCTGGGTGTTGAAGAATTGAAAACCCCCGAACACGTGGATAAAGCAATGGAAGAATATGGCAAGGGCACTATGCTGGTGGTTATAAATTCTGTTTGCGGTTGCGCTGCAGGAAACGCCCGTCCCGGAGTTAAAATTGCTCTCGATAAGGCAGAACAGAAACCTGACCATCTGGTAACGGTTTTTGCCGGACAGGATAAAGAGGCTACCGAACGAGCCCGCGGATATTTTAGTGAATATCCACCGTCATCGCCCGCATTTGCATTTTTTGTTGACGGAGAAGTGAAAGCAATGGTGCCACGCCACAGAATAGAAGGGAGAACCCGTGATGAGGTATCAGAAGATCTGCTGATGGTTTTTGACGCTTTTGTTGGAAAAAATGCAGAGGAAAAATAATCCTTAGGCAAAATTGGTATTATTCAGAAACCCGGTGATTCAATTCGCCGGGTTTTTCTTATTGTGCCATATTTGGCAACTTTCTCCTCCCAACAACGTCTCAGTATCTTCAGTTACAAAGAATCTGTTATGATGAGTTGAGAAATCAGGTCAATTTCATGATTTCTGATTGCATCAGACAACTGTTTGGCTAATTCTCCTCTCCACTATTTCTCGTGATTTCTTTGTCTCAACCGTTGCCCCAAGCTTCATCAAAAAATGGTATAGCCCGAGATGCACACGGGTACTGTAGAGAAAGTGCTTGTTTCCCCGTGCTTCGTTACCGACCGGCGCATTTTTAGTATAACCTTTGATGAGAGCTTTATATTCCGGATCGCCAAAGTTGAATGTTTCCGATTTATACGGCATTGCAAACGTAAAGCCGTAGTTCAGACAAAATTCAAAATATTTCTTTTCGGTCTGATTGGTTTCCGGGTCGCCTTTCAGTACTCCCAGGCGATTGTATAGAGCTTTTATTTTTTCAAGATCCTGCTCGAGATGAGTGGGCAATAGCAGCAGGTAATCTCTGAAAAAGGTATCGGGGAAATTTTTTACGCAACCAAAATCTATGATTCCCAGTTTTTGGTCGTCGATAAGTAAAAAGTTTCCTGGATGCGTATCGGCATGAATCTCATCAGACTGACGGATCTGTTCGTGAAAGAAGTCCCAGATCTTTTGTCCAAAGCTATCTTTCTCTTCCTGAGAAGGATCTTGATCTAAGAATTCTTTCAGGTGCATACCTTCCAGAAAACTCATGGTCAAAACCCGTTCTGTCGAATATTCTTCAAACCATCGGGGTGTTTCGAATCGGTCTGTTGAAAAACGTTCGTGAAACCGATTGATCGTTTCACCTTCATGTATATAGTCAGTTTCCAGCCTTAACGTTAATTCAATCTCTTCAAAATAGCCGTTCAGCTCTTCTTTGTTTTTGATGAACCGTTTGAAGAGTGACTTAGCCAGTCCGAGGTCGGAGGCGATGGTGTCACGAACACCCGGGTACTGTATTTTAACAGCCACTTTTTCGCCGGATTTTAACCTTGCGGCGTGAACTTGGCCAATCGATGCAGCGGCAATCGCTTCAGTGTCAAACGACTCAAACAGCGCTTCTGGATAACTACCGAGTTCCCGCTTTATAATAGATCTTACAAGGGACCGGTTGATCGGAGGAACAGAATATTGGGCCTGCGTCATGACCTCTGAAAACTCATCCGGAAGAAATCCCTGATCAATACTCAGTGACTGAGCAATTTTGAGTGCTGTTCCTTTTAATTTTGTGAATTCAGAAAAGATCTGTTCTGCTGTCTGATTGTAGAATTCTGAGTTTCGTTCTTTATCAGAACCACGCAGGTTTTTCAGATAGTGTTTTGCATAGTTTGTGCCGACTTTGAGGCCTGTTTTAGCAAATATTTTACCGCGGTCGTATTTAGATGAAGGAAAATCGCTCATGAAGTCGTGTCTTTTGATACGTTTGAAAAAGGTGAGTTGTAGTAGATGAATTTTGCAACATCAAAACCTCTATCCAGAATAGACGAATAGTGCAGCTCTTCAACGAAGGAGGTCCATTTATCAATGAATTCCATCGTCTTTTGATTGCCGGCGCTTTCATCTTTCAACCAAAATCGGACCAGCAGATGAAAATTGTAGGTGCCGGCCTTATATAATGGCCCCCGGTTAAAAGCTGTTGAGAGCCGGGACTGGTTTTTGTCAGATTCGTAAATTGCTTTTAACTGATTGCGAAAAAGCTTTTCAAAGGTTGTTCTTTGAGTAGAACAAATGACTTTATCTTTATAGGTTTTTCGAACGAATTCCCTGTAGGGATCCATCAGATCAATCATTGTCAGCGCAAGGTTGCTGAGTTTCTCAGAAAGAGTGAATTCGGCATACTTCTCTATACTACGTATTGATTCCTCGTATTCAAGCATCAGTCCTTTGTAAAAGAAATCAAGTACATCACGTCGGTTTGAAAAATAGTCGTATATCTGATCAGGCTTTATATCTGCCTCTTCAGCGAGGGCCGTCATTGTAAATCGTGGATTCTTCAAATAGAGAAGCACGCCGCTCTGCGAAATTCGAATTTTTTCTTCAGTAATTTTATTCATAAATGGAAATGGTCTGTCAGTTCAGACGCAGAACAATTAGTGGGTACTAAAAGGTTCAGATGAAATTATCTTCAATACGAATTCCGTCACCCCATAAACGGGATATTCTATTTCTTACGCTTTCAGGTGTCTTTTTAACGTCGTTAGTTCTTGGTAACGTAATCGGCACTACAAAGTTCATAACTCTTTTTACACTTGATCTTCCGCCGTGGCTGAGAGATTTAACGCCATCTCTTGTTCGTGATGGAAGTCTGTACGTAATGAGTATTCCGGTTGGCCTGATAGCATATCCATTCACGTTTTTGGTTACGGATATGATATCTGAACTGTTTGGGCGAAAAAAGGCGCAGGGTGTAGTGTGGGTTGGATTTTTTATGAATCTATATATGATAGGTCTGATGAGCGCCGCGCATATATTTCCAAATACATATGGTGTAAGTGGTGGACTTGAGCTGATTGACGGTGTGTACGAATTTTTGATTGCAAATACACTGTCGAGCATGTTTGCGTATCTGGTTGCCCAATCTGTTGATGTGCGTCTGTACCATTTTTGGAAACGGCTGACCAAGGGTAAATACTTATGGTTGCGAAATAATGGATCCACAATGATCAGTCAGCTTGTCGACAGCACGGCAATACTCTCAATTTTATATATGACCGGCAACCTTGGTGAAAATGTTTCAACGGCTGGCGCTCTCATCATTCTCATTTTGAACTCATATATATTCAAATTTTTCTTTGCGCTTTTCGATACACCTATATTATATGCCGGAGTTTGGTTCTTTAAAGCGTACGATGAAGACCCGGAAGGAAATGAATTGTACAGCTAAAATCGGGCATATAAAGCTGTACCGATACAAAACAAAACAATCGCAAAAAAGTGGCTTTAGGGAAGCGGTGAAAAAGGAAAAAATATGGATATTTTGATTGACTCTGGTTAAAGTTTGATCGTATATTTAAAGCCCTTCAAAAATACGAAGGGCAAGAATAATCGCAGTGAATTTATTTATTTTTTCATTGCACTTTACTTGAAATTATTCTTAGTTTGTAAATCTGTCAACGAGTCGATGGGAATTGGTGAGTTGGCGGACGTTCTTTGAACATAGTGAAAGAGATAAGCAGATCGTTGAGTGAGTCAGGGACGCTTTTTCAGGATA
>Ga0307966_1002625_pt1 | contig 13570 bp, 8 predicted proteins | sample OrgLakmetagen646_FD_203141 | JGI IMG/M metagenome (GOLD analysis project Ga0307966, IMG submission 203141) | Saline water microbial communities from Organic Lake, Antarctica - #646 | ecosystem: Environmental > Aquatic > Non-marine Saline and Alkaline > Saline | place: Antarctica: Organic Lake... | reverse complement strand
AATTCCAGGTACCCCCGGTTCTAATTGCCCACAAAGGGGTGCCGTTCGCCTATCAGATCAAGGGCGATTACCCGCTATTCGATTTCTTTGCTGACGGCAGCCTGCCCCCTTGGTTGTCGTTGGAGTATGAGACCGGATGGATTAGGGGGACACCGACGCAATCGGGCTCCTACGATTTTCAAATAGAGGCGAGGAACGAAGGATGGACGGAGTCGGAGATGGTTTTGACGATTAAGGTGCTGGACGACGAGTCTTCCTTCCGGTTGACGGGCGCTTCCCAATTTGTGTTGCAAGAGGGGAAATTTATATCGATCTCCTTAACCGGAGTGCCCGCGCCGACCGAGGAAAATGGCGTTGATGCCAATTCCCTGCCGGGGGGGCTGAGCTTTGATCGAATGACTCAAAGTATCATCGGCGTCCCCAGGCACTTCGGCTTTGAAAGTGCCGAGTTCTTTTATGGGGAGCATCGCTTTTCGCTTGGGTTTTGGACTGTGCCGACAGCTCACGGGCCGAAGTTTCTGAATGCGGCAATGGCACGGGGTGTGGTCGGGGAGTTCTTTTACTTTCCCTTGAATGCGCCGGGCGCAGATTATTTCGAAATCCTCGGCGGCCTCCCGCAGGGATTGTCCTTCGATAGTGGCACGGGCGTCATTTCGGGCATGCCCAGTCGGGCGGATTCGACGCAAGTTTTGGTGCGCGCCCGGGATGGCAGCCGCAGTAGTGAGGCTCTGCTCGAATTCGTGATCACCGAGACAGTGGGGGAATCCGCCCCGCTCATCCTGAGTCCCGGGCAGATGGTGGGATCGGTCGGAGAACCGATCGTCTACAGCATCGGTTCGAACCAAGCATCCGGAGCCTACAGCGCTATAGACCTACCACCGGGGCTAACGATCGATACGTTCTACGGTATTATATTCGGAGTACCGGAATCCCCGACCTGGCGGCCGATCCGGGTGGAGCATGGGGACGCGGTGGCCGAGATTGAACTGAGAGTCCTGAGTCGGCTCCCTTCACCACTTCTCATTACCAGCAGTCCCAGCGCACTGGGCAAACGCGGGGCTTGGTTTGAATACCAGATAGAGCTCAACCGCGAGGCCGAGTGGGATGGATACTTCCATTTTCAGCCGGGCAGCGGTTTTCCTTCGGGCTGGACGCTGAATCACGATACCGGGTTGATCTCGGGCTACCTGGGGGATGATTGGCCGCCGCAGATTGAATACTCTGTTGATTCTCCGGATGGTTTCGCCGAGGGAGTTCTGACAATCGTCGCCGAGCCGCGTGAGACCGATTTATTACCGACGAATTCGGGGCATGTGGTCGCTTATGTCGAGGACTTCGTGGACTATGACTTCGAGCTGGCCGATCCTCGTTTCACAGTAGAAATTAATTCGAATAGGACGGGGCTTATCTTTGATCCACAGGCTCAGCGCCTTTACGGTTACCTAAGCGAGCAGGGGACCGATCAAGTAAATTTTGAAATTACAGACCCGGAAAATCCCAGTGTAAGGGTCACTGGTGTACTGACTTTTCAAGTCGGTGATAGGCAAGACCGGCCTTTGACGCGAGTCATTAGTCCCATGGCACCGACTTTAACGCCGGGTAAATATTTCGAATATATCTTCGAGTTCGACCGTCCCGGAGGCGCGGATTTGTTCTTGAACATACAGGAGGACTGGCTGGTGCAAGACGGCGATCGAATCGCCGGCTACGTGCCCGAAGATTGGAGTTCGAACAAGTTGTTTGTCGACGGACAGATCGAGCATTATCAGGGGGATCTGGACTTTGAGTTGGTCGTCAACACTTCGGAGCCGGAGCTTCCAACCGTTTTGACCAGCGCGGCATCGGTTTACATCGAAACCGGCGAAACGCTCGATTATACGCTCGAGTTCGAGAATTTGGATGAAGCGGATACCATCAACGTGAATGCACCCGCTTGGATCGCTTATGATGAGGCGAGTCGTCGTTTGACGGGAGTTTCGGACTCCTTTGGAGTCGCTTCGGTTGTGATTGAGGTCATTCGTGGAGGTTTTAATCCTACATATACGGTTCGCGTTTTTAGCTCGCCGCAGCCGAGGCGGGTACCAGAGGTGGTCGCATGGACGCCGCCACCGCTCTTTCCGGGCTTGGACTGGGAGATGCCTCTACGCGGAGTTCTGGATAGTCGCGAGTTACTGTTTTCCGCTAGTGAGCTGGAATACCGCTCGGTGTCGGGTCGTCTGTTTATTCCGGCGCAGGATTGGAACGGCGGTTTCGATCATCTTATCGAATTAATGAATACGCCAGGCGGCTTCAGTTTCTTTATCGAAGCGCGGGAAGTGGAGGCAGCTCCTTTCGTGACCGAGGATCCGATTTCGATGACGACACCTTTGGATGGACGTGCCTATTTTACGGCTCAATGGATAGGGGGAGGTCATCAGCAGCAGTGGCTGAAGGACGATGGAACTTTGATCAGTTCGATGGATACCTTAGGGTTTGAGGATGTCGTATTGGGAGATCAGGGAAGCTATCGCTTGCATCTGACCAATTTAGTGGGCGAGGCTTACACGAATCCGGCTCTGCTGACGATCGGTAAACCGAAGCGTTTACGCGACTGGACCCTTTCCCAAGTGGGGGAGCTATATGACTGGCAGCCCGGTGGATTGCCGGAAGAGTCATGGATGGGGGATGGTATGGCGAATTTGATGAAATGGGCGACCGGCTTGTCGCTGACAGAAACGTCAACGGGTGCGATCACGGAGGGCGAACTCGTCGATGGTGCAATGGAGTTTCGTTTTGACCGGAATGTGGATGCGGAAGATGTCAGTCTCACCGTAGAGCGTTCCGGTAGTTTAGCGGTGGGTTCTTGGGAGCGCATTGCATGGCGTCCTGCGGGTGGATCGTGGCTCAGCACTCAAGGGGAGGTCACCGTGAGCGAATCAGGCGAGGGCGACCAACGCATGGTATTGGTGCGCGATACGGATATGGACCCCGGCCAGAGCTTTTATCGGATGCGGGCCGATATAATCAGTGAGTGAGTAGAATTAAGCGGAATAGGCTTCGGGTGCTTGGGGACAGACATGCTCCCGGTTTTACATCTCGTCTAGAATGTCTTCGATCGGGTAGCTCCAGATCTCTGAGAGTGTGGGGTGATACCAGTGGACTTTCATTAAGTCCTTGACTGTGGCTTTCATGGTAACGGCGACGCCCATGGCGTGAATGAGCTCGCCGCCGTCTTTGCTCACGCACTCGGCACCCAGGACGACACCAGTGGCGCGCTCGGCGAAGACTTTGACGTAGCCGTATTTGGCCTCCATGAGAATGGATTTTCCGTGGTCGTCGAAGGGATAGTCGGCACTGAGGTAGTCGATACCACGCTCTTTGAGTTGAGCCTCGTTCAGGCCGACGGTGCCGATCTGCGGATCGGTGAAGACGACGCCGAGCAGGTCGTCGTAACTAACGGGCTCGGCGGCACGCCCGGTGGCGTGCTTGGCTGCGAGTTCGCCCTGCAGGATGGCGACGTGGACGATCTCGTGTGGGCCGGTAACATCGCCGCAGGCATAGATACGCGGGTTGGCGGTTTGTTGCATTTCACTGCAAACGATTTTGCCATCGCGGCGCATTTCCACGCCGGCGGCTTCGAGTCCGAGCCCCTTGGTGGTGGCTTCGCGGCCGAGGGCGTTGAGAAGATAGGGGGCTTCGGCTGTGATGCTTTGGCCGTTGTGCTCAAAATGGACTGTGAACTTTCCCTCGCTGTGGGAAATGTTTTGTAGTGAGGTGCCGGTGTAGAGCTCAATGCCTTCGTCTCGAAAGGCGGCTTCGATCACGGTGGCCGCCTCGGGGGAAACTTCTTTGAGGATGTGTGAGCTGCGTTGGATTTGGATGACTTCGCTGCCGACACGGCGGAGGAACTGAGCCAATTCGCAGGCGACGATGCCGCCACCGAGGACGATCACCTTTTCGGGGAGAAAATCGAGCTCGAGCACGTCGTCACTTGTCCAGAAAGGGACGTCGGCAAGTCCCTGTATTGGTGGGACGGATACGGTCGAGCCTGTCGCCACCATAAAGTGATCGGCAGTGAGCCGGGTGCCGTCGTCGAGCTCGATGGTTTGTTCATCGATGAACTTTGCGCGACTGCGAAAGAGCGTGAAGCGGTCGCTCTGGAGTTGCTCTTGGCGATATTCGGAAAACTCTTCGATCATGGTGAGCTTGCGCCGGTGGAGGGCAGCCATATCGGCGGCGGCATCGGGTATCTTGAGGCCGAACTTTTCGCCATGTTGTGCTAGGTGGAGGACCTCTGCGGAGTAGATTAATGTCTTCGATGGCATGCAGCCGCGGAGGATGCAGAGACCGCCGAGTGTTTCGGCACCGTCGATGATGGCGACGTGGTCGCAGGTTTCACGGGCGGTGCGGGCGGCGGCGTAGCCTCCGCTGCCGCCTCCGATGACGATGTAATCAAAGTGTGTTTGGCTCATTTTTCTTTTTCTTCGTATTGTTTATTAAAGAATGGGAGGCGACGTTGGCTCTCATGGGTGACTAATTGTGGGCGGGCGGCGTCGATTTCATCGACTTGATTTCGACTGATCTCTGCCCAGCGCAGGGCACTGAAAAAGAGCGCGAGAAAGCTAAAGGAAACTGCGGGCGACATGAAGGGGCTATCGCACAAGGCAAAGAGCAGCACTGAACCGCAGCCTAAGAGCAAGTGATTCGTCAATTTTATGTTATGTGCGCCTCGAATATAGCGAACGATAAATGTAATAAAAAAGCCGAACACGATGGTCAGACCGAAGATCCCAAATTCGGCGAGGAATTGAAGTAGGTCCGAGGCGGCGCGTTCGTATTTTTGCCCAAGAAGCGTATCGCTACCATAAAAGGGGAGTAGTTTGCCGTAACTGTCGATTCCCCAACCAAAGATGGGACTGGCCGTAAACATCTGGTAGGCGGCGCTCCGCAATGAAGCCGTGTCTAGGGATGAGGCGTTGGTCTGGAATATGCGGACAATGCCCCCCGCAAAAGTTAAGCAGGCAATGAGCCCGGTGCTGATGGCAATGGGTTTGCGATGGAGATCCTTTGAGTTGGCGAGAAAATGAACCGCGACGATTAGGAGCATAGCGGATAAAGTGAGGAGTAAAATGGCGGATGGGAGTTGGGCTTCAACCACAAAGCCGGATGCCCCCAAAAGTGCGCCGCCAGTGAGATACCAGGGGCCGGTCGATTGGAGAAAGGCGGGGCTGTCATCGTAGCGCGTTGAGAGAAGCGCCATGGCGATGCAGGCGCAGCACCAGAGCGAGGCAAAGGCTGCCCAGTGGCCGTCGTAAGGGAAAAAGGCAAAGAAGTCGGATGCGCCGGTGCCCTTAATCAAGAGCGGCTTGGTCAGCCCCAAGCCTTTTTGGATATAGCCGAATACACCGACGAGGACGGCGCCAAAGCAAAGCCATGGGAGTAGGCGCTCAAAAAAGGAGCGCGACTTTGGAATAAGATAGAGCGAGGTCACCATCAAGTAGACTGCACAGAAACCAAACATGGTCACCCAGGTGGAGGCACTGGCGGCTGAGGTTGGAAGCCAGATATTGATCGGATCGACTATGTGATAGCTCGATTCGCCGAGAGTTAGAATGTTGAGCGGGTTTTGAGTTAGTCCGATAATAAATTGCAGCGCGAGCACCCAAGCCGGTGCCGTGCAGATCCAGAATTTAGGCCAGAGCAGGTCGACGAAAAAGGGGTGCGTGTGCTCGTGGGTTTTTAGAATGAATGGAGTGAGGCAACCTATAATAATAAGACTGCCGAGTAGCCAGAATGAGCGAGGATCTCCAATCCAGAAAACCAGCGCAGACATGATTAAAATCACGGTATAAAGCATCGCTTCAGCGGGAGTGAAGCTATCGCGCAAGAGTTTATCGCGCGGGCGGATTTGAGCGGAATCTTCCAAATTAATGTGTTTTAATCGTTGTTGCTATCAGAATTTGACCAGCAGATGGAGTCGGCGATTTCTTTGGCGCGTTCTTGACCGCAGAGTTCTTCCACGAGGGCGAGGGCAAATTCGGTCGCTGTGCCGGCACCGCGCGAGGTGATGATGTTTCCCTCGATAACGACCGCCTCGTCGCGGGCTGCGCTGAGTTCTTCCAGGGTGGACGGGTGAGCCGTGTAGGCAATGTTCTGGCTTAGCCCCGCATCGAGCAGGAGGAGCGGGGCGGCGCAGATACAGGCAATGAGTTTACCCTCCCGGTGGTTGCGCTGGAGGCAGTCGACGAGGCGGGCATCGCCGCGTAGTTTCTGAATGCCGGGGCCGCCGGGTAGGATGATTGCATCGAAATCTTCGGCTGCGACGTCGGCTAAGAGGTGAGTGGCCTGCATCGTGATGCCGTTGCGACCTTCGACGAGGTGGGTTTTTTCGGTGGAGGCTTGAACGACTTCGATTCCGGCGCGAGCCAGTAAGTCGATGGGGGCGATGGCTTCCATTTCCTCGAAGCCGGGATGTAGGATGACGAGTGCGCGTTGTTTCATTGTAAATCTCCTTTGATGAATGGTGTGACACTATTCCAATATTCTGCGCCTGCGACTTCGATCAGGTTGCCGTGGCTAGCCCCATCGACGAAGAGTTTATATTTAGAGCCTTTGATCGCCTCCCAGTTTTTTACGGCGTGGCTAAAGGGCACGGTGCGATCGTGGGTGCCGTGAATGATTAAGATGGGGCTGTTGATGTTGGGTAAGCGGGCATAGTTGTCAAATTTGTCCCAGGGGAGCAATTTAATGCCGGTCATGACACGAAAGGTCGAGGTGAAGGCACCGTCAAAGATAAGTCCGGAAACCGGCTCGCGCTCTGCTAACCAGGAGGAGGGGCCGCTGCCGAGTGAGCGACCGTAAAGCGTGATCTGCCCGGGCTGGTATCCGAGTGTTTCGGTTGCATATTTGTAGGCGGCCTCAATCGCGGCGTAGCAGCCATTTTCACTGGGTTGACCGCTGCTGGTGCCATAACCGGGGTAATCGTAAGCGAGCACGGAAATGCCGAGCTTCTGGAAAAGCTCCAAAAAAGGGCGGGCATTGCCGATATCTTCTCCGTTGCCGTGGCTGTAGATGAGCAGTCGGTCGGAATTGGTAGCTTTCAGGTGGTAAGCGGAGATGGTCTCTCCATCGCTGGCCTTTAATTTAATAATGTCCTCATCGTCTTGATAGCTGGAGGGCGGCGCGGGGAAGATCAGATCGTCTGCGCGAATGACCGCATAGGCGTTCAAGCCGGCGTAGGTGAGACACAGGCTGAAAATCAGAAGGATGGAAACATTGGCAATCATTTGCTTGAGAGATGCGGAGTGAGGAGCCACGCTCCTATTTATCAATATCGGATCGCGGTAGAGATCAAACGCAATTCCTGTAAAATGACTAATTCTGAGACACCCATTTCTTTTTCAAGGCTGGGGCGAGAGATCGCCTCGCCAATAATTGTCGATTTAATGGCGCGCGCTTTGGCCAACCCCGACCTGCTCTCTTTGGCGGCGGGTTTTACAGATAACGTCGTGCTCCCTCGCGAGTTAGTCGGGCGTTTTGCGGCTGAGTTGACACAAGTTGGCTTGCCGGATGAGCCCCTTCAATATGGCCAGAACCAAGGGCGGCAACGGCTGCGCGAGCTGTCTTGCGAGGCGATCGCGACGCATCCGGGCGAACGTGCGGAGGCCTTTGACCCCGGCGCGATGTTTATCACCAATGGATCGCAGCAGGCGCTCTACCTTGCGGTGCAGGCGATTTGTGATCCGGGCGATATTGTGCTGGTCGAAGAGCCGAGCTATTTTGTCTGCCTGGAGATGTTAAAAGGCCTCGGCTTACGACCAGTCGGGATTCCCTGTGATGATGAAGGCGGTGTGATTCCGGAGGGGCTGGCCGAGCGTTTGAATGAAATCGATGCGGCGGGCGAGCGCTCAAAGGTGAAGGCGATCTATCTGGTCAGTTATTTTTGCAATCCGAGTAGTCGCTCGCTGGAGGCGGATGAAAAACGTGCGCTGGCCAAGGTGTTACTGGACGCGGGCTATCAGATTCCGGTGATTGAAGATGCGGCTTATCGCGACCTCTATTTCGATGTGCCGCATCCGGCACCTTCGATCATTAGCATGCCGGAGTTCGCTCCTTTTCCGAAACTCTATTTGGGCACCTATACCAAGCCTTTTGCCACGGGCTTGAAGATCGGCTACGGGTATTGCACGCATGCGGGTTGGAGGGAGAAAATTCTATGTATTAAAGGTCACCAGGATTTTGGCTCGGCGCACTTCACGCAGGCAATTATCGAGCGCGTGCTGGATTCCGGGCTCTACGGCGCACATTTGTCGGGGATTCAGAAGCACTACGCACGCAAGGCGGATATGCTCGACTCCGCGCTGCGCGAAGGTGGCCTGGACGCTGCGGGCTGGGAGTGGGCAGCGCCCAAGGGCGGGCTGATTTTCTGGTTGCGCGCGCCCAAGGGAACCGACTTGCGAATGGAGGGTGAGTTTTGTCAGCGTTGTATCGAAGAAGGTGTGCTGTATGTGCCGGGGGATTTGTGTTTTCCAGACGGTATGCCCTGGCATTGCGCCCGGCTCTCCAGTGGCGCATTGCCCGAGGCGAAGTTGCGTGAAGCGGCGCAGCGGTTTGTCGCGCAGGCGGTGCGGTGATGTTTAATCCTCCGGGTCGTAGCCGGCTTTCCAATCGCTCACGGGCACGCAGACGGGGGGCTCCCCGTTTTTAAAAAACCATGAGTCGACGGTGTAGTGTGCATTTGTGGATTTTTCGTAGATCGAGGCGGTGTTGTGCGGCAGGCGACCACGCAAAAAACCACGGTGCTGCGGGTAGCCAACGAGATGAAACTGAAGTAAGCCTTCCTGTTGAAAGAGTAGCAGTGCGACTGTCGTATTGGCCGCTTCGGCGATGCAGTCGAGTTGGCTGCCAGTGCCTTCGGAGCGTCGGTTACGAGGGGCATCGCCTGAGGTTCCGTTTTTTACGCCGATGATTTGCTCCATCGCGGCCACGGCGATCTTGATTCGCTCACGCTCTTCAGCGGCGGAGGTCGGTACGGGCTCAAAAATCGAGCGGATGCTTTGCCATTCACTGTCAGTGTAGCCCAGTGGCGAAACATCGCGGCAACCGGAAGACGCGCACACTTCAAAGTCGTTGACCTGAGGTTGCTTGAGGTCGAAGTGTGAAAGGTAAAGGGCGGGGCGGCGGGTGGATTCGCAGCCGGTGAGGAGGAGCGCGATAGTTGCTGCTAGGGATGCTAAAATTAGGCGCATTTTATTGTAGTCAGGTTGGGGTGCCGCCTGACCGATAGCTTGGTTAGGGCTATCGTTAGTTGCGGTGTGTTAAAATGCTTTGCGCTTGCGAGCCGCGAGGGATATTTGTGGTCGATCTGAGTGGCCGATGTCGGGAGGCAAGCCAACCTGACTACTTTTTATACTTCAGCGCTGCGGCGATGAAGTTGGCAAAGAGTGGGTGTGCCGCATTGGGCTTGGACTGAAACTCGGGGTGGAACTGAACGCCGACATACCAGGGGTGCTCGGGGATTTCAACAATCTCGACGAGATCGCGCTCGGGGTTGATACCGCCGATGCGGAGGCCGGCTTCGACTAACTGGTCGCGGTAAGCGTTGTTGAATTCGTAGCGGTGGCGGTGGCGTTCGTGGATCAACTTTTTGCCATACGCGTGATAGCTGAAGCTATCTTCGGCTAGTTCACAGGGGCAGGCTCCGAGGCGCATATTGCCGCCTTTGGTCGTGAGGTCTTTTTGATCTTCCATGATGTCGATCACGGCATGCGCTGTTTTGGCGTCGAACTCGGTGCTGTTGGCAGCTTCAAGCTTGGCCACATTGCGGGCATACTCGATCACCGCTATTTGCATGCCCAGGCAGAGGCCGAAGTAGGGGATATCGTTTTCGCGAGCGAATCGTGCGGCAGCAATCTTACCCTCGGTGCCCCGGTCGCCAAAGCCACCGGGGATGAGGATGCCGTCGAGGGTGGCGAGATATTTGGCCGGATTGTTCTCGATGTGCTCGGCATCGAGGCGAATGACACGCACATTCGCGTCGTTGGCGATTCCAGCGTGCGTGATTGATTCGTAAACGGATTTGTAGGCGTCCTGAAGTTCGATGTATTTACCGACGACGCCGATTTCCACTTTATGGCTGGGAGCTTTGAGGCGGCGGACGACGTCGTGCCAGACCTTCATGTCGCTGTCGGGCGCATCAAGTTTGAGATGTTCGACGACGAGATCGTCGATGTTTTCGGCCTTGAGCGCGAGCGGCAGTTCGTAGATGGAAGTTTCCACATCCATCTCCTCAATCACGGCCTTGACGGGCACATTGCAGAAGAGAGAGAGCTTTTGGCGCATCTCGTTGGTCATCGGCTCTTCGGTGCGACAGACGAGTATGTCGCATTGAATGCCGATCTCTCGGAGTTTGGCCACGGACTGCTGGCTGGGCTTGGTCTTGAGCTCGCCGGCTGCTTTTAGGTAAGGGAGCAGGGTGCAGTGGAGGAAGAGCACATCGTCGCGCCCGACTTCGAGAGCGAATTGGCGCATGGCTTCGAGAAAGGGGAGGCCTTCGATGTCGCCAATAGTGCCGCCAAGCTCGGTGATGAGCACATCGACATCTTCGTCGCCGCCTGCGTAGATGCGCTCTTTGATCACGTTGGTGACGTGAGGGATAACCTGGACGGTGGCACCGAGGTAGTCGCCGCGGCGTTCTTTAGCGAGAACTGTTTCGTAAACCTGACCCGAGGTGAGATTGTTGAGGCGCGTCAATTCGCCCGAGGTGAAGCGTTCGTAATGGCCGAGGTCGAGGTCTGTTTCAGCGCCATCGTTGAGAACGTAAACCTCTCCGTGCTGAAAGGGGCTCATGGTGCCGGGGTCTACATTTAGATAAGGATCAAACTTCTGGAGACGCACTTTCAAACCGCGCTGTTCCAAGAGGGCGCCGAGTGCTGCGGAGGTGAGTCCTTTGCCTAGCGAAGAGACGACGCCGCCTGTTACGAAAATATACTTCATTGGTGTGAATTGCCTGATGTGGTTAAAGGTATAAAAAGAAAAACCGAGGCTGTGGATATTCGGCCGCCGTTGGGCGTGCATTCAATTCTTTGGCTTTCAGGGTTGGCAAACATTTTCCAAGCTTTTGACGAAAGAAATTAAAATAGGATTAGCGCACCTGCTGTGAGTTCGTTCCCGGATAAGAAAAATTAATTTTATTGTGGACATGATTTCCGAATACTCCAATTAAAAGTAGTTGTTCCTAATCTACGGCCTTTTTTGTGAAGCCGAGCTTATTTGATCCATCTACTGAGCTAATAGATGGATTGCAATTTGCTCGGAGTTTGAAAAGGTTCCTTTTTTCAGTAGTCGTATTAATCTTCTTAATAGCTCTTCTTTATTATGTGCTCATTGTGTAGTTTTATTCAATCCACCATCGGACGTAAGATCTTGATGGCTCTCACTGGCTTAGTGTTAGTGCTCTTTGTCATGGGGCACATGCTCGGTAATTTGCAGATCTTTCTCGGTGCCGAGGTGATTAATGCGTATGCTTACAAGTTACATCATGTATTGCCTGCTGCGGCGCTTTGGGGTATCCGACTTTTCCTGCTGCTATGCATTGCGGTGCATATCTGGGCGGCGATCACGCTGACGCTGGATAATCGTAAAGCTCGCCCCGAGGGCTACGACGATGATAAAGTGGTTCAAGCGAGCTATTCTTCGCGCACAATGCGCATGAGTGGTATCATTTTGTTGGCTTTTATAATCTTTCACATCGCGCACTTCACTGTTCGCAGCGTCCCCAGCATGCAATATGAGGAGCCGGGGGTGATCGAGCCGATGAAAGTTCCGCTCGTTAAGCAAGGTGAGGCTGTGATGAAAAACGGGCATGCCGTAATGACTTTTAACGTGAACGACATGATGGTCGCTGGCTTCAAGGTCTGGTGGGTCTCGGTCTTCTACATCATCGCAACAGGCCTGCTTTGCATGCATCTGACACACGGTGTCAGCAGCATGTTTCAAAGCGTGGGTTTGCGTAACAGCCTCTGGCGTATCCGGCTTGATAGAGCCGCGCTGGTATATGGCTGGGTCGTCTTCCTGGGCTTCGCTATTATACCAGTCTCCGTAATGACTGGCCTACTCGAGAAAGATCCGGCGGGTGGTTTGCCCGTCGCCTCTGCCGCGATCACTGAAATACTCCACAAATAGGAACGCTTGCTCATGAATCTCGATTCAAAAACTCCCGAAGGTCCCATCGCTGAGAAGTGGTCGAGCCATAAGTTTAACATGAAGTTGGTCAACCCGTCCAACCGACGTAAGTATAATGTGATCGTCGTGGGATCTGGTTTAGCCGGGGGCGCTGCCGCAGCCAGCCTGGCCGAGCAGGGCTACAACGTCTCTTGCTTTTGCTATCAGGACAGTCCGCGCAGGGCTCACAGTATTGCCGCTCAAGGTGGTATTAATGCGGCCAAGAATTACCAAAACGATGGCGACAGCGTCTATCGCCTCTTCTATGATACGGTGAAGGGCGGCGACTACCGCGCCCGCGAGGCAAATGTCTATCGTTTGGCCGAAGTCTCCTCTGATATTATCGACCAGTGCGTGGCGAACGGCGTGCCTTTCGCCCGCGAATATGGCGGCTTATTGGACAACCGTTCCTTCGGTGGAGCACAGGTTTCTCGCACCTTTTACGCTCGCGGCCAAACAGGCCAGCAGTTGTTGCTTGGTGCTTATTCCGCGCTCAGCAAGCAAATCGGCCTCGGCAAGGTAAAGATGTACAATCGCCACGAAATGCTGGATGTAGTCAAAGTCGATGGCCACGCCAAGGGCATCATTGTCCGCAACATGGTGACGGGCGAAGTTTCCCGCCATGCCGGCGATGCTGTCGTGCTCGCGACAGGTGGTTACGGCAACGTTTTCTTTCTCTCTACCAATGCACAGGGATGTAATGTAACTGCTGCCTACCGAGCTCATAAGCGCGGCGCTGGCATGGCTAATCCCTGTTATACACAGATTCACCCGACCTGTATTCCGGTGCATGGTGATAAGCAGTCCAAACTAACTCTCATGTCTGAGTCGCTTCGCAATGATGGTCGAATCTGGGCACCTGTCGACGCGGCGGTGGCCGCCAAGATCCGCAAAGGCGAAATTAAGGCCAATGATGTAGCTGAGGACGATCGCGACTACTACTTGGAGCGTAAATACCCTAGTTTCGGTAACTTGGCTCCTCGCGATATTTCCTCACGCGCGGCCAAGGAAGTCTGCGATAAGGGTCGCGGTATCGCTTCAACTGGTCTCGGCGTTTACCTTGATTTCCGCGACGCAATTAAGCGCGACGGACAGAAGACAATCGAAGAACGCTACGGCAATTTGTTCGACATGTATAAATGTATCACCGGTGATAACCCTTACGAGACGCCGATGATGATTTTCCCAGCGGTGCACTATACCATGGGTGGTCTCTGGGTGGACTACAATCTGGAGAGCACCATTCCTGGCATGTTTGTTGGCGGTGAAGCTAACTTTTCTGATCACGGAGCCAACCGCCTTGGTGCATCTGCACTGATGCAAGGCCTCTCCGACGGTTATTTCGTTCTTCCCTACACCGTGGGGAATT